>Ga0209537_1000593_pt1 | contig 43973 bp, 46 predicted proteins | sample BioPla4DNA1_FD_187698 | JGI IMG/M metagenome (GOLD analysis project Ga0209537, IMG submission 187698) | Biogas fermentation microbial communities from Germany - Plant 4 DNA1 (SPAdes) (version 2) | ecosystem: Engineered > Bioreactor > Anaerobic > Digestate | place: Bielefeld, North...
TCTGTGTTATTATTCATATATAACTCATGGTACTCCTTTGCTAATGTTTTTCTTTGGTTATTAAACATTTTACAATGGATTACCATGAGTTTTCTATATATTACGGCATTTTATTTTACAACTTCCCGGTCGGGAAATACCGGCCACAAGCCTGCTGCAGTCAGCAGGTACACCTGCAAAATGTGGAGTATGGCAGTGAATTCTGTTATAATAAATAATAATGTAACATATTGTGGCAATTATTAACTCTAAAGGCGAATAGTGGTATGAAAAGGATTATATTGTATGTAAAGTTCTGTATAGCGTGGTTTATTGATTTCATGAAGGATGGCAAATCCCTGAAGCATTCTCTGAACCTTGCTCTTGTATACGAGAGAATGGGCAGGGTTTTTCATGCTGCAAGAATTTATTACAGGAACATAAAAATGTATCCCGATGATCCGAGAGCATACTACGGTATTGCAATCCTGTACGACAATAAAAAACGGTACCGGGAGGCTGTCGACTGGTTTAAGAAGGCCATTGATATCAATCCCGATTTCGTACCGGCATGGTTCTTTATGGCGGGTTCGCTGTATGAGCTTGGAGAGAAACATGCAGCTTTAGACTGTTATAAGAAGGTAATAAGCCTGAATCCTTCAAACTTCTGGGCTCACAATAATGCAGGCTCGATTTGCGAAGAACTGAACATGAATACCGAAGCATTGCAGTACTTCAGAAAGGCACTCGAGATTATACCCGGCCACCACAAGGTATTATTCAACATGGGTGTGGTATTTGCCAAGATGGGGTATGAGCTGAAGGCACAGGAATGCTATTGGGAATCCATAAGAGGGTACAACAGGTATCCTTACAGTTTCCTTAATCTTTCCCTTTTATACAAGGAAGAAAAAGAACTGGACAGGGCTATTATAGTCATCAGCGAAGGAATCCGCTGCAATCCCGGGGCGCCCTTCCTGTACTATAACCGTGCATGTTTCCTGGCAATGGCGGGAAATATAGAAGAAGCATTTCTTGACGTTGTACGGGCGGCCAAACTGAATCCGGAGTTTTTAAACTATGCCGAGAACGATGAGGATCTTGAAGACGTAAGGAAACATCCGGGGTACCAGGCACTGAAAAAATACTTGCAGAACAGGGAGAACACCAATGCATGAACATTATTACAGTGAGAAACCTACTTCTGAAATCAGGGAAAAGGCGTTCAGAGAAACATACAACAACAAAACCCTTGAGTTTGTTTCGGTGAGCGGTGTATTCGCATTTGAAAACCGTATTGACAAGGCATCACGTCTTCTGATTGAAACCTTCAGGCCCCATGGACATACAGTACTGGATATGGGTTGCGGCTACGGGGCTATAGGACTGTTTTTGAAAGCTTTATACCCCCAGCTGATTGTGACACTGACCGACATAAATGAACGGGCGGTATTGTATGCGCGGAAAAACGCTGAAAGGAACAATCTCTGGGTTAAAGTTTTCAGGGGCGATCTGTATGAAAGTGTCGGCGACAGCTGTTTTGACGATATAGTAACAAACCCGCCTGTCACAGCCGGCAAAAAGGTTGTTACCCGGCTTATACAGGAAGCCGCGGAACACCTGAATAACGGCGGCGCTTTCTGGCTTGTTGCCTTTCACAACAAGGGCGGATCGACATACAGGAAGATAATGGAAGATACTTTCGGCAAAGTTGAAGATGTAAAGAAACAGGGTGGAATCAGGGTATACCGTTCATATCTCAGGAAGGATTAACAGGCTTTTAAAACAGGATTTTTTCATGAAACGGTTGGTCATAGGATTTGCTTGCAGCTCACCCGTGTTGTTTTTCCTGAACATGGCTGTTTAGTTGTTACTATTAAGGGTAAATACGGTTAATATTACGATATAAGCTGAATATGCTAATTTATACACTAAAAGCCCGTACAAACGTATAGGAGAAAAGGTATGTTGCTTTTTGGTATTGTAATTGATGATGAAGTTACACGGAATAAAATTGAGGAAATATACAGAGTGTACCGGAATCTTTTATTCTACACTGCTTACTGCATTTTGAAGGATTACCACGAAGCAGAGGATGTGGTACATACTGCAATAATCAAGCTGTGCAGCCACATTGACAAGATTGATGATATTGAGTGTAACAAAACGAAAGCCTTTCTTGTTATTATAGTTAGAAACATTGCTATCAATGTTTACAATAAAAAAAGGAGATTAACCGATATTCACATGGAAAAGCTGGTGGATCTGAACGATAATTACATAAACCCGGAAGAATACATGCTGAAAATAGAAAATGCCGAATGGGTTGCACGGAAACTGGCGCAGATAAACTCGGAATATGCGGATATTCTGGTTCTGAGGTATACATATCAGTTTTCTATTGAAGAAATAGCCTATTTATTGAATACAACCGAAGGCAATGTCAGGGTGAAATTGCATCGTGCCCGGAAAGCTCTGCACGATATTATGAAGGGTGAGTATTATGAACAGACAGCAGAATAGAAAAAATGAAAAACAGAATAAACTGTTGTCTGCGTTTTACGACTACATTGGGGAATACCATATCGACAATATCTGTGCAGACATGGAAAGCCGAAAGGACGCAATAGACAGTACAGAGGTCCCGCAAAGCCTTGATGCATGGTTTGAACAGTATGTGAGAGGTATCAGGAGAAAAGAATTCAGGAGGAGATTTGCGGGAAAAGTGAAGATTTTTTCTTCACGGGCTGCTGTTGTTCTTGTGGTGCTGCTTTTTTCATTTGTCACGCTTTCACTCAGCGTAGATGCCATCAGAACGCAGATATTTAATATGTTATCCACCGATTTTCAAAAGTATTCAAGTGTCAGGATTGAAGATGGACAGACCAGTAATGTAAAAATTGAGTGGGAGTATTACTATTTCCCGACATATGTACCCGAAGGTTTTTATATAGAAACAGTAAAAGGAACCGGTTCTGTAAAAACAATTTGGTTTGTTAACGGAAGCAATGAACATATAGTTTTTGCCCAGGCTCCGAACGGAGTTGACTTTAACCTGGATATTGAAGACGGAACGAAGAAGGAAGTAGTAATAAAAGACAGAAAGGCTGTTTTTGTTGAAAAGGATAAGAAGAACTTTTTAATTTGGAACAATGAAGAGTATAGCTTTTCCTTAATATCAACCATGGATGAAGAGATATTGCAGTTTATTGCAGAAAGTTTGGAGAAAAAATAAAAAATTTAAAAAATAGTGTAACAAAATATCACCTTCGTTTGTTTAATATGCGGAGGTGGAAAAAATGAAAAAACCGTTTAAATTAATTCTGATTGTTTGCCTTATTTTATCTACGGTTATTGCACCATCCTTTGCACTACATACAGATGTGGCTACTGAAAGTAAAGACATGCATGCTATGTTTGACTATATAAATATAATGGGACTTTATTTCGACATCAGCACTTGGGGTAAAGCTGAATGCGATGTTATTGTGACTGCTTTAGACGCTGAAGCCATAGGAATAGAAGTCGAGCTTCAGCAATATGACAGCAAGAACTACAGGTGGAAAACAATAAAAAGCTGGTCAAATTATGAAGAAGGCATTACCTCCGGAGCAGGAGGGACATATTGGGTACTAAAAGGATACTTATACCGTTGTATTGGAAGATGTGATATATATGTTGGCGGCAAAATTGTTGAAGAGCACGAAATGATCAGCAAATGCAAATATTATGATTAATATGAAAGGTTAAAAAAATAATATTTCCCTAAGGCTTAAGTGTTAGTCTACCCCCCCCTAACAGTTAAGTATAAATCTTTAAAGGTGCTCACAGGTCAAAAATTTTATACCGTGAGCGTCTTTTCTTTATCCCCGAAGAGGCGGAAAAGCTATAATAAAAAGCAACAGCGAAGAAGTATCCGCGGATTCCGCATATTATTCTGTCTTATGAACCAATAACCCTTCAGGCCGTTGAGGGAAAATTCCAGGACAGTCTTTCTGAATTATAAATATATGAATAAAGTGCTTGCTTTTTGGGTAATATGTTTTATAATATTAATGCAAATGCAAAGCATTTGCATTAATATTGGAGGTAAAATGAATGTTTGCCAGGGAACAAACACTGACAGAAAACATGGAATTTACAGACGAAAGAATTGAGTGCTGCAAAACCAAAAAGAAATATAAGAATCTTTTTGCTGCTTTTTTGCCTGTACTGTTGGTTCTCTTTCTTCTTACTTCCTGCGGTTCAGTGGATGTGAAGAACGAAGACGGCAAAATCACTGTTTATACCAGTTTTTATACAATGTACGACTTTGCACTGAAAATAGGCGGCGACAAGGTAAATGTTGTCAATATGATTCCGCCCGGGATGGAACCCCATGACTGGGAGCCAAGCCCGAAGGATATTGCCGGCCTGTCGGAGGCAGACCTGTTTATATACAGCGGAGCAGGCATGGAAGGCTGGGTGGGGAAAGTACTTGAATCAATAAAAAATGATAATCTTATTGCCGTGGAAACGTCAAAAGAAATCACCCTTGAAAGCGCAGACCATGCCCACGGATCACATGACGGAGACACAGGGCACAAAACCGGGCATTCCCACGTCCACGAACATGATCCGCATGTCTGGCTTAATCCGATGAATGCCAAATTACAGATGAAAGCCATTAAAGACGCACTGATCCGGGTAGACGCGGAAAACAGCCGTTATTACGAGGAAAACTACGAGTATTATGCAGGAAAACTTGATGAACTGGATAAAAAATACAGGGAAGCGGCAGCGTCGTTTTCAAGGAAGGAAATAGTCGTTTCACACGCGGCTTATGGATACCTGTGCAGCGCATACGGCCTGAAGCAGGTTGCACTTGAAGGCATTGCAGGCAGTTCTGAGCCTGATGCCGCAAGAATGGCTGAGATTACGAAATATGTCAGGGACAACGATATCAGGGTTATATTTTACGACGGAATTTCCAGTTCAAAGGTTGCAGAAGCAATTGCCCGGGAAACAGGAGCTAAAACTGAAATTTTGAGCCCGCTTGAGGGAATCGGTGCCAGGGACCTTGAAGAGGGAAAAGACTATTTCGCAATTATGGAACAGAACCTGAAAGTTCTGACCGATGCTTTGAAATAGGGGGGAGAGCTGTTGGGTATTCTGGAAGTTCAGAACCTGTCCTTTGCCTACCAGGGGAATTTGATTCTGAAAGATGTGAATTTTACAATCAACAAAGGTGATTTTGCCGGCATCATAGGTCCGAACGGTTCAGGAAAAAGCACCCTTATTAAGCTGATGCTGAAAATTCTTACCCCGGAAAAGGGACAAATAAAAATAATGGGTGAAGATATTAAAAAGTTCAGCGGGTGGTCGAAAATAGGGTATATTTCCCAGAAAGCGAACAGTTTTAATACAGGTTTTCCCGCCACGGTAAAGGAAATTGTCGGAATCAGCCTTTTGGCCAATAACGGGATTTTCAGAAGAAAACCGGCAGACTATGAACAGAAGGTTTACGACGCTTTGAAGAAGGTTGGGATGCAGGATTACGGGAACGCGCTGATAGGCAGGCTTTCAGGAGGACAGCAGCAAAGGGTTTTTATTGCCCGGGTATTAGTCACAGAGCCTGAAATCATGTTCCTTGACGAGCCTACTGCAGGAATTGACGCGAAATCGGAAGAAGCCCTGTATTGCCTCCTGGCAAGGCTTAACGAAGAGCTGGGCATTACAATAATAATGGTGACCCATGACATCGGCGCAATCACGGTACATGCAAACAAGCTGATATGCCTCGGAGAAAAAGGAGTTACAGTGCACGATACCGGCGAGGCTGCGGCAGACGAGTTTTTTTCTGAAATATACGGATACAGCGTTCAGGTTCACAGCCACGGATGCCGGAACTGTGATCACGCAAAGCAAGCGAGGTGTAAGGATGCCTGAAATATTTCAGTATGAATTCATGATCAATGCTTTTATCGTAGGTATTTTAACCGCAGTTATAATTCCGTGCATAGGTGTGGTTGTTGTTTTAAGGCGCCTGTCGATAATGGGGGATGCGTTGTCCCATGTATCGCTCGCCGGGGTGGCTGCAGGGCTGGTTTTCGGAATTAACCCGGTACTCAGCGCGGTCATCTTTGCAGTGGCTGCATCCCTGGGGGTCGAAAAAATCCGCAGCGCAATATCCAGGTTCGGGGAAATATCAACAGCGGTTATAATGTCGGTTGGTATCGGCCTTGCAGGGATATTGTCAGGGTTTGTGACAAGCGCAAATTTCAACAGCTTCCTGTTCGGCAGCCTTGTAGCAATAAGTCCGTTTGAAAAGTACCTGGTAATGGTTCTTTCAATTGTTGTATTAGCCGTATTTCTGCTGCTTTACAGGGCTTTGTTCTATATTACCTTTGATGAAGAGTCGGCAAGGCTTGCAGGCATACCTGTACGGCTTGTTACCATTGTTTTCACTGTTCTTACCGCTGTGACGATATCAATATCTTCACGGGTTGTGGGGACTCTTGTGGTTTCTTCAATGATGGTACTTCCCGTTGCGGTTTCATTGCAGCTGGCAAAAAGCTATAAACAGACAGTTGTCTTTTCGGTTCTATCCTCGGTATTTTTTGTTGTAACCGGGCTGTTTCTTTCATATTATCTTAACTTGAAGCCGGGAGGCACAATCGTTCTGACAGGTGTTGCGTCGCTGGCAGTCACGCTGCTGGTGAAAAGTTCAGCGGGAAGATTAAAGAGAAGGGCTTGATTTAAGGAGAGGGTTGAATTGCAGGAAAAGGATATATACCGCAATATTCTGCAGCAGAAAGGGCTGAAGGTTACCGAGGTCAGGATGAATGCCCTTAAAATACTTGATGATGCAGAAATTCCAATGACCGTTGAGGAGGTATTTAACGGTTTAAGGAGTATGCTGTCCACCGTAAACCTGTCAACGGTATACAGGACTATGGAAGCCTTTTTGAAAAAGGGGCTGATTGAGAAAACCACGCTGCTGGATGACAATAAATTCCGGTACGAGTACAAGAGGGTGGAGCATAAGCATCATCTTGTGTGTATCGGCTGCAACAGGATGGTAGCCATAGAAGACTGCCCGATAGACGACAATTATGCAAAAGCAATGTGCAGCAGACAGGGTTTTGAACTGACGGGGCACAGGCTTGAAATATACGGCTTATGCCCGGATTGCAAATAAATGGCATATACAAAACGGCATTCAAATGATACAATTTACAGTATGTATTTCAACTGCTTTAAAAAATCCGATAAAACAAAAGAGGACTTAATGCTGGTGTACATAATAATGTCATGGGCAGCTGCTGCTGTATGGATGCTTGTTATTTTTGCATTTTCCGCACAGGCTGCAGAACAATCCAGCCGGTTAAGCGCGGGAGTTACCGAGGTTGTTGTAAAAACGGTGGAAAAGGTAGCTCCAAAAGCTGAAATAAATGTGCACAGCCTGAACCATATAATAAGAAAAAACGCCCATTTCTTTCTTTATATGATATTAGGGCTTTTAGTCATGAACGCATTCAGAAGATGCGGAAATACCGTGAAGAAAAGCCTGGTATTATCCTTTCTTGTCTGTGTTCTTTATGCGGTATCTGATGAAATACACCAGTTATACGTTCCCGGGCGCGGTGCACAGATGACCGATGTTATTATCGACAGCCTTGGAGCAGTCACAGGCCTTTTATTTTATTGGCTTGCAGGGCTTGTCTGTACAGGGCGCCGGGAAAAGAAAGCATCATAATACACGGGTCATTCCCTGAACAGGGTTAGTTTTATTTTTCTGTTTCTTACAAAATATCTCCATTGCCTCATCAGGTACGGCATTAAGTAATAGTCCACGCCGAAGGATTTTCCCGCATCCTGGAACATGGCTATCTGGGCAGGGATTAACCAGTATGTTTCCGGGTACATTCCCGTGGATAACAGGAAGTTAATATTCATTCCAAGCCCAGCAACTGCGGCGGGAATGGTTAATGTTCCGGTAATAAATGCAAGCCCCAGGCCTATTTCGGCTATAACTATCATGTACTGGAAAAACATCGGGTACTGGAGAATGATGTTTTCAACAATCCATTCGTACCATTGCGGAGTGTTTTCTGAAACTATGCGGAATACTTTATGGCCTTCTTCTGTCAGCGATGCGGTTGCCTGGGCGTCCGGAGCCCTGCCTGCCAGCATTTTGATTACGAACCATCCGTCCTTTGCCTTGTTTATGCCTTCATTCAGCCAGTAATATCCGAGGTAAAGCCTTAACGGTACAAGCCACAGAAGCATTGTCTTCCTTGTAATGAAGGCTTCCAGCATCGGCTTGTGCTGGCGCTTGTACAGGAATTCGTATTTCAGGTAACGGAAAACCAGTTCAAAACCGCCGATTCCAAAATAATAATGCATATTGACAAGGTGTTTCATAATAACCGCGAAAAGCCTGTTAAGCGAAACGCCCATAATCTCGGCAACGGCAAAGTAACTGCCCGCAGAAACCATTATGCCGTGGTATTTTGGCTTGAGTTTTTCTTTTTCTTTCCCGCGGACAGAGTTCAGTATGTTTTTTGCTGCAGCCTTTCCTGTCTGCAAAGCCGTTTCAACCATTGCAGGCAGTGCATGGCCTTCATGCATGAACAGTGCGATGTCGCCTATGGCATATACGTTATCAAAGCCTTTAACGGCGGTGTATTCGTCCACTTCAATGCGGCAGCCCATGCCTTTCGGAACGTTTATCCTGTTCGTTAAGTCACAGGCCTTGACTCCCGCAGTCCATATAACCGTGGAAGTAAGAATACTGTCACCGTTTTCAAACAGAAGTTTGTCGCCGTCAAGGCTGGTTATTTTGGTATTTGTCCTGATATCTACCTTAAGCCTTTTCTGAAGGTACCTGGCTGCCTTCCTGCGGTTTTTCTCTTTCAGTATATGCAAAATGTCCGGCAGTGCTTCCACGAGATGCAGGCTTACTTCGGATCTGTTTATTCCGTACTCGCGGCACAGGGATTTAACCCAAACGGCAATTTCGCCTATGACCTCAACCCCGGTAAAACCTCCGCCGCCCACCACGATGGTCAGCAGTTTCTTCCTGAGTTCCGGATCTTCCTCCTGGGACGCCCTTATAAAGCAGTCCATTATATGATCCCGGATCCTGACGGCGTCATCAAGGGACCAGAGCGGAAAGGAATGCTCCTTCATGCCCGGTATGCCATAGTAGTTAGGTGTGCTTCCTGCAGCAATAACCAGGTAATCGTAGGAATACTCGCACCTGTCTGAAGACACCTTTTTATTCTCAAAGTCATAGTTCTTTATTTCATCCTGTATCACCCGCACGTCGGTGTAACGGAATATCTTGTTCAGGGGAACGGTAACACCGTCGTCATGAATCCTGTTTCCCGCTACTTCGTGAAGTTCGGTCAGAAATGTATGATACGGATTTTTATCAATAATTGTTATTTCTATATTATCGCTTTTCTTCTTTTTCCTGTGCAGGGTAAGTGCCGCCTCAATCCCTGCATAGCCCGCTCCAATAACAACAACCTTGTAAGACATCAGGTCACCTCCAAATATGCCGCCACCCAACAGGTGGCCGGTTAAGTCATTAATATGTTTACCACCTGTTTTCAAAATATATCAAAAACTTAACAATCGGCATAAAAATGATGACATGCATGATAATATTGTTATACTCAATAATATAATTATGAAACAAAACATATATGCCTTGTTAATTTGCAGTTTTATTCAGGCCTTTTTGGGTAAACATTTAACTATGAAAATTATTTATATAGGAGTGATGGCAGTGAAAAAAGTTGCAGTTCCGATAATATTGGTTTTGCTGGCCCTTGTACTGGCTGCGTGCGGCGGAGGAAAACTTAAAGACGGAAGCTATGAAGGACGGAGCACAGCCGACAGCCGTGGTGCATACGGGGTTGTTAAAATCGAGGTAAAGGACGGAAAAATTGCATCGGCTGAATTTTTGCAGTATAATTCAGATGGGACAGTAAAAGATGAATCTTACGGAAAAGAGTCCGGCGAAGAAAATTACAAGAAGGCCCAGGATGCACTGGAGAATTCCAGGCAGTATCCCGAAAAACTCGTTGAAACTCAGAACGTAGACAAGGTTGATGCGGTAACCGGCGCAACAAGCTCGTGGAAACAGTTCCAGGAAGCTGCAAAAGACGCACTGGCAAAGGCAAAGGAAGACTGATTATTGCGCGGTGCAGATATTGGCGTTAACAGGGAAAGCCCTTTCCGGGCTTTTCTTTTTAAAAGATCTGCCTGAGCGGCTTGAGCCTGTAGTTTAGCCGCCTGGTTTTTCTTCAGCATATAAGCAAATAACCTGTGACAAGGAGAACCCTGATGCTGTGGGATAATTACCCCGAGATAAAAAGAAAACTTGAGAAGGTAGAGAATATAATAGAACGAAACCTTAAGTGCAGAAGCAAACCCCTTGAAGAGCTTTTGCAAACCCTGTCAGGGGGCGGCAAAATGCTGAGGCCTGCTTTTACCGTAATTTCATCGCATTTTAGCAGGCAGTGGAACGATAAGATTTATGAAGCTGCTGCAGGCATTGAAATTCTTCACATGGCAACCCTCGTGCATGACGATGTCATCGACGAGGCGGGCATGAGGCGGGGAAAGCCTACAGTCAACAGCATATATGGAGACAAGATGTCGGTTTATGTGGGCGATTATCTTTTGTCGAAGGCGGTGCTGCTCCTGTCGGGAACACTGCCCGAAGACAGGCTTGAAAAAATTGCAGGGGCTTTGAAATCCATATGCGAGGCTGAAATTGAACAGTTTTTCAGCCGCTTTAATCCTGACGTATCCCTTGTTACGTATTTAAAAAGAATAGGAAGAAAAACAGCGGCACTGTTTGCCTTTTCATGCGGGGAAGGCGCTTTCCTTTCGGGATGCGGCGAGAATGTTCAGCGAAACCTCGTAAAGTTCGGGTTCTGTTTTGGCATGGCCTTCCAGATGTATGACGACATACTGAACCTGGTCGGTGATACCGGGGAAACGGGCAAACCAAAGGGAAATGACATAAAAGAGGGGATAATTACCATACCATTTATCCTGACGTTGCGAAAAAATGCCGAATTCGCAAAACTTGCCCGCGAATTAATGTCGGAAAAAACAATAAAGGATTCGGATATTCGAAAATTAACAGATGAAATCATCAGTTCAGGCGGGATAGACGATACCCGGGCCTGGATTGACCGGTACCTGCAAAAAGCACGTACTGCGCTTGAACCATTGCCCGATATCCGGGAAAAGGAAATATTTCACGATATCATGTTAACCCTGAAAAAATAGTTCAAATCTTATAGAGGAACCATTTGCATGTGCTGATCTCATATTTTATTTCATACAGGCACTCGGTGCCGTTAATTACGCTTTGCACGGTAAAGACCAGCATGCGGTTCCCGGCAAGTTTCTCCTCCTTACGGGACAAAACCCTGTCTATGCGGATAACCCTGTATTCTTTCTGGTCATCGCTGATGCGGAATTTAATCGGTGAAACAGACCCGTCTTTTGTTGTGTAACAAATCATGTCTACCGGTGTCATAAGAATTTTCATTAAAACCATCCCTCGGTATTCCTGCAGAAAACGGGTTTAACACCGATACTGCGTGTTAAACCCAAAAAACGGTTTAATGTCATACCCTCATTATAACCAAACATATGTTCTTTTGTAAAGAGTAAAAAATTCCCGGAGGCTTAAATGACATTTTTGAGACATGCTTTCAGGACGTGTATCAGCAGTTTCTTGCCTGGACGGGCTGAATGAGGGCCATGGTTATATCATCTTTTTGCTTTGCGCCTATCTGGTCAAGACGGGTATATACATACCTGCTTATTTTGCTCAGGGCTGTATTCAGGTCGATATTGCTGTCGCGCAGTATTTCCAGGATATAGCTGTCGGATGTAATTTCACCGGGGTCTTCAAGCCATTGATCGGTTACGCCGTCTGTATACAGGAACAGCTTATCCCCTGTATCAAGCTGTATTGTTGAGTCGTGGTAACTGGGGCTGTCGACCCAGTTGCTTATTGGTATGCCGGGCTTACACAGCTTTTTAACTCTGTCCCGGCTTATTATAACGGGAGCGCAGTTATGCCCCGCGTTGGCATAGGTAAATATGCCGGTACGGGTATTATAAATTCCGTAGAACATCGTAATATATGAATCCTTGTCAAAATCCCCGGCGTTGAACTGTTTGAACAGCCGGTAAAGGGCCCGCGACGGTGAATGGTTCTTTTTGTTCAATGTGGATATTATAAAGATTGTAAGCATTGAAGCAGACACACCGTGACCCGATACATCGGCTATATAGATTCCCACACGCTCCTTGTCAATCTGGAAAACATTTACCATGTCGCCGCTCAGGTCATCGCATGGATGGTATGAATAGGCAAAATCCAGGCACGGCAGTTTCACATCCCGCGGCAGAAGCTGCATCTGCAGTTTCCTGGCCATTTCCAGATCATGCTGCAGCTTTAGGTTTTTCTTGATTATTTCTCTTTCCAGTTCCTTTTCCTTTGTAATATCGCGCAATACCTCAACAGCATAGTTTACGCTGCCGTCATCGGCTATAATGGGGGAGCTCATTACCGAAAAGATTCTGCCGTTGAATACCTCTTCCTTTTTATATGATTTCCCCTCGAAAACGGCCTTATTGGTTATACAGTACTCGCAGGGTTCGCCGCATCCCATGATTTCATAACACTTTTTACCGGCAAGATCATATACGCCCAGGTCTTTCTCCATGGAGCGGTTGATAAAAATGACGGTGTTATTTCTGTCGACAACGCGAACCCAGTCGTCCATACCGTCAAGTATATCAAGTATAAACTTAAAGCTCGAATACTCCGAACGAAAGTGTGGTGAGAACATATATACCTGCCTGCCTTTTTTTATAAAATTATATTAACATAAAATGCTAATAACCGCAACGTAAATTAGCGAGTCGACATGTTTTAAACGGGGAGTATTTGCGCCGTGCAGTTATATTTTCGGAATGTTAAAGCAAAAATGCATAAGAATGCCATAGGAGGGAATAATCATTAAATATCCGGGCGGAATGATCGGGCTGCATATAATACATTATCCTGATTTCGGTTTAAATGGAATTTCAGTAAAGGAGAACTGGTTTTGAAGGATTTTATTGATGTTTTCAGAAGCAATGCCGTACGGGAAGTATCCAGGGCTGTGCTGAAACATTTGAACAAAGTGGGTTTGGATAAAAAAATTATCATTTTATGCATCGGGACCGACAGGTCCACGGGCGATTCCCTCGGCCCCCTGGTGGGATACAGGCTTAGCCGGTACCATACATTGAATTCAACGGTTGTTGGAACTCTCGACCAGCCCGTTCACGCGGCAAATCTATGTGAAACACTGGAAAGAATACACACCGAAATACCCGATAATTTCATAATAGCTGTGGATGCCTGCCTGGGGACGCATGGCAACATAGGATATATCACTATAGGCAAAGGACCTTTGAAGCCTGGTTCAGGGCTTAAAAAGGATCTGCCCGAAACCGGCGATATTCATATTACAGGCATTGTAAATCATGGCGGTTTCATGGATTTCATGGTGCTGCAGAATACCAGGCTGAGCCTTGTTATGAAAATGAGCGAGACAATTGCCGACGGCCTGCAGTACGCTTTATGGAAGTACCACCGCAGGAATGAAAGGGTTCTCAACCCGTATCCGTATATACAATAGTTCCATAAACAGGTAATCCTGCTGAAAATTATGGTTGTTATCCGGGAATGATACGTGGTATATTTAAAGGTAGTGAAAGGAGTGTTTGATTATGGAAAAGTGGGTTTGTACTGTCTGTGGTTATGTTTATGATCCTGAAGCAGGGGATCCGGATAACGGGATAGAACCCGGAACAGCTTTCGAAGATCTGCCTGATGACTGGGTTTGTCCGGATTGCGGTGTTGGCAAGGATATGTTCGAACAGGAGTAATAACGGTGGGGGGGTTGTGGTATGCAAACCCCGATTTTATTTGCGTTTAGTCTATACGTTTTACACCGGTATTAAAGCATTTCCCGGTTTATTTCCCGGCATACGGTAAACCTGAAACTACATAAAACAAGGTTAGCGGGGACAATTCAGGAAGAAATTTACTCGAAACTTGATTTACGATCCATGTTATGTTATTATAATCAGCGTAACAATAAAATATTGTTTTCCTTATCAAGAGAGGTGGAGGGATCGGGCCCTGTGAAACCCGGCAACCGGCATTTGCACGGTGCTAATTCCTGCAGGATTAATCCTGAGAGATGAGGAGTTAGGCAAAAAATCTCTTCATTGAAGAGATTTTTCTTTTCTAATTTCCTTTCATGCTTATGGGTCGGCATCCTGAACCCATTAATTCTGTATAGGAAAAGAATACTACAAAGGAGTTGTTTTTATGCCAAGAGTACTTTTTACTTCAGAATCGGTAACCGAAGGCCACCCGGACAAAATATGCGATAATATATCCGACGCGATACTTGATGCTATTATAGCCCAGGACCCCATGGCAAGGGTTGCATGCGAAGCCGCCGTAACGACGGGACTTGTGTTCGTTATGGGTGAAATCACAACATCGTGCTATGTGGACATCCCCAAAGTAGTAAGGGACACGGTCCGCGACATTGGCTACGACAGGGCCAAATATGGCTTTGACTGTGATACCTGTTCGGTAATAACTTCAATAGATGAGCAGTCACCGGATATTGCGATGGGTGTAAACAAGGCGCTGGAATACAGGGACAACAATGGCGGTGATAATGACGCAGGCCATACAGGTGCCGGAGACCAGGGAATGGTATTCGGCTATGCCTGCGATGAAACCCCGGAGCTTATGCCGATGCCCATCTCCCTGGCGCACAAACTGGCAAAAAGGCTGACAGACGTACGGAAACAGGGAATTATAAGTTATCTCAGGCCTGACGGCAAAACCCAGGTTACGGTTGAATATGAAAACGGCAGACCCGTTCGGGTGGATACCGTGGTTGTTTCGGCTCAGCACAGCCCGGATGTGGATTACCAGGAGATAAAGAAGGATATCCTCGAACATGTAATAAAACCCGTTATCCCGGGCAATCTCTTAGACGAAAATACCAGGTATTTTATCAATCCCACCGGAAGATTTGTTGTGGGAGGCCCGCAGGGCGATTCAGGGCTTACAGGCAGGAAAATTATCGTGGACACATACGGCGGAATGGGGCGCCACGGGGGTGGTGCGTTCTCAGGGAAGGATCCCACAAAGGTGGACAGATCTGCTGCCTATGCTGCAAGGTACGTGGCAAAAAACGTGGTAGCGGCAGGGCTGGCTTCCCGCTGTGAAGTTCAGATTGCTTATGCCATCGGTGTTGCCCGTCCCGTATCGGTCATGATTGATACCTTTGGCACAGGAAAGGTTGACGATCAGACAATCCTTAAAGTTATAAATGAACACTTCGATCTCAGGCCAGATGCAATAATCAGGGATTTGAACCTGCGGCGTCCGATATACAGAAAAACAGCAGCATACGGGCATTTTGGCCGTGAAGATGAGGATTTTACATGGGAAAGAACCGATAAGGCCGAAGCTATAAGACGTGCGGCCGGACTTTAACTTATTATGTCTACGATAGAAACCTCAGGGCTTTTTGCCAGGTCTATAACATAGGGTTCAAGTACAGGAGGCCCTTCTTTGCGGGTAATAACCATTACTTTCGGGCGGATTGAAGGAGGGCCTTTTGATTCCACAACCCTGGCAACTTCGCCGGTACTGAGCATAACTATGATATCTGCCGGATATATGGCTATGCTTTCTATGAATATCCTCTGGATTTGCGGATCAAACTGGGTACCGGTATTCGAAATAATATATTCTGCCGCCTCGTGGGGCATAAACCTCTTCCTGTATACCCGGTTTGCCGTAAGGGCATCATAGACATCGGCAATGGCAACAATACGGGACAGATAATCAATTTCCTCGCCTTTCAGCCCGCGGGGATATCCTTCGCCATTCCAGTGCTCGTGATGGTAAAGGGCAATTTTGGCTACATCTTCGTTAATTCCCGGGGTCCTGCTTAAAATATCATAACCGTAATCAACGTGTTTCTTTATCAGTTCATATTCACTGTCGGTCAGTTTTGCAGGTTTATTCAGAACATTCAGGGGTATTTTGCATTTGCCTATATCATGCAATATGGCACCCATTGCAAGGTCGTTCAGTACCTCAAGGGGAAGCCCCATGCTTTTCCCTGTAATTATTGAATAAATGCATACATCGACAGAATGCAGGTAGGTATAATTGTCGATGTCGCGAATACCTGTAAGATTCATAAAAACGTTGTCATTGCTCATTATGCTGTGAACAATTTCAGAAACCGTTTCCTTTACCGCCTCAACATCAACATTGGCACCCTCGCGAACAGCCTTCATAACGTTCTTAATGGTATGATATGTTTCGGAATATATTATTTCTTCACTTATATGTTCGATTTTTTGTATTTCATTTTCCACAAAAACATAAGGAATGTCATAAAGGCGGATTTTATCGAGGTATCTTTTTCTTAATGTAAAACCTTTAAGCAGAAGAAAGCGGCCGTCTTCAAGAATAATGTCCTGTGCCAGCTTCATTCCCGGCTGAAGCTCATCAAGAGTGACCTTCCTCATATCTAACCCCACTTATGCTTGTTATATATGTATCAAGCAAACATCATCAAAATTATAAGGCAGATTTTTGTTCCTACTTTATATCCATATTATGCATGATTAATAGCAAAAGATCAAATGCTGCATAGTATAAAATGGAGTAAGTGTTCAGGTTGTGAAAGCATGGCTGTATATATTATAATATCGTTATTTGCAATATACGGGTTTATCAATTTGGTGAACGATATTATAGCAAAAATTAAAAAAGGCTGCAGTCCTCTCGGCGGAAAGCTGTGCCTTTATCCCTGTCCCGGGGATGAAGGCCTTGAAGGGAAAATCCGTACCTTCTTCATGAACGAGGTTACTGAAAAAATAGGTACTGACGGTTTTCTGTATATCAAGCTTGAAGAAGGCGATCCCAACAGAGAGCTTGTGGAAAGGCTTTGTCTTGAGTACCCCCGGCTGATATTGATGGAAAATTTGAATTAGGATAGAATGATAGTTGAAAACAAAAAAGGAACAAAAGGGAAAGGGTTTCATACAGCTGACAACCCTGATACGGAGAGGTTTTATTGGAACAGATAGAAGGAATAGTAGAAGATATAATATTTTGCAATGAAGACAACTGGTATACCGTCTGTGACATTCGTTCGGGACGCCGGCTGATAACCGTTGTGGGTTATATGCCGGGTCTTGCTGTTGGCGAGACAATCGTTGTCAACGGACACTGGACGGTTCACCAGGACTACGGCGAGCAGTTGAAGGTTGAAACATACGAGAGGTCCCTGCCGACAACAACCGATTCAATATTCAGGTATCTTTCATCGGGCATTATTAAAGGAATTGGTGAGGTAACGGCAAAAAAGATCATCGACAGGTTCGGGGAAGATGCGCTGAGAGTTTTGCAGTTTGAACCGCTGCGCCTGGCCGAAATCAAGGGCATCAGCGAGGATAAGGCACTGCGGATCGGACAGGCCTTCATGGAGAGGGAACAGATACGCCAGATTGTTATGTTCCTTCAGAAATACGGAGTATCGGCCGCATATTCGCTGAAGGTATGGAAAAAATTCGGCAGCGAATCGGTTAATGAAATAAAGAAAAACCCGTACCGGCTTACAGATGAAGATATAAACATCGGGTTCAAAATTGCCGACAGGGTTGCCATATCCCTCGGAATAGACAGCAATTCGGAATTCCGTGTCGCGAGCGGAATCCACTACGCATTGTCAAAGGCGGTTCAGAACGGTCATGTATATCTGCCCTCAGATGTCCTGGTCTCATATACGTCAAACCTTCTTAAGGTTCCGCCCGAAATCGTGGAAAACACATTATCAAGGCTTATTTTTGAAGAAAGCATTTATGTAGAAAAAAATTCTGACGAATACAGGGTGTATCTGGCTGCATTCTACAAGGCCGAGCAGCATGTGAGCAGGAAACTGAATATTTTAGGCAGTACCGTGCCCCAAAACAGGGTTCCGAACCTTGATGAGGTCCTGCAGCGGGTTGAAGCTGAGCAGAATATTGAATTTACCGATGAGCAGCTTGAAGCAATACGCTTTTCTGCAACCGAAAGCATACTGGTTGTAACAGGCGGCCCGGGAACAGGGAAAACCACATTGATTAAAGGAATTATTTCACTGTTTGAAAAAAGCAATATGAAAATAGTTCTGGCGGCACCCACCGGCAGGGCCGCAAAAAGAATGACCGAGGCGACAGGCAGGGAGGCAAAAACCATTCACCGCCTTCTTGAGATGGAGTTTTCCGAGAATGAAAACATCAGGGAATTCAAAAAGAACGAACGGGATCCGATTAAGGCCGATGTTATAATTATAGACGAGGCTTCAATGATTGATATACTGCTTATGCATGCATTATTGAAGGCAATTGAGCCGGGTACGAGGCTGATCCTTGTCGGGGACGTGGATCAGCTTCCCTCGGTCGGGCCCGGAAGGGTCCTAAGCGATATCATTGAAAGCAGGTGTCTTAAAACGATACGGCTAAACACCATTTTCAGGCAGGCCGAGGAAAGCATGATTGTTGTAAATGCCCACAGGATAAACAGGGGCGAGTTTCCTGAGCTGGCCTCGTCCCATGATGATTTTTTCTTTATCCAGAGAAACGGTCCGCAGAGTACGGCACAGACTATACTGGAGCTTTGCACTGCAAGGATACCTGAGAAGTTCGGCCTGGACCCGATGAAGGACATCCAGGTTTTATCACCTGCAAAAAAAGGTGATTCAGGGGTTTACAGCATGAATGCGGCGCTGCAGCAGAGCCTGAATCCGCCTAAGGCCGGGCTCAAGGAAAAATCATTCAGAGGCGTGGTTTTCAGGGAAAACGACCGGGTGATGCAGATAAGGAACAACTACAACACGTCGTGGAGATTAACGGGAGAAAACGGGGAAGTCATTACAGGAGAGGGCGTTTTCAACGGAGATATGGGAATAATCCGGGAAATTGATCACGACAATAATTATTTAACGGTTTTGTTTGACGACGGGAAACTTGTTGAATATGATTTTGATATGCTTGATGAGCTGGAGCATTCCTATGCGATCACCGTTCATAAAAGCCAGGGAAGCGAGTTTCCCGCGGTAGTCATAGCGTTGTCGGGCATCCCGCCGATGCTGCGCTTACGAAACCTTTTATACACCGCAATAACCAGGGCAAGGCAGCTTGTTGTGCTGGTGGGTGAAATTGAAATACTGAAACAGATGGTAAATAATATCACTGAAAGAGAGAGGTTTACAGGGTTAAAGGATAAGCTGATCGGGTATTTTTGCTGAGATTTGGTGAAACCATGGAATATACGAAGATTTCAAAAACCGAGTACTTCCTGAGGCTGCTTTTCCCGCCGAGGTGTATATGCTGCGGCGCGGTCCTGCCGGTCGGAATTCTGAAGGAAGTATGCAGCGACTGTGAAAAGGGTTTTAAAACCCTGGACACGTATGAATTTGCAAACATGTCCGGCAGTACAATCACAAGGGTGTATTCCGCCTTTGATTACGAAGGGAGTGTCAGGAAGGCCATTCACAGGCTCAAGTTCGGCGACAGCCCCCGTAACGCGGCGGTGCTGGTTGATTTATCCTGCCAGTTGCTGAAGGATTTTCTCGATAAGCCGTTTCCCGGCATGCCCGGTAAAAGGTATGACGTAATAATACCTGCTCCGCTGCATCCGAAAAGAAAGCGGCAGAGAGGGTACAACCAGTCGGAGCTTATTGCCATGCGGCTTGCCCGTCATATGGAAATACCCGTGCTGAAAGGCGTTCTTGTAAAAAAAATCAACACACCTCCGCAGAGCAGGCTGAAACGGGAAGAACGTTTAAGGAATGTTGCAGGGGTTTTTCATGTGAAGAAACCCGGCCAGGTTAAGGGCCGGCGGATACTTCTTGTTGATGATATAATGACAACGGGCAGCACTTTGGAGCAATGTGCAAGGGTTTTGACCGGTGCAGGCGCCGGGCTGGTTGATGCCTATGTAGTTGCAATGCGGAAAAAGGTGTAGGAAACGGAATCAAATTGCCGATATTTTTATTGGAGGTGTTAATATGCCTGAGATAAGGTATTGCAGAGAATGCCGCAGGATATTCCATTATGTGACAGGGCCCGTCCTTTGTGATAGTTGCAGGAAGATAGAGGAAGAGGAGTTTGATAAGGTAAGAAATTTCCTGAAGGATTACCCCGGTGCAAACATGCAGGAAGTATCGGATGCCACCGGTGTGAAATCCAGCAAAATTTACCGCTGGCTTAAGCAGGAGCGCCTTGAAGTAAGCGAAGGCAGTCCGGTGGCATTGAACTGTGAAAAATGCGGTATAAGGATACGAAGCGGAAGGTTCTGCGTTGAATGTTCAAAAATCCTGGCAAAGGAAATGATGCAGGCAAGAAGCGAACTGCAGCAGCGCCTGCAGAAAGGCGGTTTATCCGTCGGCAAGGACGAATTCGGGTTATATTACAAGCATAGAAATGATGACTGAAAATACCAGGCAAATAATTGCAGGAAATTTTGTATAAATCATTAAATTACAGCGCCGATTTGACGATACAATAGTAGGAACAAAAGAGTAAACATTCAGCAATTTGCTGATGCAGATATAGCAGACAACACAGGAGAGAGGGATATGAATGAAGATCTGGGGAGATAATCCCAAGGTGTTCGGTGTGTACAACCAGCTGAACCCGGTCGGAAAGGTCCGGCAAAAAGATGCGGTTGCATCCAGGAAAGACGAGTTTAACATTTCGGGTTTGGCAAAAGACTACCAGGTCGCGATGAAAGCATTGCGGAACATACCGGACATACGGACGAAAAAGGTACAGGATATTTCCCGGAGAATAGAAAACGGACAGTACAGCGTCAGGGCGGAAGACATCGCCGAAAAGCTAATCTGGACTCTATCAGGGGAAAGAATTTAACAAAAGATAAACCGGGCGGGATAACATAAATTAATGTTATCCCGTTTTTACACCTTTCCGATATATATATCAGGAGCCGTCCGATAACAGCAGGTTCAAAAAGCAGCAGTTATAAAACCTGCACGGTACACAAAGTTGGTTTGAACAAGACCGATGTATTTATGGGGGACAAGTAATGATAGATGCAATATGGGTTGATAACCTGATAAAGGTATTTGAATATGAAAGAAGGCTCTATGCCCAAATCCTCGAAGAGGCTGAAAACAAGACAGACGTAATTGTAAAGGGTGATGTAAACAGTCTTCAGGAAACAGTCCTCAGGGAGCAGTCCATTATAAAGGAACTTGACAAGCTCAGGGATGTGAGGGAACAGATCATTGCACAGATTTCGAGGAAAACGGGAAAAAAACCCGAAGAGATCACCGTGTCGTACCTGGCAGAAATATTCCCGGAGGATAAGGCAAAAAGGCTTACCGAAATCAGGGACAGCTTAAAGGAGACCATTGAAAGGCTGAAGCTGAAAAATGATATAAACCAGAAGCTGCTCAACAATGCCCTCGATTACGTCAATTTTTCACTTAACCTTATGATGCAGCCGTCGCCGCAGGCTACGCAGTACGGCAGCAAGGGCACCGAAAAACAGGTAAGCGGCAGGAACGTTCTGGATATTAAATACTGAAAGTTTAATCATATTAAACTCCGGGCGGATTTTTCACGATATTAAATATTGAATTGCACGGTAAGATGGTTTAACAGGCCGATAGTATATTTATAGAAGTTATGAGGTGATTCAGTGTCAACCAGTTTCACAGGTCTGAATACCGCTGTTTCAGGGATGTACAGCAACCAGAGGGCCCTCGAGGTAACGGGCCATAATATATCCAACCTCGGTACGCCGGGTTTTGCCAGGCAGCAGGCTGTCCTTGCCACAGCCCATACCCAGTATGTCATGAACAACTGGGTTGAACTGGGTGCAAGGGTACAGGAAATCCGTCAGATCCGGAATTCATTTCTTGACAGTATATACCGCAGGGAGTCGAATGCATTGGGTTACTGGGAAGCACGATATAACAGCGTGAATGACCTTGAGGCCATTTTGGGCGAACCCATGCTGGACGGATTGCAGAACACATTGAACGAGTTCTGGAACGCATGGCAGGAGCTGGCGAAGTCACCCGAAAGCCTTACCGTAAGAGCATTGGTAAGACAGAGGGCCGAGGCACTGGTTTACCATTTGAACCATATGGGATACCAGATTAATAAACTTCAGGATGATATAAACACCGAAATTATCAAAAGAATAGACGAAGTAAACAGTATTACGAAACAGATAGCCGAGCTGAACGTACTTATAGCCAGGGTGGAGACTGCAGGCAACAAGGCCAATGACTATTACGATCAGCGGAATAACCTTGTGGATCGGCTGTCAAGGCTTGTCCAGGTTGAAGTCCGCGAACTTCCGAACGGACAGATGGATGTCCTGGTAGGGGGGTACTTCCTCGTAAGCAGGGGAACCCAGACCAGGATTGTCGCTTCACAGAATTCCTCGCTGTCTCATTATGTTGTGCCCGAAATAGAAGGGCTCGGCGTTGAATTGAACATTGGCACGGGTACAATAAAAGGCCTTTTGGAATCAAGGGGAATGGTAAGCGGCGCAAAGGGCAGCTTTGACAACGGTACGCCGAACACGACAAGTGACATAACATTTGCAGTGGACTTGTCGGATGCCTCGGCCGGAAATCTTGAAAGAATCAAGGCAAGCATTCAGAACTATGTGAATGAGATAAAAGAACGCGGCTTAAACTACAATTTCCGCCTTATAACCTTCGGAGCAGGCGGTGTCAGCAATATCAGCTTCGGTTCGGACACAGACGATTTTTTGGAAGCGGTAAACAACCTGACCACTTCGGGCAGCGGAGGCCTGGACTTTGACTCTGTTGTTTCAAGCCTTGAAAACACAGCGCCGTTTACTGCAGGCGCGAACAGGTACCTGGTGGTTTATACGCCCGAAGGCCTTAATGTTCCCGAAGAGGATATAAGAAACCACATAGACACTCTCAGACAAAATAATTTCAATGTTTCGGTCCTGGGCCCCGAAGAAGGATGGAGTATGATAACCGATGGCACCGGCGGGTCGGTGTATGATATACCCGCAACCGAAGAAGATTTCCTTTCGCTCATGTCCGAAATGGGAGCCGATACGGCGGCGGATGTGAACAGGCGTATTGCAACGGTGGACGAATCCCTGAATATAATCTCGTCGGTCAAGAAAATGCTGAATGCAGTGGTCAGTATTGTGGTCAGGGAGATAAACCGCCTGCACATGTCGGGCTATACGCTGACCGGAAACAAGGGAGGAGCGTTCTTTGAGCCAATAGAGGCGCACATGCCGATGGAAATGGGTAACATCAAGGTTGCCGACGCTATGAAGGATCTGAACAATATTGTTGCATCTGCCACCGATGCAAACGGCGATAACGTGATAGTGAACAGGATAGCCAAGCTGCGCAACGAAAGCATTATGGAAGGCTTTTCGCAGATTCTCAGCGTTGATGCATATTACCAGCAGATCATCCTTAAGGTGGGCAATGTGGGCAATGAAGCGCGGCAGTACACCGAAAGCCAGAAGGTGCTTGTCCATTCTGCTGAAAACGACAGGCAGGCCATTATGGGCGTTTCGCTGGATGAGGAAATGAGCAATATGATAAAGTTCAAATACGCGTACAATGCGGCCTCAAAAACAATCGGGGTAATAAACGAAATGCTTGAAACCATAATCTACAGGACGGGACTTGCAGGAAGATAAGCTGAAGAGGGAAAAAATCGAAGAGGGGATATAAGATGAGCAGTTCAACGTTTTTTGGCCTGGATATTGCAACAAGAGGGTTGTACACCGCCCAGCGCGGTCTTACAAACGTAAACCACAACATAGACAATATAAACACTCCCGGTTATTCACGGCAGGTACTGGAGCAAAGGGCATCAAGGCCTGTCCTTATGGCAAGCGGTTCAGGAATGCTCGGCACAGGCTCCGAGGTGGTTGCGGTCAACCGGATGCGCGATGAATACCTTGATACGAAATACCGCAGCGAAGCCCAGTATCTTGGGGAATGGTACGTAAAATATACCCTCCTGGAGGAACTGCAGGTAATGTATAACGAGCCGTCGGACAGCGGTTTCAATACAGTGCTTAACGAGTTCTACAACAGCCTGCAGCAGCTCTCCACAGATCCGTCAAGCCCGGCCGCCCGTGCGGCTCTTAAGGAAAGGGCAATGATGCTGACGAAATACTTCAACAGCGTCGCAAACCATTTTGAGTACCTGCAGAACGATATAAACGAGATTATTTACGCAAAGGTACAGGAAATAAATTCGCTGGCCGACCAGATTTCAAAGCTGAACATGCAGATTTACAACTACGAGGTAACGGGAAATGCAGCGAATGATTTAAGGGATCAGAGAGGAAATCTTGTTGATAAACTTTCCCAGTTAATAAACATTGACGCCTATGAAGTAAGTTACGGAAAACTTCCGAACGGGAAGGACGACATGCGCTTTGTTGTTGCGATCAGCGGAAAGGCCCTTGTTGACCATAACAATGTATATCACCTGGCTGTAACACAGCGCGAGAATAAACTGAACGAACAGGACATACCGAACCTTTATGAAGTAAGCTGGGCAGACGGCAATAAACTTGCCGTAAAATCGGGCGAACTGAAGGGCTACCTCGACATAAGGGACGGTAATGACGGTTTGAACGGAAGCAGTGATTTCAGGGGAATTCCCTATTACATGAGAAAAATGGACGATTTCGTAAGGGTGTTTGCCCGTACGTTCAATGAAGGTATTATTGATATAAACGGTGACGGCGTACTGGATAAGGTGGCCGGCCACGTTGACGGATACAAACTGAACTCAGTGGAAGGTGATCCCGCATCGGGCATCAGGTTCTTCACGATGCTTGATCAGTACGGGAACCCGATGAGCAGCGCGGAATTTGCTGAAGCAGGGGGCAGTGATCCCGGCGGCCCGGACTATGATGCAATGTACAGCCGTATTACTGCAAAGAATTTTTCGATCAGCCTGGATATATATGACGATCCGACAAATAACATCTGCATCTCGGGAGCGGCTGAACAGGTCGGAAATATAGATGTCCTGAGGTCATTAATAGATCTCAGGCACAACACATACATGTTCAATGAAGGAAGCCCGGAGGACTATATAAAAACAATAATATCATGCATGGGTGTTGACGGCCAGCTTGCTTCACACTACCTGGACAATCAGACCGTGCTGACCAAACAGATAGACAACAGGAGAGAGTCGATATCCGGTGTTTCGGTAAACGAGGAAATGGGTAACCTGGTGCGGTATCAGCATGCCTACAAGGCCGCGGCGAAAATGATCCAGACCTATTCGGAGATCCTGGACATTCTTGTAAACCGCCTCGGAATTTAGCCGGCGGCCGGTAACGGGCAAAAACCGCAATGAAATGAATGGAGTGGGATTATGCGTATAACAAATAACATGCTTATTGAAAACATGCTGTCAAACCTGAACAGAAACCTGGCCAGGGTCAGCAGGCACCAGAACCAGCTTTCAACAGGGAAGAAAATCAGCCTGCCGTCCGATGACCCGATCATTGCATCGAGAGCATTGAAACTGCGCACCGACGTTGCCGAGATAGAGCAGTTTAAGAGAAATGTAAATGATGCAATGTCATGGATGGAGATAACAGAAACAACGCTGAAACAGATAGGTGATGTATTGCATAGGGCGAGGGAATTGACCGTTGATGCGGCAAACGGCACAAAAACCCAGGAAGACATGGAAAAAGTAAAGGTAGAAATCATGCAGCTGAAAACCCAGATGACTCACCTTGCAAATACCACCTATTCGGGAAGATACATTTTTTCTGGGTTCAAAACCGATAAGCCGCTGATGGACGAAGACGGGGTTTTCCAGATAGATATCTCCAACGCCGAGAGGATTTTCTATGAAATTGGTATCGGGGACGACATGGATATAAACGTCACGGGAAGCGACCTGTTCCATAACGGAAGCAACAGCGCTGCAGCAGGCACAAAAAGCAGTTTAATAGAAACATTTGACGAGCTGATCTCAGCACTGGAACTCGAGGACGAGGAAGCTTTGAGTGCAGCGCTTGACAGGATAGATGTCGACATAGACAATGTGTTAAGGGTCCGCTCTGCGGTGGGTGCAAGAATGAACAGGCTCGAGCTTACGGCGAACAGGCTTGACGATGACCTGATTAATTTCACAAAACTCATGAGCAAGAATGAGGATGTTGACATAGCAGAGGCTATAATGCACCTGATGAACGAAATGAATGTGTACAATGCATCACTTTCGGTAGGCTCAAAAGTAATCCAGCCCACCCTCGTGGATTTCCTGGATTAACAGGCTGAATTCCGGACCAGCCGGATACGGCAGTACGCATTTAAAACTGGTAGCCTGTGTTTTTTTACCTGAACGGAGGAGTAAAATATGCAGCTAAATACAAAACACTTTGGTATTATCGAGGTGGATGAAAAGGAAACTTTATATTTCCCATCGGGAATACCCGGTTTTGAAGATGTAAAGAAATTCGTCCTGCTTGGGCGGCAGGAAGTTGAAAGCCCGTTTTTCTGGCTTCAGAGTATAGATAAACCCGATCTGGCGTTTGTTGTGACCGATCCTTTCTATATCAGGGAAGACTATTATGTGGATGTGGACGACGAGGAAGTTGAGGAAATAGAAATAAAGGATCCTGAAAATGTATTGACGCTGGCCATTGTAACAATTCCCGAAAACATCAGGCAGATGACAGTAAATCTTAAAGCGCCGGTTCTTATCAATATGAAAAACAACATGGGCAAGCAGGTTATAATGAAAGACGATACATTTCCGGTAAAATATTATATAATGACAGGAGGAAGTGAACCGCCGCGATAAAGGAGTGAAATAAATGCTTGTGCTGTCAAGAAAAAGAGGCCAGTCGATAATGATAGGGAATGACATTGAAATCTCAGTCATAGATATCCAAGGTGAGCAGATACGGCTGGGTATTAGTGCGCCAAAAAATGTAAAGGTCTACAGGAAGGAAGTCTATGAAGAGATTATAAAGGAAAACAGGGAAGCGGCAATAATTTCTGTTAGCCCTGAACAGATTAAGGGTATAAAGATTACCAAGAACGAACAAATGGATGATGAAAATAACTAAAAAATTTTATTAAGTTTTTATTATTTATTTCGATATATAAATTGAGACGATAAAATTCGGCCGGCCGGTTTTACAGTCTCAAAAAAAATAAAATTCGGTAGGGAAGCCGAATTAAGAAAAACAGGGAGGTTGTATTTATGATTATTAATCACAACATTTCAGCATTAAACACCTATCGCCAGTTGTCTTTAAATAACTCCAATGCTGCAAAATCAATTGAAAAGCTGTCGTCCGGTTACAGGATTAACCGCGCAAGCGATGACGCTGCTGGCCTTGCCATTAGTGAGAAAATGAGAGGCCAGATCAGAGGGCTGAACATGGCTCAGAAGAATGCTCAGGATGGTATTTCACTGATCCAGACCGCTGAAGGCGCGCTGAATGAAACCCACGCAATACTCCAAAAAATGCGCGAGCTTGCAGTACAGGCAGCCAATGACACCAACACCGATGTTGACCGTGCAGAACTGCAGAAAGAAATTGAACAGTTAATAGACGAAATCGATCGTATTGCCAATACCACTGAATTCAACACCAAGAAACTCTTAAACGGCGGTGCCTCGGTAACTGCGGTTATTACTGGTGTTGACGCATCATCTGTTAATATAATAGGCGGAACTGCTGATACAAAGGATGGTGCAGAAGTGGTAGTTAGTGAAGCAACAATGGCAACAGCTGCTTCTGCTCAAGTAATGACAGGCACATTAGATTTGAGTAGTACATTATCAGAGGATAGTACTATTACCATCAATGGCGTTTCATTTGTATTCAATTTAGGTGATACTATAGAGGAAGTTATAGATACTATTAATAGTGCAGGCATAGGTGCCAGCGCTTATCTTGATAGTGGTGACCTTGTACTCGAAGCCGATACAGTTGGAAGCAAGTCGGTTTTGAATGTCAAAGGTTCTGGTGATTTTTCGATTACCGAAAGATCAGTATTCTATGGTACAGATGCAACTGTTACTGTACAGAGCACTGATGCTTCAGTAGAGTTTTCTTACACTGCTGAAGGGAATGTAATAACAATTCAATCCGGCGATGCGAAAGGCTTACAGTTTGAACTTGTAAACGCATTTAGCGGTACCGATAGTACTCTTACACTGACAGTTACCAACAACGGCGGTTTGAATATGCACATTGGTGCAAATGAAAACCAAACCATGTATGTTTCAATAGGTGATATGAGAGCAGCTGCCCTCGGTGTTAGCGGGGTTGACGTTACTACAGCTGTAAACGCTGAAAATGCTATTACAACTGTTAACAATGCGATCGAAAAAGTATCTACTGAAAGGGCAAGGCTTGGTGCCTACCAGAACCGCCTTGAACACACTATCAACAACCTGGGTGCTTCTGCAGAAAACCTGACAGCTGCTGAAAGCCGTATCCGCGATGTAGATATGGCTAAAGAAATGATGGAATTTACAAAGAACAGCATTCTGCAGCAGGCAGCACAGGCTATGCTGGCTCAGGCAAATCAAATGCCTCAGGGAGTACTGCAGCTTCTCAGGTAATAACCGAAACGCACACTGCATTCTTAAGGAACAGTGCATACTGTTCCTTAAGTTTTTATTTTCAAATTACTTGTTACACGCTTGTTTATGCTTTGCCGGCTAAAAAGTGATTCGGCATGTTTTTTACAGGTAAAAATATAACATAAGGCCCAGGGATATTTTTAATTGATTGATCCTGGCACAACAGCAATAAATTAAGTAAGAGAATTTTCCGATATATATAAAGAGAACAGAATGTATTCCTGTTTGAACAAGTGCTCATTGAACTGTCTGGTTTAAGGATTCTTCTGTCCGGTGAATTAAGAATACAAATGTTGTTTAACAGTTAATATAAATTATTCAGGATCCAATGGAGGGGGTCTGTATGAGAATTGATAGCATGAATTCAGTAAGAACAGGCGAACTGAACCTGGACAAAGCCATTACGGTACAAAGGACAATTCCCGCAGATGCAAGGATGCACAGGGGGATAGCTGAAGAGAGCAACGGCGTTGCAATCTCCGAAAAAATGCTGATTCAGACCATTGAAAAAGCAAACAAGGAACTGGTTGTTGCGAACCGTGCCCTTGAATTTTCGGTGCATGAAAAAACAAAAGAAATAATCGTAAAAGTCATAGATGTGGAAACCAAGGAAGTAATACGTGAGATACCTTCTGAAAAAATACTCGATATGCTGGCAAATATTCTTGAGCTTGCAGGAATCCTGGTAGATGAAAGAAGGTGAACAGATGAACAGGATAAATCCGTTGAATAATAACACCCTCCGGTTGGTCGGTATAGCATCGGGTCTTGACACTGATATGGTTGTTCAGCAACTGATGACCATTGAAAAGCTCCCGCTTGCAAAACTTCAAAGGCAGAAGCAGCTTACCGAGTGGAAACAGGAAGCATACAGGGAATTTACCAACGCTTTGCGCAGCTTTAAGGAGCAGTTCTTCGATATAGCAAAAAGAACTTCTTACCTGCTGTCTGAAAACTCCTTCAGGGTTTTCAAGGTTTCTTCCTCTGATGAATATGTTGCGGCAAGAGGCACAACATCAGCCCAGGCAGGAAGCCATACAGTTAAGGTGGAGAGGCTTGCGACAGCCGCCAGGGCGGCAGGAAACGAAGGCGTATCAAAGCCGATAACCGGTGATATTAGCTCTTTTGATTTCGAAAATGATACCTTTGCCGGTAAGACCATAAAGGTGACCCTTGACGGTGTAACAAGAGAGATTACCCTGGAAAGTTACAGTGATGAAAATGATCTTGCGGAAGGAATCCAGGAACTGCTGAACAATGCCTTCGGTACGGACAACGGTACGAGCAAAATAACGGTAACCGCCGATAACGGGAAAATTAAATTCGAAACAAATACGGCAGCGGGTGCAACAAGGCTTGTATTATCGCGAGGAACCGTAAATGACGGTTTATCGGCTCTCGGCATTGCCCCGGGTGCGACAAACCGGATATCAACAGGCAGCACGCTGGGCGAGCTGGCTGAAAGTCTTAACTATAAGATGGAATTTGACGAAAACGATAATATTTCATTTACAATTAACGGAAAAGGTTTTACATTTTCGAAAAAGGACACTCTGCAGAAGGTAATGAGCACAATAAACAATGATGAAGATGCGAATGTAATACTGAGCTACGATGAAATAAAGGATCGTTTCGTTATAACCGCCAAGCAGACAGGTGCCGGTGAAAACATAGTATACAGCGACAGTGTGGAAGAGGGCGGGTTCTTCAGGGCCCTTGGCCTTGACGGAGCGGAAATACAGCAGGGTGATGATGCCCGGGTAATAATTGATAACGTTGTTGTTGTCAGAAGTACCAATACCTTTACCGTAAACGGCGTTGAGTACACCCTGAAAAATGTGCACGAGGGAGAGAATTCTGCAACCATTACAATAGAGCAGGATATCGACACTGTATTCAATTCGATCAAGAGCTTTGTTGACGAATATAACAAGCTGGTGGACATGTTCAACACAAAACTCTCCGAAAAGTACGACAGGAACTACCCGCCGTTAACTGATGACGAAAAGGAAGCAATGACCGAGGAGCAGATAAAGAAATGGGAAGAAAGGGCCAAAACAGGTCTGCTCAGAAACGATCCGATACTCGAGGAAATCCAGCGGAATATGCGCACAGCGCTGATTGACGTTGTTGAAGGTGTGGGAATAAACCTTGCATCGATTGGTATTTCGTCAAGCTCGTATCTCGACAAGGGCAGGCTCAATCTTGACGAGGATAAGCTGAAACAGGCCCTGAGGGAAAGACCCGACGAGGTGAGAAACCTGTTCATTAAAACCTCGGACAGCGTTCCGCTTTATGATCGGAACCTTACCGCCGAACAGCGCAGTGCCAGGTACAGGGAGCAGGGGTTGCTGTTCAGGATTTCCGATATACTGAATGACTATATATCAACAATCCGAGACAAGGACGGCAAAAAAGGCATCCTTCTTGAAAAGGCCGGAATGGTTGGAGACCTGAGTGAGTTTAACAGCAGCCTTGCCAAGGAGATTAGCTCCTATGACGAAAAAATTACCGAGATGTATAATAAGCTCATTGTAAAAGAAGAAAGCTATTATCAGAAGTTTACCCAGCTTGAGAAATACATGAGTCAGATGAATTCACAGTTGAACTGGCTTCTTTCGCAGCTTGGTGCATTTCAGCAGTGGTAGCATCATCTGATTTAACGGAGGAATGTATTTATGAATATGGCAGGTTATAACCAATACAAGGAAAACAGCGTGTATACGGCAAACCCGGAAGAACTGACATTTATGCTGTTTAACGGACTGGTAAAATTTATAATGAAGGCGCAGTATGCAATATCGAAAAACGATCTGGAAGGCGCCAACGAGAATATAATAAAATCCCAGGAGATTATAACAGAATTAATGTCAAGCCTGGATGAAAAATATGAAATATCGGCGAGCCTGATGCTGTTGTATGATTACATGCTGAGAAGGCTTATTGATGCGAACCTTCAGAAAAGCAGCGAGATACTTGACGAGATACTGGAATTTGCAAAAGAACTCAGGGATACATGGGACCAGGCAATGAAAATAGCAAAAAAACAGGCAAGGAGCAGTGCGCAGGCTGCAGGGATATAGTGCATACATCTTTTGAAAATATGGTGGGAAAGCGATGCAGAAGCAGGATTTGATAAACCGGATGATTGAACTGTCCGAAAAGAAGCTGAATAAGCTGCTTGAGTTAAAGAAGTTATCCGAAAGGCAGAAAGAGGCCTTTGAGCTGCAGCAGCTTGATGAAGTTGAGAAAATTCTCAATAAAAAGGACGAGATTATAAGCAGTATAGGGAAACTTGATGACGCCTTTTTAACGGCTTCCGATGCCCTGAAAAAAATCCTGGGCATAAACAGCCTGACGCAGCTTGATAAGACCGATATTGACGGCAGCGGGAAACTGAAGGACCTTATTGAAAAAATAACCGCACTGGTGGAAGAGATTATAAGCATAGAGAAACTTGGGTATGAAAACGCCGTAAAGGTGCAGGGCGAGTTTTCCCGAGAAATAAAAAATATAAATGCCGGAAAGAAAATCACGAATGCATATAATACCAAACCCCTAAATACCCCGTCCTACTTTTTTGACAAGAAGAAATAAGTGATTCATGTTATGAATTTACCTGGAAAGAATTCATTGTATATGAATTCTTTTTTTATACCTTTTTTCATATATATGATTGGAACGGATAACGGGAGGGGATTAAAATCACCGGCACAGGCCTTATTGGAGACAGCCTTTTCACCATTTCACTTGCCGGTCTCTTAACCGGTATTGCAGGCACCGGTATCGGCGGATTAACAGCCTTTATTCCTGTATCCCTTCCCGACAGAATCCAGAGTACGCTGCTTGAGTTTACAACAGGGATAATGATAAGCATGGTATGTATGGAACTGCTGCCTGAAGGTTTCAGAACAACAGGCTTTTTTTACACTTCCGCGGGACTTCTTGGCGGCGTTGCAATGATAATTCTTGCAGACGAACTGATAAGGATGATATACAGGAAGAACAGGAAAAACGGCGGCACAATACCCGGTCCCGGCAAAAACCCGGTCCTGATTTCGGGCTGGATGATGGTTCTTGCAGTCGCACTTCATAACCTGCCCGAGGGATTTGCTGTCGGAGCAGGATTCCGGTCGGGTACCGGTATTGGCATAACCCTGTCTGCTGCAATACTTCTGCATGATATCCCTGAAGGGATGGCAATGGCAATTCCGCTGAGAATGGGCAGGGTAAATCCTGTAAAAGTGTTTCTTGTTACAATACTGTCAGGAATTCCGATGGGAATAGGAGCATTTTTGGGTGCGGCTGCAGGAGGCATATCGGATGCATTCTCCTCAATATGCCTTGGTATTGCAGGCGGAGCGATGCTTTACGTAAGCCTTGGAGAACTAATAAACGAATCCCGTTCAATATACAGGGGCAGGTTTCCGCTTATCGGCAACATGGCGGGTTTTCTTACAGGAGCGCTCATTTCGCTTTTGGGATGAAGGCAAAATAAAATGCCCTGCTGCTTATATTTCGCAGGGCATTTTAATGAATTTTCTTAACCGTTAACCTTATCCTTCAGGCCTTTTCCTGCCTTGAAAACAGGAGCTTTGGAAGCAGGAATTGTGATTTCTTCCTTAGTCTGAGGATTTCTACCTTTTCTTTCAGCTCTTTGCTTAACTTCGAATGTACCAAAACCAACGAGAACAACCTTTTCACCAGCAACCAGAGCTTCTTCAACAGCAGCGATCATAGCGTTTAATGCAGCTTCGCTGTTCTTTTTGCTTAATCCTGATTTTGCAGCAATGGCATTTACTAATTCTGATTTGTTCATACAAGATAACCTCCCGCACTTAATTTCGACACCATTTTATAATGAAAACCCACCAAAGTCAAGTATTTGAGGCTATTTTTTCTAAAAAAATTTAAAGATATTTCCAATCAGATTTTGTTTTAACTGGTATCTTGAGCCAAATACAAGCATTTCAGGTTATTCAAATGAAAACTGACAGTAAAAACAATATCGGTATTTGGCGAAACTTAGCGGAATTAATTCTGTGCAACAAATAAAGTGCCGACATTTTCACCGTTCAGGATATCAAAGACTATAAAAGGATCACTGCCGCTTGCAAGCACCATGTTTATACCGGAATGTATCACGATATTGGCGGCGTTCAGTTTTGTAACCATGCCTCCTGTGCCAAACTTTGTGCCTTCACCGCCGGCGCAGTGCCATATGTAATCGTCTATTTCGGTAACGGTATCTATAAGTTTGCAGTCCTTGTTCTCCCTCGGGTCTGCGTCATAGAACCCGTCTATATCAGAAAGGATGATCAGCAAATCGGCACGCACGAGCCTTGCAACAACAGCAGATAATGTGTCGTTGTCGCCGAAATGATCCATCGACATTATTTCATCGGTTGAAACAGTATCGTTTTCATTTACAATTGGTATAACGTGCTTTTCAAGAAGATGCTTAAAGGTGTTTTCAATGTTAACCCTTTTAATGTCGTCATCAACATCGTATTTTGTGAGCAGAACCTGTGCAACTACCTGGTTATACGATGCGAACAATTTGCTGTATATATTCATTAATTCGCACTGCCCTATTGCCGCCAGGGCCTGCTTCATACCCATTATCCTGGGACGTTCCTTCATGTTCAGTTTTCCCATGCCCACGCCTATTGCGCCGGAAGACACAAGAATTATTTCGTGACCACGGTTCACCAGTTCCGATATGGCCATCGAAAGCCTGTCCATCCTGAGCAGGTTCATTTTGCCCGTTTCATGGGTAAGCGTTGAAGTACCAACCTTGATAACAATGCGTTTTGCATCCTTCAGGCTATCTCTTGCATGTTCTGTCATAAAAAGCACTTCCTTAAAATATTCTGTTAAAATATCTGCAACATTATACCATATTGCGTTTGCCTGCCGCAACAAGGAAGATATTGCATTGCACGATATCTCGAAACACTTGATCCGTAAGATAAAGATATCGTGCAAATGCCTGGAAACAGCCGCTTCGTTTGCAGGAACTGCGCAGCTTTACACCGCGTTTTTTTGTCTTGCAGCAATATCTGGTTGTGTTATAATCTATTTTGATTGCAGAAGATAAATATACAGAACCCTGTTGAAAGCGGAGAATATAATGCAGACGAAATATTTTGAGTTCACATCCTGCGACGCGCCCGAATTCCTGGATGCTGCAAGAGCTTTAAGGGAAGGGCTGCTGGTTGCTTTCCCTACTGAAACGGTTTACGGTCTCGGTGCAAACGCACTTGACAGAAAAGCCGTTCAGTCAATATACGAGGCAAAGGGGCGTCCGGGAGACAATCCACTGATTGTACACATAGCCGACCTGGAAATGCTGAAACCCCTTGTTACAGAAATAAAGCCCGATGCGTTGAAGCTGATATCGGCATACTGGCCCGGACCCCTTACAATAATTATGAAGAAGACTGCGGTTGTTCCGGATATAACAACGGGCGGTCTTGACACCGTGGCTGTAAGGATGCCCGATAACCATATCGCCCTTGAACTGATACGCAGGGCAGGGGTTCCGGTTGCGGCCCCAAGCGCCAACCGTTCGGGCAGGCCAAGCCCGACAATGACGAAACATGTACTCGAGGATCTTAACGGCAGAATTTCATATATAATCGACGGGGGGCCGTGTAAGGTGGGGGTTGAATCCACCGTTATTGACATGACGGTTGAGCCTGCTGTTATATTAAGGCCGGGAGGAATTACTCCGCTGATGATAAAGCAGGTCATAGGCAGTGTTGAGCTGGACAGAAGCATTGTTGACAGGATAGCCGTTGACAGGCCAAAATCACCGGGGATGAAATACAAACACTATGCACCGAAGGCAGAGGTGTTTGTTGTTTCAGGAGACTACGGCAGCATTGTAAACTGGCTGAACAAGGCAGTTTCAGAAGACAGAAAAGCGGGTATAAAATCTGTAATACTTGCAGCGAAAGAGCATATACAGGAATACGGTTTAAGTGATGCAATGTCCTATGGCAGCATAAATGATGCGTCCGAGGTGGCTTCAAATATTTTCAGGCTGTTCAGGGAATGCGACAGGATAGGTGCGGAAAAAATATATGTTGAAGCAATACCTAAGGAGGGCATTGGCCTTGCGGTAATGAACCGTATTGAGAAGGCTGCGGGCGGCAGAATTATACAGGCATTTGATTAGTATTAAGGATATAATGAATTAAAGAATAAACGGTATGGAGTAGTTTTGTTATGAAAAACATAGTTTTTGTCTGTACAGGAAACACTTGCAGAAGCCCGATGGCTGAGGCATTGTTTCGGAGCGTCCTCGAAACCGAAGGCTATGACAACGAGTTTTCATGTTCTTCAGCAGGTGTCTATGCCTTTGAAGGTGATAATGCGTCATATGAAGCAATAGAAGCCATGAAGAAATTCGGTTTTGATATTTCAAAGCATTATGCCCGGGTCCTTGACTTTGACATGATCAGGGATGCCTATATCGTCCTGACGATGACGCGGGACCATAAGAGGATGATACTTGATGTATATCCCGAAGCAGCAGACAAGGTTTTCACCCTGAAAGAGTATGCGGGATATCCCGAAGACGACTGGGATATATCAGATCCTTTCGGTTATGACATAGAAGTATATGAGTCATGCGCAGAGGAACTTGAAACGGTGCTTCTGAAAATTCTGGACAGGATTTGATAACATTCGTGTGCTTCAATTGCTTGCACAATTACTTCTGTTGTTATAAAATGGACTATAGAGTTAAGACCTTAATGGTGACAATGCGTTTTTGTGCGGTGGAGAGGAGACATTTTCTTTCATGATAGCGATAGGAAGTGACCATGGAGGTTACGAACTGAAGGAAGCAATTAAGGGCTATTTTGACAGTGAAAAAATACCTTATAAGGACCTGGGTACGTGCAGTCTTGAGTCGGTAGACTATTCAGATATAGGTATTCTGGTGGCTGAGGCTGTAAAATCCGGAGAATGTGATTCAGGTATTGTCATATGCGGAACAGGCATAGGCATTTCAATAGCTGTAAACAAGGTACCGGGTATACGGGCGGCATTATGTACCGATCCATACATGGCACGGATGGCAAGGGAACATAATGATGCCAATGTGCTTGCATTAGGCGGCCGTGTTCTTGGAGAGGGGCTTGCCCTTGAAATTGTAAAAACTTTTATAAGCACTCCTTTTTCACATGAAAGCCGTCACCAGAACAGGATTGATAAAATTTCAGCCATTGAAGAACAATATAAAGAATGAATGGAATGTCTTTAAAGGCATTCCATTTTTTAAGATAAACCGACACGGTAAAAATATAAAAATACATTATGGAAGGCAGGTTCTTTACATGCAGAAAACTGACAATGTTTTTATTTTTGATCATCCCCTTATCCAGCACAAGGTTTCTTTATTAAGGGATAAAAATACAAGTTCCAAGGAATTCCGGGAATTGGTATCTGAGATCTCGGTTTTAATGGGATACGAAGTAACAAGGGATATACCGCTGAAGGAAGTTGAAATTGAAACCCCGCTGGCTGTTGCCAAAACAAAGGTTATATCCGGTAAGAAACTTGCCGTTGTGCCTATTTTAAGGGCAGGGCTTGGCATGGCCGACGGTTTTTTGCAGCTTGTACCGATGGCTCGCGTGGGCCATATAGGAATTTACAGGGACCATGAAACCCTTGAGCCGATAGAATACTACTGTAAGCTCCCGTCGGATATTGATGAGCGCGATGTTGTGCTTGTGGATCCGATGCTTGCAACAGGCGGTTCAGCAAGTGGCGCGGTGGATTTTCTGAAAAAGCGCAATGTAAAGAATATAAAATTCATGTGCCTGATTGCATCCAGGGAAGGAATACGCCGCCTGCACAGGGATCACCCGGACGTATCCATCTACTGTGCGGCTGTTGACGAGGAACTGAATGAACACGGTTATATTGTCCCGGGCCTGGGCGATGCGGGTGACAGGCTTTTCGGAACAAAATAGCCGTTATTCTTTAAGGGGTGAATTGGTGTGAGACCATCCTGGGATGAATATTTCATGGATATAGTTGAACTGGTGAAAAAGCGTTCAACATGTTTACGCCGGCAGGTGGGGGCGCTTATCGTCAAGGATAAACGCATCCTTGCAACGGGTTATAACGGTGCGCCCATTGGATGCAAGCACTGTGAAGAAGTGGGCTGCGTCAGGGAGAAACTGGGGATACCGTCCGGTCAGCGGCACGAAATATGCCGGGCAGCCCATGCAGAGCAAAACGCAATTGTACAGGCAGCGTATTCGGGCACCAGCGTAAACGGAAGCACGATGTATGTTACAACGCAGCCCTGTGTTCTTTGTGCCAAGATGATAATTAATGCCGGAATAAGGAAAATCGTTTTCAAGGGCGACTACCCCGACAGCCTTGCAATGGAGCTTTTGCAGGAAGCCGGAGTAAGGGTTGTGAAATTTGAAGAAAGTTCGGAACCCCGTGTAATCAAGGATTAATATTGATTTAAAAAAACTGTAAAACCCGCCCGACATATAATGATATAATAGGAATGACTTCCATATTGTTCTGAGAAAATTAATCTTGCCTGGCAGGAACGGAACATATCGGGAGGTTATATTGTCTTATATTATTGGACAGAATAGATTTGGATCTCTTATACTGTTTATACAAAAGAGGTGTCAAAAGATAAATGTTGGAGTATGAATATATTATTCCTTTTGCAATTGCTCTGATTGTTTCTTTTTTTGCATGTCCCATAGCGAAAAAAGTAGCAGTACGCTTAAATGCAATCGATGTCCCGAAGGATGACAGAAGAATGCATACAAAACCCGTTGCGCTTATGGGAGGGCTGGCGATTATAGCCGGTTTTCTTGTTTCTGTTTTCTATGTTTTCCTTGTGTACCAGCCCGATGCCCTCATGGCATGGTTAAAGGAAGTATCAGCTGTTAAAATGATAGGCTTTTTTGTCGCGCTGGTAATTGTTATAGCCATGGGCATTGTTGATGACATATATCCGCTGTCGGCAAAGGTGAAATTCCCGATACAGCTTATTGCCGCTGCGATAGTTGTTTTTACCGGAACAAAGATAAAGTATTTTACTATATCAATAAAGGACATAAGGTATGTCAGCATTGATGATACATTGTCCATTGCTTTGTCGATTCTGTGGATTGTCGGAATAACTAATGCAATTAACCTGATTGACGGCCTGGACGGGCTTGCGGCCGGGGTAACAGGCATAGCCTCGCTGTCCCTGTTTGTTGTTGCGGTTATGATGGTTCCGGATATTCCCGTTGTTTTTGCCGTATTATACGTAGCCCTTGCAGGTGCGATTATGGGATTTTTGCCGTACAACTTCAACCCCGCAAAGATATTCATAGGCTCAACAGGCGCATATTTTCTGGGATTTATAATGTCTGTAATATCGATCGAAGGCGCAACCAAGGCATATACCGCGTTAACGATGGTTGTTTCGCTTATCGCATTAGGCCTTCCTATTTTCGATACTGCTTTTGCAATAATCAGGAGAGTACTGAATAACAAGCCGATAGGGCAGGGCGACAGGGGACATATACATCACAGGCTGGTTGATATGGGCATATCACCTAAGTTCTCTGTTACAATATTATATGTTGTAACCGGGGCATTGGGCCTTGTGTCAATACTGCTGGCAAACAAAGGGCTTCTTCCCGCAATTATCCTTGTAGTTATCATATCGGTTTTTGTTGTAGGAGGAGCACGGTACCTTGCAGGAATTATAGGAGACAAGCAGGTTGAAAAGGCGGTTGAAAATTCGCCGGAAGAAGACCCTTCAAAAAACGAGCCTTCGGGAAAGGCAACAACTTATCCCCAGGGGCACACTGAAAAATCGTGACTGGAGCATTATGATATGAAAAAACCCATAGTACTTACAATTTTCGGAACAAGGCCTGAAGCCATAAAAATGGCCCCGCTTGTAAGAGCAATAGACAGTTCGGGAGATTTTGTCTCAAAGGTATGTGTAACCGCCCAGCACAGGCAAATGCTGGACCAGGTTCTTGATATTTTCGGTATAACCCCGGATTATGACCTTAATATAATGAAGGAAGGGCAAACCCTGTCGGGCATCACGAACCTTGTGCTGGATGGCGTTGAAAAAGTGCTTAATCGGCTGAAACCTGATATGGTCCTGGTTCACGGGGATACCACAACCACCTTTGCAGCAGCCCTTGCGGCGTTCTACTGCAAAATCCCCGTCGGACACGTGGAAGCCGGCTTAAGAACATACGACAAGTATTTTCCTTTCCCCGAGGAAATGAACAGAAAACTCACCGGGTGCATTGCTGATATTCATTTTTCGCCTACAGAATCAAATTTTAACAACCTCGTAAGGGAAGGTGTTAACCCGGATATCATATATATTACCGGTAATACCGCAATTGATGCACTGAGGTCAACTGTTTCAGAGGACTATGAATTTGAAGACAAGTCATTGAGAAAGATTGATTTCAGCAGAAAAAGAATAATAACCGTTACCGCGCACAGAAGGGAAAATCTTGGACAACCGCTAAGAAATATATGCTTTGCTTTAAAGGATATTGTTCTTAAGTATGATGATATTGAGCTGGTTTACCCTGTGCATTTGAACCCGCAGGTTCAGGAGCCCGTGAGGGAAATCCTCGGTGAAGTGCCGGGGGTTCATCTGATTGATCCGCTCCAGGTCCTGGATATGCACAATCTCTTGTCAAGATCCTATTTGGTGCTTACAGACTCAGGGGGTCTGCAGGAAGAAGCGCCGTCCCTCGGCAAACCGGTGCTTGTACTGAGAAATGAAACAGAGCGTCCCGAGGCCGTTGAAGCAGGAACGGTTAAAGTTATCGGCACCGACAGGAAAACAATAGTCGATGAAACAATAAAACTCTTGGACGATGATTCTGAATATGCGAGGATGGCTCACAGCGTTAACCCTTACGGGGACGGACATGCTTCCGAAAGGATTGTGGATGCCATTCGTTATTGGTTCGGGCTGACCGGTAAAAAGCCTGCACCATTCAGGTAATATTGGTTTAAGTGTACTTTATTCATTCGGTGAAACATCACCGCAATATTCATAAAAAGCGTATAAACAGGCTGTATTTCCTTCAATTGGATATGCGGCCTTTTTATTGTCCTTGATTATTAAATGCATATGCTTTGCCGCAGATGTGGAATAATTCATAATTGATTCCTGGCGGGAATTCTGATAAAATAATACCAAACATATGTTCGGGTGATCCTGTGAATTTAATGGAGAAGCTGAAAATACTTGCCGATTCAGCAAAATATGATGTGTCGTGTTCGTCAAGCGGCAGCAGCAGAAAAAACATGCCGGGCGGCATAGGAAATGCGTTTGCTCCGGGGATATGCCATTCATGGGCTGATGACGGGCGCTGCATTTCTCTTTTGAAGGTTCTGTTCTCGAATGCGTGTGTCTATGACTGTGCGTACTGCGTCAACCGCATTACTACTGATATCCCGAGGGCCAGTTTCACCCCTGAAGAACTATGTGAATTAACAATCCAGTTTTACCGCAGGAATTATATAGAAGGCTTGTTTTTAAGCTCTGCAGTCCTGAAATCGCCGGATTACACGATGGAGCTGATGATAAAAACCCTGAGACTTTTAAGGGAGAATTACAGGTTTAACGGATATATTCACTTAAAGGCCATTCCGGGGGCAGACCCGATGCTTATCGATCAGGCGGGGATGTACGCCGACCGTATGAGTGTAAATATCGAGCTTCCTTCAAGGCAAAGCCTGAAATTACTTGCTCCGCATAAGCAGCATGAGCAGATTATAACCCCGATGGCATACATACGTGAGCGGATTCTCCAGTATAATGCAGACAGGAAAAATATCCGCAACACCCCGGCATTTGTTCCTGCAGGCCAGTCAACACAACTGATAGTCGGTGCAACTCCCGATTCGGACGCAAGGATACTGCACCTGGCCGAGTACCTGTATCGTAACTTTTCACTGAAACGTGTGTACTATTCTGCATATATACCCGTAAACCAGCATCCCAATCTGCCTGCCATTTATACCGAACCTCCGCTGCTGCGCGAGCACAGAATCTACCAGGCCGACTGGCTTTTAAGGTTCTATGGCTTTAATGCGAACGAACTGGTGGACGAGTTTAACCAGAATCTTGATATAGATGTTGACCCGAAATGCGGTTGGGCTCTCAGAAACCTTCACCTCTTCCCGGTGGAAGTGAACAAGGCTCCATATGAAATGCTCCTGAGGGTACCGGGCATAGGAAATAAAACGGCGTTGAAAATAGTCAGGGCAAGGAGGCTTAGCAGCCTGTCATACGATGATCTCAAACAGTTCAGGGTGGTTCTGAAACGAGCCAGGTATTTTATAACTTGTAGGGGTAAGTATTACGGCGATGTGCCGTTTAGTGCCGAAAGCATCAGGAACACCATAGCCGGGAAGGAGGAGCGCTTGCCATATGAGCAGCTGAGAATGTTCTGACAAAATTTCTCCTCCGAATCCTTTATATAACGGTGAATTGAAAAGTTAAATTCCACTTTGCAAAAGTAAATTCCACAGATTCTGAAACTGCGAGAAATCAATATTTATCCGGTAATAGAACAAGGTTTATTTTCCGTGACTTTTGCTTTTGAATAGTTTAAAATATGAGTAAAGAGCACAAAACCTACCGTTTTTAGGGTACACTAAATAAAGGGTGAAATGTTAACTAACTTTTTGCAAGAGTAAATTCCACCCTTGCTTATTGTATCTTTATGGAGTTACGGCAGGTGGTGCCTCTTTATTAAGTTTTATTTTTTGAGAAGGGATGGACGTAGGATAACCTTATCAGCTGAGATAGGTTCTACGTCCATCTTTTTTAGGATATCTTCTCCATAAAGGGAAGCAAAGACTTCATAAGGGCTTTTATCACCGAGATTAAGTCTTTTGTAGGAATTAATGTGATTCATCATAAGCGTTATGTCCTCCTGCGTAAAATCATCAAGTGATGTTCCTTTGGGGATTATACGTCGAATCAGCGTGTGGTTGTTTTCAGCTGCCCCTTTCTGATATGATGCCTGAGGGTCACAATAAAAAATTCGAGTTCTTTGTTTTCCCTGAGAATCCATTTCAATAGCAGATGGATTAGAGAATTCACTGCCATTATCCGCGAGAAGCACTTGGAATAAGCTACAAAATACATCTGGATTAAGTTCTTTGTAAAGCCTATTGAAGACGTCAATGACCGACTGTGATGTATTGGCATCCCGGATAAATGCGAGCATGAGCTGAGGTATGGTAAAATGCAACGTCAACAGCACCTTGCCGCCTTTTCTCCCTTCTACCGAGTCCATTTCAACGACAGGAAGCCCAGGATGCTCCTCAATGAATTTAAGGAAATCCTGATAAGTGCGACCAATCCGGCATTTCTTGTCCACCTTGAACTGTTCATTCTTCCTCTTACGTTTTCCCATTCGTACAACACGAGGCATATCAATATTTCTGGCTGCAAAGAGGCCTTTGTTCACATAGTTGTAAAGTGTACGCTCATTCAGCATGATTTCATCTGCATGACTAACACATATGTGGTGGAGAGACTGGCCTTTCATAATGAGAGGGCTGATAAGAGAATCCAATCTCAACGCCTCTTCTTCAGTTAGTTGTGCGCCCTGACGTGACTCAGAACGGACTGCCTCATATTCCCTTTGCGCGTGTAGTGCGGAGTAAATTCTTTTTTCCAGCGTACAGGATTTTTTGACTTCACAGCCATTGCAGACATAAGGAGGCTTTAAAAGTCTCTGACATATTTCCTGGTGGTAATCAGGGCAAAGGGTTGAACAAGAATGGGTGTTACAGAAGTTGCAGTAACGTCTGCACCTTTGGCTACCGCAAAGATGCCGCACAGTACAGTTTTTTCTAATGCGACAGTCATTGAAGGCTCTTCCATAGCAACCGGTCTTTTTAAATTGGAGATGGTTTCTAACTTCTTTAGCAATAGTGGTTGGATCCTTGCTAATCTCACGTCCAATGGATTTGAAGGATTCTCTTTCATTTAATCTCTGTTCAATAATATTCCTTTCCTCCAAGGTTAAATGCTTGTTCTTATACATATGTACCTCCAAAAGAGGCACCACCATAAATATCTTACCCTTTTGAAAAACTAATTTCCACTTTTGAATTTGAAAAAGTAAATTCCACATTAGGTATCTATGGGG
>Ga0209537_1000594_pt1 | contig 43923 bp, 27 predicted proteins | sample BioPla4DNA1_FD_187698 | JGI IMG/M metagenome (GOLD analysis project Ga0209537, IMG submission 187698) | Biogas fermentation microbial communities from Germany - Plant 4 DNA1 (SPAdes) (version 2) | ecosystem: Engineered > Bioreactor > Anaerobic > Digestate | place: Bielefeld, North...
CCTTGCTAAGCTCTCCGAAGCTTTGCTAACGGACAAGGTGCGGGATTTCATCATCGAGCAGTACAAAGGGGCAGTTGTGCCGGCTTTCTAGCTGATGAAAGTCAAAAAAGGACTGGGCGGCAAATAGGTGCCGCCCAGTCCTTTACGTATGCAGAAGACTCTGTCGAGCACGTGGCATTCTCCGTCAAGCCTCTGGTGGTGTGACGTAGGGGCTACGGTAGATTAACCTGAACAAAGTGAGTCTGTTCAGGGTGAAATGACTCTAAGATAGGATATTCAGGCTTCCTCGATGACCACTGCACAGTAGCAAGGCGGGTTCTATGCAGATCTGTCAACGGCCACTTGAGAATCCGCTTTTTTGGCCATGAAACTCCCTCACGTTGTGAAACAATGAGCCGTAAGCTGACTGCTTTGTCCTGCCATAGCTTATGCGGCAATCACCCCCCTTCGAGGATGTTGACTACCGGTTTAGCTGCGCTGGCGGTGGTGTCAGGCGGCGCCGGATTCTGCAACTGTCACCTTTCAATGTGATCACGTGGGCGTGGTGCAGCAACTGTGGATCAAAATTATGTTGACGATCGCAAGGAGCCAGAAGGTACGGTCACTTTGACGCTTACTGAAGACGGCTCGCAATCTCCTCGACGACATCGTAGAAGAGTACGCTCAGAAGGTCCCTCGAGCCGTTGTGTACCTGGAGGCAGGCATCGACGACGCCATGGCCGTAATGGCCTTGCCTGAGCCCTATCGACGCCGACTGCGCAGCACCAATGGGCTGGAACGCTTAAACCGGGAGGTCCGACGGCGGGAGAGAGTGATTGGAATCTTCCCCAACATCGACTCAGCCACGCGCTTGTTGGGGGCCCTGCTAATGGAGCAGGATGAGAAGTGGACGACTGGACGGCTTTACTTTCGAATGGAAGCCTACTGGGAGCACAAACGCTCAGAAAGTGACAACGAACCTTCGCAGACGGAACCGAAGCGAAGCACTGCCGCTTGAACTCAACAACCAGGAGGAGAATTTACACCACATTTGGGACTTGACCATGGCTGAGTCCAAGTGGCTGACAACTGTGTGCCCCGAATCAGGGAAGCCCCTTAGCATCTTATGTCAGATTAAAGCTAGAGGCGCTAACTAGAGTACACAGTTTTGGCCAGGGACAAGAGGTGTAGATTTACATTCCTGTTGTTGTAGGCGAAGACTCTCCTAGCAGAACGGTGGAAGAGGTCCTCGATGGACTCTTCCGTCAAAAAGAAGAACTAGCCAAGAGCGTCATCGTACCCAGCAGGGCGTCCTAACGGTCCCTCTACCAGGGCTTCCTGAAGGATTTCGTCCTCTGGCCAATTAGCGTCTCAGGTGACTCTCGGGAAGACAGATGTCAACCAAACACACATAATTGCAGGATAAGATAATGTTTTTGACGAATTAATGACTAACTCTTTTTCAGGCTGCTGGGGTGAGTAGCATCCCGCCTGATTCTCTTTCTTTCCTCAACTACACCAGCCGAGGTAGCATCCAAAGAGTGGTGGAAGATGAGGGAGCGAACGAGGCTGCTTTCGCTGAATAGGTGGTGTGACTAGTGGCCGAAGGTGTCGTTCGCAACAGGTTGCTTCGTATTGCCCATGAGAGAAAAGACAATTGCCTTCTCTTGCTGGCGCTGATCGGAATGCTAGATAGGGGATGGGACAACCGCCTTAAGCTCGTCGACCTTGAGCCCGTCCTCTTAGAGCACATGAGCTTATTAGACGATGGGGAGAATGAGGGCATAGAGTTTGAAAGGGCGTTTTGGCAGTTTGCATCGAATGGTCTCTGGCAGTTCACAGCGAAGGCAGGGAAAGAACACATTCTCAAGGTGTGTGATGGGCCCATCAGTAGAGAGGAGCTGCGGGAGGCATTAGAATATGCCAGCTTGACAGGAGAGGTATATAATTACTTGGCGGATGAAGCTGAGCGCAAGTCCTTAGAGAGAGAGCTATTTGACATACTAAGCCACGTAGACGTAGAGTCGCTAGTCGTTAGAGAAGCTACCAGTCTGTTCCGGCATGAACAGGAAGCCATCGATAGGATAAGACAGCAAGTCAAGAGGTTTAAGCTCGGCAGAATGATTTCCAATGTCAACATCTACGATAAGGCGTCCAACACCTACCTGGAGTGCGATGTCATCCTTGTTGCCCACTCCGGGATTTTTATTATTGAGCTAAAACACTGGTCCGGCCACACTAACGTCGGAGCCTATCATTGGTTGCGGAACGGGACCAATTATGTGGCTTCACCCCATAAGGCCAATACACATAAATGCAAAGTCTTAAAGGGCATTTATGAGCACAGATTCAAGACTTTCCCCAACATATGGGTTGAATCGGTAGTCGTCTTTACCCATCCAAACAGTACAGTGGAGGGACATAGCTCCCCTAGTATTGCCGATGACCCGACGAAACATAATCCGACCTTTGCCTCAATATCGGACCTGGTCGCGTACTTGCGCAAGAAGAACGAACAAAGGATCTTAAGCGATCGCCACATCGACTTCGTCGCTGATTACCTCTGTGAAATCGGCACAGAAAAGAAGGGCCTCGAATACACAGTTCCTGGATATGAGACGGTCGAGTATCTTTATCAGAGTCCGCACATGATTGAGATGGTGGCTAGACCGTTAAGTGGTCATGTCAGGGGCCTTGCCCGGTTTCGCGTATTCCTTACGCCGCCCCAAGCAACGAGTGCTGAGCGGGAGCGGTTTATCGCTAGGGGTCGGAATACCATCAGAGCGGTATCTCGCATCGGCGATCATTCAAACATCCATAAAGTAATGCTTGCGCCAAACGAATATGACGATATCGTTGAAATGTCCGATTGGTCCGAGACTGGCACCTTGCGTGACCTGTTGGCCCGGACTAAGGGCCCCCTGGCTGTAGAGTCGGCGATGGAGATAGCCCTTGGAATCGCTCGCGGCTTGCAGGCTGCGCACGAATCCGGCGTAATTCACCGAGCGGTTAAGCCGGAGAATGTCTTGTTAATGAATGACATACCGAAACTGACCAACTTCGATCTTTCATATCAACTAGAAGATAACCGAATTACCGTCATTGCCCAAGATTCCCTGAAGGATGACGGCTACGTGGCTCCAGAGGTGTTGAGCCATCAGGACATAGATGAAGGGACTGACCTGTTCAGCCTAGCCGCCATAACATACGAGATGGTGACAGGTCAGAAAGCCTTTAGCAAGACGCGGGACTTCCTCGCGAAAGGCGGCACACTGACCGATGCAGCAAAGGGGCAGCTGATGAAAGTCGATGGCCTATCTCTTGCCGCCAAACAGGCTATTATAGAGATGCTTGTCGGGGATCGGCGCGCAAGGCTTAAGGACATCGACCGGGTAATCGCTGCTTTTAGTGCACATATCGAAAAAGAACAGAGCCCCCTTGAGGGCCACAATGCGAAGCTAAAACCGGGTGATACACACGACCTGTACTGGATCCATGAGTTTATTGGCGAGGGCAGAGAAGCCCAGGTATACAAAGCGGAGACGAAAGAAAAGACGGGGCAGACTCGACTTGTGGCCATCAAGCTATTTAACAAGGAAGTCCCGCAAGAGAAGATCTTCAAGGAATGTGAGATTACCTCGAGCATCAAGAGTTCATATGTAGTCGGCTGTGACAACAAACCGGGGCACTGGAATAAGGACCGCTACTTCATTGTGCTGGACTTCATTGACGGCGAATCGATGAGATCCAAGATAGAGAGTGGCCAGCGCCCAAGTATAGATCTATTTCGGAGCGTCGCCATCAGTCTGATGGATGCTGTTGCCGCATTCCACGAGTACGAGGATGCCTCTGGGGAACCCAGGGTATTGATCCATGGCGACATAAAGCCAGACAATATCTTGCTCACCGAAGACAACAAACCCGTGCTCATTGACTGCGGGTTAGCGGGCGAACCTAGAGTCGGGGTGTTCGAAGGCACCAACGGCTATGTGCCTCCCGACAGCATCAGGGGCTCCGATATGCAGTTTTCCCCAAGCGGTGATTTGTTCGCTTTGGGTGTGACTTTATGGGAGTGGGTATTTGGCAAGAGGCCCTACGAGAATCCTGTCGTGGGAGCTGCAGCTCAGCTGCCAGATGGTATTGACCCCGATCTGGAGCCCTACCTGGCATGGCTTCAAAAGGCTGTAGCCACCGAAGCCGACAAGCGGTTCGCCAGCATCAGCGAGTTGAAGGAAGCATTCATCAAGTGCGGCAGTCGAGACGAAGAGAATGTCGCCGAGGAGCAAGCCGACAAGAAAGAAGGCGCCGTAGCGGTCCTTGAAAGGACGATGGAGACTATCAACCCCTTTGTTAGTTATATGAACACCCTCTCTAACGCGTCCGCAGGCAATGAGAACGCTACAGCCGAGAATCAGATTGGAAATGAGTTCTTCGCCAAGATTCATGTTCAGAATCCGGTTACAGAATACATTTATGAACGGTTGGTCATCAATCGCGAAAACGTCATCTTGACCGGTAATGCCGGAGATGGGAAAACCACTATCGCTGCAGAAATCGTGGGTCGTGTCACGGGGTGCATGCCGCGCTCTCTTGGCGAACGAGAGGAAATCGAAGATGCAGGTCTTGTCATCATCAAGGACATGAGCGAGATTGATCCGCACCCTCGCGCAAATATTCTCAGAGAAGCCGCATCCAGCCAAGAAAAGAAATACTTGATCATCTCCAACACGGGGACCTTGCTAGCGGCCTTCAGGGAGCTGGGGGGCGATGCAAATGAGTTGCTGAGCGCCCTTCAGTCAGACAGTCCCCAGCGAGTATTCAACAACAAGTTTGTGCTGATTAACATTGGGAGAGTCAACAGCATCGCCACCGCGGTGGAAGCCTTTGTCAGGATGCTAGATAAAGACAACTGGGCTAGCTGTGATGCGTGTGGACGCTCGGACCTCTGTCCCATCCATCGTAACGTCAGACTATTGCAGAGTCGGCTTCCGCAGGTTCGCGAGCGTATAAGCCTGTTGTACCGCAGACTGTACGAATACGACACCCGGCTCACCTTGAGGCAGATGACGGGTCACCTAGCCTACGCGGTAACGGCAGGGCGTGATTGTCGAGACATCTTTGCAATGTCTCGTCTTGCACTGGAGGATAAGCTGCTTGGCTCCATGTTTTTCAACCGTTTCTTCGGCGATGATGGACAAGACGTCGCTCCTGAAGCTATGCAATTGTTGGCTGTCCGGAGCATCCGTCAAGCAGGTTTTGGATTGTTCTTGGATCCCTTGTTCGAACGAGAGGCTTGGACGAAGGACAATCTCTTGTTCTCCCTGTCAGAAGCGGCCGAGATATATGAGAGACTGCAGAAAATGTCTTCCATCCTGGAGGGCCCTGAAATAGTCCGAGCAGTCCGTCGCCAATCAAGAAGGCTCGTCTACTTCTTCGGTGAGCTTGATAACCATTTGGGTCGGCGATTCATTTGCACGTTCCTTCAGTCGCCTAATTTGCTGGCGTTCCTGGATTACGGGAAGGGAAAACTGGGCTCGACGGGCGATCAGAGACGATACCGCGATCATGTCCTTCAGGTGCTTCAGGAGCACTTCCTCGGGATTCGCTTACCTGATAAAGACTGGAAAATGAGAGACCTGTACATCACTCTAAAGCCGAAAGGACACGGAACTAGAACCCAGATGATCGTTGCCTCCTTGCGTGAAGACGACTTTCGGTTGATGCTGCAGCCGAGATACAGGTTGGGCGAAGAGGCCGACCGGATCTTGTGTTTGAGCTATAAGGACGGAGCTGCAAGCCTGCCCTTAGACTTGCCATTTCTGGACTATGTAAGCCGCAGGTACGAGGGGGATGTCACGCAGGAGCTCTCTGCGAACTACGCCAATCGGTTGGACAGGTTCAAAGTCGAGCTTCTGAATGCTTATGCCAATCATGAAAACGATAGACTCCGAGGGGACACCTCCTTGAGACTGCTTTGGATAGACAGTGATTACAACCTGCATCCACTTGAGATCCGAATTGCAGGTGATGAGCTGGAGGTCGTGTGATGAACCGCTTGCCAACACCTTTTCCTACAGTAGCAATGGAGGGAGACTATAACCCGGCCATCCGGCTTTTTGGCCTTCGCTTTATCAAGGATCAGACCATCGTTGAGCATCTAGCCGAGTTGTTGGCAGTGGTATTCTCGGAGAAGAGGATTTTTATCGATGAGGCCTCTAGGGAGCCGCTGCCGTCTTTTGGAGACTTGGCCAAGTGGGCCCACTCAGAAAACGCTCCACTAAAGTACAGGCCTTCAATTCGCTTGAATCTGAAACTGTTCTCGTTCATGACATGCTCCCCTGTAGATAAGCGCCACGAAATCCACAAAGAACAATACGAGCTTCTAGCCGAACAGCTGCAGAGTCGACTCCAAAGCCGCAGTTCCAGTCTAGAGAAGAGCGAGGTTAGGGAGAGGTTGGAGGAGCTCCTGCAAGGGTTTCAGGGCGCTGGATTTACTCGCAATTGGTGTGCTCAAACCTTTTATCCCATATCTCCCGAGGTGCTCACACAAGAGACCGTCTGGAACGAGACAACGGCAAGAAGGAACGATGTCTCTACTTGGAGGGCATCCATCAACGAATTTGACAAGTATTACAGTACTCGCCGACGAAATTTCCTGGCCAGGGGCGGGGAGGTTATCTATCTGCAGCTGTGCAATGCCTTCGCCACTGAACAGCGTCTTATCGATGGCTTCCTCCGGAGCTCGGGCCAATTCTTCTCCCAGGAAGAGAGAGACTTGCGGAGCCTTCACGGGTCGTTGAATGAAGGACTTGCCGGTCTTTATGACGGCCATACCAGACCGCTGGGCAACCTCATCCGTTACATCGATGAAGAGCTCGATGAAGACACGTTCAAGGAGGTCAACGAAGGTCAAAAGGATAGACAGCTGACCTGTCAGTGGTGTCCTCGGGAGAGCTGGCCCGAAGGGTATCTGTTCGCCGTCGAGATGAAGCGAGTAGTAACAGCAGGGATCGACCTAATTGACAAGCTAGACCTGATGATGACGGGGTGTGCACTGCATATACTTAGGAGCCTCTGCGCCCAAAGCGCAAGGTATACTATGGCCGAAGCAGACTCGACGGGTCCTTTGGGCTTCGCCTGGCTGTTTGTCTCTCCGGATTCCGCTACCAGGCAGCAGCGCATGGCTTCTCAGCGGAATCTGCAGGCCGTCCAAGGGATGCTGCAGCGCGCTCTGCGAATTGAGGCGTTAAGGGACTATGTAGAGCGAGGCAGCCCCAATAAGGTGGAACGACAGTACAGGGAAGCCGACAGCAAGTACGGGCACGGGTTGTTCCTGTCCCTTGGCAAGAGCCTGGGGATCATTGTTCCTAAGCAGGGCAGGGGAGCTAGGCTAGTAATGACGGATAACGTGGTCCGCTACTTGGTGCTGGCGCTCCTGCGCCCTGGCGAAAGATGCACGTATGATGAATTCCTCGATCGGCTGTATTTCCACTACGGCATCGCAGTCGAGGGAGAGCAGCTGCGACAAGCGATGACTTGGAGTGGACTGCTCGCGAATGACTCTGTTCAGCCGCGCAAACCCTCATGGCTGAATCATATGCTTAAGGCCAGCGGGTTTCTGACGGAACTGTCCGATGGGTGTTCGGTTGTGCAGAATCCTTTTGATAGCACGCAGGGTGGGAGAGTTCAATGAGATTCATGGTGAATACGATTGTCGACCATATTATGGCGAAGGTTTTGGAAGGCTCGGCGGTGATCAGGATAGTCTTGCCCTCCTATCCACCCGAGGTTCTCTATAACGTAGGCTGTCGGGTTGAGGAGTTGTGTCATCGCTCCGACAAAAAGATCAGATTTGAATATGGCATACCCAACAGACTCAGCAAAGAGTGGATGAGCAGGGATGAGTTGGCGAGGATTCTTAGTGAAAAGACTAGGCAGCGGGGCTGGATTTGTGAACAAGACAATTTGACTCGGCTGCGCAACCTGGGTAAAGATGAAGCCCACGACTGCTTGCTCGTACTGTTGGCGGGCTACGATCACATAGAGGAGCAAGGCAGCTTGAGGGATTTTTTCCATCTTGATCAGCAGGCCATCTGGGATATTTGCCTGGACAAGACGTTTATAGAATGGGTTCGAGAAGCCATCAAGGACTATGTTAATCTCGACGATGCGGAAGGGGAGATAGGCGCAATCGCTGATGCCCTAAAAGTCCTGCATGAGAATGGATTGGCCCATGTCCTTGATGTCAGTCGTTTTCTTGAAATGCAGGACTTCTCCAAGGCAGATCAGGGCGATGAAGCCTATCGGGTGGTCATGGAAGGACTGCCTCACTTTGGCCTGCCGCCCATGCCCAGTCTGAGCAGACGCCATCCGTCCAAGAGGCGGTTTGCTAGTTACGTGGGCCCGGCCCAGGAGTTTTTCAACTACAGTATGTTTATCGATGCCAGCAAGAGAAAAAAGGCATTGGAAACGATCCGGGACTTCGATAAGGCCTCGGACAAAGAAGTCCCCGATGCCTACATCCTCGGTGATTTTGCCTCCTGCGATGATCCACTGCGGGAATTGACCGAAGAGCTGAGCAAATATATTGAGGAACGCTCGCAGGAAGCGAAAGTTCGGCTAAGAACGGTGGACTTTGTCTATCTTTATGAAAATGTGCTTGGGTATAAGCCCAAGAATGGCAACAATGGGAGAAAACCGGGAACGAGAAAGCTAGTTGGACTTCCCCCAGAAGTGTTCCTCCGCGGCCTGTGGATTACACTAGGTGATTTCATCAAGAACAGGAAGACCTTCTTGGCAGCGGACCGCGTTGGTAAGATAAAGCTGGAGAGCGTTGAATTCAGACACGATTTCGAGGGAGACGAGGCGCCTGTGCTCTTTCTGCGCAGGGCGCTGGGAGGGATCGACCATTTCTTTCAGGAGCGTCTTCGCTTCCAGGGCAAACAAGAGGACATAGAGATTGAAATAGAGTCACATCTTGTGCCGCATGAAGGCTGCCAAATAGTCTGCAGGAGGCATTCTTCTGCTGAACCATACCTAAAGTTCAGTGTGTCCATCAGTCTCCGGGATCATGGAGATCCGTTTATCCGCGAGTTCATCTGGGCACTGCCCCAATTTCACCAAACACGCCTGCTGTTGGACCTTTTCACTTGGGCTTCCGATGGGTATAAGAAGGGAAGCGATGTGTTGCCGGTCTTTGTCATGCCTTACCTGGGCGAAGTCGCAAAAGCTCGCGATGAAGAATCCGTCAACCGAATCATTGATGCGGCTCTCAGCAGTGAGAAGCAGTATATTGCGGATTTATTCAAGGCTGAGGGGTTGACTAATAGCGATAGGGCTAAGTTGCTGGAAGTGTCGTTTTCCCATCAAGAGTTTACGAAAGAAGTCCTTGAGGGCGGTTTTTTCAAAGCCTTGAGCACACGCTGTTCACAGTTGACTTCGGCCTATGAGAAGGCTTGCCGAATGCAGATAGCACAGGGTGATGAGAGCTTGCTGGCGCCTCTCCTACTGAAGGCTTTCATGGTGGTCCCGGTCTACACTCCAAAGAATCCTGGGTGGATGTGGGACGCTCATCTTCGCGGGGCGATGGTAACACCCCTGCATCCCGCTCTCCTGGAGATGATCTTGCATCAGAGCGTCTACTTGTGCGATAGCTTTTGCTATTATGCGATGATGGGTCTACAGGAAGTGGACGGAAGGACATTTACCGAGGGGCGTTGGGATAGGGTAGTCGAGCTTGCGACTATCCATCGGCCGGTGTTTGGAACGCTCAAAGATGGAAACCTTGTTTTGGATACAACTGCAGTGGGCTACGGTTATTTCCACCTCGTTGGCGAATTCGAGCAAGACAGAGCATCCATAAGCGCTAAACTCCTACTGCAGGACGAACTCGTGGAGGAAGAAGAGGACATAACAAGCGTCGAACTGTTTAGGGAGACTCAAGCTTCGGTGCTGATCGAGCGAGCTCTGCTGGATTATCGCAAGCTTCACCCCCATGCAGATGACGGGCTCACCATAGGCGCCTACTGTTCGGGGGATATTCAGCCGCTCATTGCGGGTATTGATGCTTATCTTGCGAGCAGTTTCAAAGAACGCGCCGGCAGGCCGTATTCCTTGAAGCTCGTGATCCTCTCGGACAGCAGATATGATGCAAATCTAATCCGCTGGGTAAACGCGTGGAAAGAGAGGTGGCAGGATGCGGAGGGTCGGAGGCAGCACTATGCGGATTGCGTGATCTCTGTCTCGTACAGCATAATACCCGCGGTCAAGAGTCTCGAACACCTCAAGAAGGCCATTGAGGGCTCCTTCTTCGATATTCTGTTCTTCGTCAATTTCATTCCATCGACGGCCAATCGCTTTGTAGAATTGGGTCATGATTACCTGGAGGATTATCAGAAGTTCCCAGTGCTGGGAAAGATAGCCTGCCGGCAAATTGGCGGAGGGATGGATAATAGACGACAGAGGGTTATCAGCAACCGGCGGTTTAAGCTTGGGGCTGCGCACGCTGAGATCATGGCCCGGCTGACAGGCCTGAAAAGCGAAAGCCATGTAATCATAAGCACTAGCGATTTCCAACCATGGATGGACGTGATCGACCAAGCCCATAAACAAAGCGGTTGGGTTGTGTGTATAGACCCAAGTATCGATGACCAACTAGTCAGGAGGTTGGACCATAATCAGATCGACCGTCGGGAGATCATCGGGTTTGGTGCGGGAGTCGGCGCCCATGGTGAGAACAACTACACAATTTCGACCGAGCAGTTTTCTATAGCCGACGTTTCGAGGAGAATAGGAAAGCAGCTTCCCGGCTTGTTTGGCTCAATGGAAGTGGGGCTTGCTGAGAAAATGGCCGCGAGCTTAGTAGATGAAGCAAGTCAAATGGCAGGCCTTTCCATCGTTAAGGCTACAGGGCCGTCCCAGTATGTAAGGGATTATGTGGCCTATGCACTGGTAAGGAGACTCTTGCCCCGGGATGAAGATGCCTTCTGCGATGAATTGATTTCCCTTGATGCTTTTTGGCATTGGTTTGATGACGCTGATGACAAACGACGCCCCGATCTATTGAGGATAAGGGCCGTAGTAGAAGACGGGTATTTCCGCATTTTGGCCCAGGTCATAGAGTGCAAGCTTGCCAGGCATTCCGAAGGATATCTTGAGACTGCTCGTCAACAGCTGGAGCAGGGCCTGAGTCAACTAGTAGCGCGTTTTCGCCCAAGGAAGAATCTAGAACCCCTTGGCATAGATGGAAGTATGCTGCCCGATCAGCGGTTCTGGTGGATGCAGCTTCACCGGCTCATCGCCACTAGAGGCGCCGTTCGTACGGTGAGTGATGCGACAACGACACTGAGGGCTCTTGAGCGACTGAGCGACGGTCTGTTTGACATTACTTGGCAAGGCGCTGCCGTCGCATTTTGGACTGATGTAGAGACGTCGGGAATGGAATCCAATCCGCCTTGGCAGTTCTATCTGGACGGTCAGACCCTGGACATTTCGGTTATCACCGCTGGCAGAGACTTTCCGCGCCGGGTCTGTCTCGATGGCGTGAAGATGGACTTTTTCAGTGAGTCAAAGCTGTCATATACCTCTCCTCGCGTGTCGGAGAAGGAGCAGCCTAGGGAAGAAAGAGTCCAAGAAGAACCGTTGTCTACACCCGAACCGGCTGAGGAGGCACCGAAGTCTCGCCCAGACGTGCCGACTATTACAGTCAGTTCTCCATGGCCCTTCCAGCGCATCTTGCTCGGGGGCGGCACGAGCGGCGGAAGACAAGTCTTCTGGGAGTTTGGTCATCCTGAGCTGCCAAACCGCCATATGCTCATTTTTGGTGCCTCGGGGACGGGCAAGACCTATACTATTCAGGCTTTATTGTGGGAGCTTGCAAGAACAGGGCAGAACAGCTTGATCGTGGATTACACGAATGGGTTCAGTACAAACCAACTGGAAACCCAGATCGTGGCGCATCTGCAGCCCCGCCAGCATATAATCCGCTCGGAACCCCTGCCAATCAATCCCTTCCGTCGGCAGGAGGATTTCATCGAGGGCCAGTCAATCCGCGAGGCGCCGGCCGACGTTGCTAGACGAGTCAGCGATCTTTTCGCGAACGTGTACAGTATCGGTGAGCAGCAAAAGGCGACTCTGTACGCTGTAATTCGGGATGGGGTTAAGGAACAAGGTGACGCCTTCAACCTGACTGCTCTGGTGGAAAGGCTGCAGCAAATGACAACAGGGGGCCCCGCCGCCTCTTGGGCGCTCTCACTGCTCAATAAGATTCAACCTTTCATTGATATGGAGCCATTCGGTAAAGAAGACCGAGAAAGCTGGGAACGGTTGTTTACCGATAACGAATCAAGGTGCCACATCATTCAATTAACAGGATTCACGAAAGATAGTGCCCGTCTGATAACCGAATTTGCGCTTTTTGACTTCTACTGGTTCTATCGATCGATTGGAAGCAAGGACTATCCGAAGGTCCTCGTTCTGGACGAAATACAAGACTTGGACCATCGACCAGACAGTCCGTTAGCCCAACTTCTCACACAAGGACGCAAGTTTGGCGTGTCTCTAGTCCTTGCGACTCAGACGATGAGCAATTTTGATAAGGATAAGAGGGATAGACTCTTTCAGGCCAGTCATAAACTGTTTTTCAAACCGGCCGACAGCGAGGTCAGATCCTTTGCTCAGATACTTGCCGATGCTACCAATCAGCCGCAGAGTGAGTGGGTAACTCGGCTCTCCTCTCTGAAACGAGGAGAGTGTTACTCTCTTGGTTTCTCGTGGAATGAGAACACAAAAAGACTGGAAGTTGGCAAGAGCTATAGAATAAGGATTGCATCCCTCGAGGAGAGAGTGTAGGAGGTAGACATCTGATTGTTGTCAATAAACTTTCACCAGACATTCATTCCGGAAAGACGCTACATTGCCGCTTTGTTGCAGTACGCCGCCCTCGGCGGCTCTGGTTCGATAACTGACCTTGCTGAACAGACTGGCATCCCGATGGGCAAATCATCGGGCAAAGCGACCGCAATGCTTTGTTATGCGGAGGGCATGGGTCTAATCGAACAAGCTGGCTCCGGACGGGAAATCAGTCCTGAACTGACTCCTTTTGGAAGGATAGTATACACAGAAGACAAGTTCATGGGCGAGGAGATAGTCCAATGGCTGGCCCATATGAATCTTTGCAGTCGCCACATCGGCGCTCAGGCCTGGCGAGCCGTATTCGCCGAGGGGAGGAATATTCTGGGCATCCGCTTTAGCACCGACGAGCTAGAGACCTACCTTGTCGGGCGGTTCGGCCCTGTTGGCAAGAGTAGAACTAGGACTGGCCCTCTCCTGGGAACATATCTGGAGGATGCAGCCCTGGCCCGGGCCAGTGTATTGGTGAAGGATGGTCACACCTTTGTACGGCGAAAAGCCCCCCTGATTGACAACTACAGGTTTGCCTATTCGGCATATCTCTTATCCCTCCTTGAAAGGCACTTCCCTGGGGAAAACCAAGTTACCGTCACTGACTTTAGCCGTGAGACCCTGTGGTTTGATATGTGTCTTTGGAATCAAGGGGATGTTGAGCATCTCCTTGCCACTATTGAACAAACAGGCTTGATAGCAGTAGACCGACAGATGCAACCATGGATAATTGAAAAAAGGGCAGATGCTGAGCAGGTATGGCCATTGATCTTCTCTGAGCTTTCATAGGCTGGGGAGGCATTTTGTTTATGAGACTCAAAGATGTAGTCCGCTTCCGTGAAGACCTTCTCTTTGATGGCGCCGTTCAACTGGGGTGGTTTGAGGAGAATCGAGAACTAGCGGAAAGGGCAGCTTCACACTACGTGTTCCATGGACCGCGCTACCATGGAGTGACCGAACAGGACTTCGGAGATAGCTCCCACTCGTTGATGGATACGGCTTCCTTCACCCTTAGTTTCCTTGAGCGCGTGTATGGAATGGGCGATGAAGACCCCTTCACCATGGCTATAGCTGGGTACGGAGCTGGTAAGTCCCATCTTGCTGTTACTGTTGCCTGTTTGCTAGACAATCCCCATTCATCGATAGCTGGAGCCATTCTAGACAATCTCACGATGGCCGATGAAGCCATCGGTGAAAGGGCAAGGGATCTGGTTGGAAGTGCCGATAAGCCCTTTCTCGTGGTTGCCCTAAATGGGATGCAGGATTTTGATTTGAGTGCGGAAATATCACGTCAAGTCCTCAAGACTCTCAATCGGCTTGGGTTGGATACAACTCCCCTGCAGAATCTTAGGCCCCGTTTCAAGACGGCCATCAGTTTCACAGAATCATTTGCTGAAGTCCTGAAGGAAGAGTTTGCCCTCGCTTTTGGAAGGGACTATGAGATCGAGGAGATTATTGAACGCCTCTACTCCCAAGATGATGAGGTCTTTCTTAGAATCAACAACATCTACCAGCAGCGAATGGGGTCTCCCATTCCGGCAGCGGGACAGGAGTCGTTGCATGATTTCATCCGCGTTGCCAAAGAGATGTTCTGTGGCCCTGGGAAGCACTTCGCCGGCATAGTGATCATTTTCGATGAATTCGGCAGGTATCTGGAGTTTTCAGTGCAAAAACCCCACATCGCCGGTCCTGGCGCTTTGCAGCAACTGTTCGAGTGTGTGCAAGCCCATCGTGATAGGGTTTCTCTTCTGGCCTTCGTTCAGTATGAACTCAAGGCATACATTGCCCGCATGGCGCCCGAACGGCGGGAGGATGTGAACCGTTATGTGACCCGTTACGACGTTGTGCGGCGAGTGCGGCTGTCGACTAACCTGGAGACTCTAATTGCAAACTTGCTGGAGAAAAGAGATGAAGGGGCGGCAGAACAATACTCGGCGGATTTGCGCCCGAACCTTAAGAAGGTTTTTTCAGCGATGTATCGTTGGTTCCCTGATATGCGCAACTACGCCCTCTGGAAGGACGAAGAGAGATTCAGGAGGGTTGTTGGGAGAGGTTGCTGGCCCCTTCATCCTTGTTCAACCTGGACCCTATTTCGCCTGACCTCGGTGGGAAGATCCCTGCAGCACCGGTCTGCCTTCTCTTTGCTGGCCGATGTCTATCGGTCCGTGGAAAACATGGAGCTTGAGCCCGGAATGGTGATAAACCCGGTCGATCTTTGCAATCAGGCGTTGATAAACGAATTCCTTGCATCGGAACGCTTCGGGATGCAAGGCGCAAGTGCTACCGGGTACGAGAGCGTAATCAACAGATACCAAACCGAGCTTGCCGATGATGAAATACGGATTTTAAAAAGTGTAGTGCTGGCTAGTAAGATACACATCAAGGTTGAGTCCAAAGAAGACTACCTGCAGGCGCTGGCTATGCTCAGCGGCCTAAGAAGCGATGCTGTGCTCGCTTCCGTGGATTCTTTAGAGAAAGAGTACGCAGTGCTCGAATGGAACGGGCTGTTGAACCAATTCGAAATAGCCGGCGATGCAGTTCCCAGAAAGACATTTCTTGCTGAATTGCAGGGTAGGGCAGCGGCGGTCGACAACACCACGAGCGCCTACGTATTCACCCAGAAGGGCTTTGAGTGGGAACTGGTCAGGGAGACTTACAATACTGAGTTTGGTCCGGACAACAGCATCGCAACTCGCGAGTGGCACTACAGAGTCTACCTGGCGAGTGTGCCGACCTTGGAAGGGCAGCTGCGGGATGCAATTAACGCCTGGCGGAGCTCGATCCGCGTCGATAGCGAGAAAGGGCAGCTGGTCTACTGTTACGTGGGAGCAGATAGCAACCTGGAAGCAGTGAAAGAAAAAACCGCCCAAGTATTGCGATCACTGCTGGATGAAACTGGTCTGCCTTTAGATCTAGGGGCTCCCTTGGCCGTTCTGTTTCTCTACGATCGTGATAACGAGCTGGGCAGAAAAATCGCGGAGTACTGGGTCTTGGAACAGATGCTTGACGAGGAAGAGGCCCGGCGATATGTACAGTTCATCAGCGATCGCCAGCCGACGGTGCTGCAGGAAATCAAGAATCTAATCGCGCAGCTTGAACGAGAAAGGCAGATAATTGCTGCAACGCCGATGCCGCTAGAGTGCTCGAGGCTAGCCAATATGCTCATGTCCCTTTTTGACAAGGTCTACCCCCGGCGAATACCCTTTCCCTTTGACGGCTTTCATACGGCAAGGGGCAATGCGGCGAAAGACTGTCAGTTCTTTACGAAAGAACTATTCTTGGGGAACCTGAGTCGTGATTGGATTGCTGCTCGCAGTCAGCAGCAACGCAACCGGGCTTTTCAGGTGCTGGATAAGGCCTGGGGTCTAATCGACGCCGATGGCAGCCTGAGAAGACTCCCGTCGGTGAAAGCGGTACGCGACATAGTCGAGCTGCTTGAGGCGAAGCTAGGCAAAGACGCTGAGGCACCTTTAAATTTAGGGGAGGCAGTCTCTTTGTTGTGTGCCCCTCCCTATGGGTGTAATATCGCATCGGCCGGGCTGTTGCTGGCCTATCTAATTGGGAAACGAAAGGACGAGATTCAGCTCTATTACAAGGGAACGGCTGTCGCCATCAATACGTGGCTGCAAGAGGCTATGCCGGGTGATTTTTTGTCCGTTCAGGCCCTTGAGGTCACCGAGGTCATCAAAGTCTCCGAGGAAGTTGTATCAGAGTGGGAGCTCCTATTGGATGATTGGGAAGCAGAGCCAACGCTCGTAGGAAAAGTAGAGTTTCTCAAGCGCGCTGACCGGCTAAGAGAGCGCATCCCGCTACCACAGCAGTTGTATTATAGGTGTGAGCTTGCCAAGAAAGAAGCTCGGGAGGCTGGAATCGAATTACTTGGGCACGAAAAGAGATTAAACGAAGCTTTGTCATGCCTCGAGCGGGGATTGGAAAGGGATAATTACGAGCATATCGCCCGGGGAGCGGCATTGTTGGCGCGGATTCATAGACATATGAATCTTATCCCAGAGCAGTGGACTCGTGAGCAGCTCCTCGAAGTTGAGGAGTATTATGCAAAGGCCAGGGAGGAGGCTAAGAGTCGTTTTGGGGCGTGGCTGCCGCGGCAAAAAGCATCATCAAGTGCCCAACTAAACAGGTTTAAACAGCACATGAAACAGATGTCCGGAAACCTGAGCGACTTGGGGCTTGAGGATGAGAAGAAACGGCTGGAAGCTCATCTGGCAGTCATTGAGGCCCAAATCGACCGTTTAACTGTCCTTGCGAAGACCGTTTCGGACATACATGATATGGTCGGCAGGGCGATAATAACAGATGAGACTAGGGTATCAGTATTGAATGATTGGCTGGAACACTCCGAGGAGCTGGCGGACCGTTTGCGGCAAGCCAAGGACCTTACCGACTTGGCTGCAGAGGACATAAATGCCGCCGCTAAGGTGCTTCAAGATTTCCAGCGGGCTTGTGAGGCTCAGCTGAAAGCCTGTCATAGAAGGTTGAGCGAGGTTTACAATATCGGGGAATTGGATTCTTTGACTCGCATAGCCAATTGGAGCAATGAAGTATCTTCGTTGATCTCCTTATACGAAGGACAAGAGCGCGATGTTGAGGACTTGCTGGCCGTGCAGGCCCAGCTTGACTTGGTGGAGCAGCATTACAAGTTGTTGGACAGCGACACCCTGTCGGAAGGTGAATTCCGGTCCTTGGTCGAGCGATACAAAGAGGAAAACGACGCCGCTTTTGGCGATGATGCTCCTCCTTTAGATAATGAGCTCATTTATGAAAGCATAATGGATGCTCTCTCGAGAAAGAGAGCTCAGTTTGCCGATGAGTGGATGCGGACGAATGTGCCGCCGCTTAAGGATATTGAGCAAGCCAGTGCTTCGGATGTCTTGGCATACCAAGGGAAATTGCAGAGGATGCCGGCCGTTTTATCGTGGGAGCAGAGAGCCGAAGTGGAGGAAGCGCTCGCCGCGTGCGAAAGGCGCTTGGGCGAGTTGCAGGTGGAGGGAGCCTTAGCACAGTTCGAGGCTCTCTCCGAGGAGGGTAAGGCTCGCTTCTTAGAGCATATCTGGGATTATCTGGAAGAATACTATGGGAAGACACTCAGGCCGTCCTCTTAAGAGCCCGGCATTGTACCCTAACCCAAATTTGAAACGTTTTTGACGACTGGGGGAGGAGGATTATGTCCGATCGAGAAGGAGTACTCAGATCTTGAAGCTGGATGAAAAGAAGCAAATGCAACATAGGACGTCCAGCTAAACAGTTGTTCCGAGAGATTTGCTGAAGGCGGCGATTCTTTTATGACCGATATGTCGTGGGATGATCGCTCTCGACTCCCCAAAGACGTTTATTGGTGTCCCCGCTGCGATATCCCCCTGTTGCAGGAGGAATGTGGTGGTTGTGGTTCCGGAGGGGCCCGCGTGGCCTCCGACGTTCGTCCGGTGTTCCCGCAGGAGAAAAGACTATTAGAAATATTCCTTGATTATCCGAAGGATTCCTTGAGGAATGAGTCAGTATGGGACACGAAGAGCAGCAACGTTATCATTGGCGGAGAATCTGTCCGGTTGAACAAGGGAAAGCTCATGTCTATCGACCCTGCCGAGATACGGGAGGCCCTGCCCAAAGATAGGGATGAGATCGCCGAGGCAAGCCATACGGAGATCATGAAACGCTTTGTCTCGGCAAGTAAGGCCAGGTTCAAGGCTATTGACTACGAAGCGTTATCAATAATGAACTTTGCTAAGGACAAAACTGGACAGGCCATTCCTGTTGTCTCTTTCAGCGGCGGCAAAGACTCAACAGTCGTGTCGGACTTAGTGCGACGGGGATATGCCAACCAGAGGATAGTCCACATATTCGGCGACACCACCTTGGAGTTTCCTCAGACTTTGGAGTATGTAGACCGATTCAAGAGGAACAATCCGAGCATACCATTTCTCGAGGCCCGTTCTCGCCATTCCTTCATTGACCTCTGCAAGCGAATCGGGCCTCCCAGCAGGGTGATGCGCTGGTGCTGCACGGTTTTCAAGACAGGCCCAATCGGGCAGAGACTAGATGGGCTGAGGGCGCTCAAAAAGCCGATTTTGACCTACTATGGGGTGCGGCGATCGGAATCAAATCAGCGCAGTGATTACGATGCCATCACTAGGTCGCCGAAGATAAGCCAACAGATAGTCGTATCGCCAATCATCAATTGGTCTGATGCCGATGTATGGCTGTACATCATGACAAGGGGGCTAGATTTTAACGACGCATACCGCCTTGGTTTTTCCCGGATAGGGTGTTGGTGCTGCCCCAGCAATAGTCTTTGGTCCTTCTTCCTCGCAAGGATTCATTTGCCCCGACGGGCTGAGCCGTGGCGGGACTACTTATTGGAGTTCGCCAAGTCGATAGGCAAGCCGGATCCAGTCGAGTACATCGACTCCGGCAATTGGAAAGCTAGGCACGGAGGTCAGGGTCTTCCTACGGCCTACAAAGGAGTTGTCTCAGCTAGCGTCTGTGGCGATGACCCTTATGCCAAGACCTACACCCTCACCAGGCCCATTAGCGAGGCCCTATATGAGTACTTCAAGCCCTTTGGGCGCCTTGATTTCGGCCAAGGGCGCTCTATCCTCGGCGAAGTCTTCATCGTTGACAAGTCGACCAATAACCCGGTGCTAGTGTTGCAAGGACAGCAAGGTACCAGTTCGTTGAGGGTCAAAGCGGTGGACATGTCTAATCCATCGCTGCTCTTGCAAAGGGTAGACTGCCAGATCAGAAAGTATCAAGCTTGCGTCCTTTGTGGTGGGTGTCCTTCTGTGTGTCCCCGAGGAGCTATAACGAATACAATCAACGCCTACCGGATTGACGAAGGGAAGTGCACCAACTGTTTGCGCTGCATCAGCCATTTTGACACGGGCTGTCTGGCAAGCAAGGTGTTGCAAGCAAGGAGGGGAGCCGCCGTATGAGCTTTGCAAGGCACCAGACTTTTCACCTGCGGGCCGGCTGGCTGGCTAAAGCTTTGGAGGCCCTCGTTCAGGACAGCATGATCTTTTCCTCGAAAACGGCACCTTCCCAATTAGGCATGGGGAAGAATATGGTTCAGTCCCTTCGGTTTTGGATGGGCGCGGCCGGTTTAGTAAAGAAGGGCCCGGGCGGCAGGGGCCTTGTGTTAAGCGATTTTGCAAGACTAGTGCGCAAGTACGACCCATATGTTGAGCTCGAGCTCACGTGGTGGCTGATCCATTATCACATTGCCTCCGATGAGAATGAGGCGACTTCCTGGTATTACCTGTTCAATTTGCTGCCGGTGATGGAGTTTAACCGGGAGTTTTTCGTCAATGAATTGGACAAATACTGCGCCAAAGTCATCAACAAAAAGATTGCCAGGCGTTCACTCAATAGAGACTATGATTGCATCCTGGCAACTTACTTGCCGTCCAATGGCCAGGGCACGCCTGAAGACAACATCATTTGTCCATTGTCTGAGCTTCATCTGCTCGAGGAGACTGGCCGCGATAGGGTGCGCAAGACGCCGCCATTGGAACTGCCCCTGGAAGTACTATTCTTAGCTTTGCGAAATGCTCCCCACGGCCTCCGTGTCAATGTGTCGGGCGTCCTAGAGTCTCCGGGGAGCATTGGGAGACTGTTCAATCTGTCCATTGATGCGGTCTATCGATACCTGGACAATATGCAAGAAAAGGGATGGGTCAGCGTTTCCCGGACGGCAGATCTAAACTCCATCACCATAAATGACATCAATCCGTGGTACTTGATCAAACAGCGCTATGAGAAAGAAGCCCAACAAGCGGCAGGGGGTAGGGCAAGTGAAGCTCAGTGAAGTCATTACTGTTTCGCCTGCATTTCAGCGTTCGGTGAATGTGAAGCACGACATGACGGATCCCGCCAAGATTTCGGGATACATTCCCACTGAGAAAGCTGAAGCGGTCTTATTTCACTTCCTCCTGTCGGTCCGGGGCGATGTACAGGACAACGCGTATATGCTGATAGGCAGCTACGGTACGGGCAAGTCACACCTGGTCACCGTCATGGCAAGTCTCGTTGGCAAGAAGGTGTCATCTGCTGCCTTCCACCCTGTGCTTGAGAAGCTCTTAAGAGAAGAAGTGAGGACCCTATTTGCTGAGGAAGTAAACCGTAGGGAGCCCTATCTAGTGGTAACCGTCTCGGGGTCCTCCGACCTGCGATTAGGTGACCATCTCTTGTACGAGCTGAAACAGGCCCTCCTCAGGGAAGGCCTTGAAATACCTGTGCCCACGAGCTATGTGTTGGCCCAGGAGGCTATTCGCCGCTGGCGGAACGAGTATCCCGATGTATATCGCACTTTTGCAGGGCTGCTTGCGAAAGACGGATACTTTTCCGTTGAGGCGTTCGTGTCGGAGCTTGAGGAATTCAATGAGGATGCGCTGGCGCTTTTCACAGAGCTGTACCCAAAGTTGACGGCAGGAGCTAGGTTTGACTTTTACATGGGAGATGTTGCTGACATATACGAGGAAGTGTGCCGGGAACTCGGAGCAAAGGGCTACCGGGGCATTCTACTGGTTTATGATGAGTTCAACAAGTTGCTGGATTCATCGCTCCAGCACAGCCAAGACCTGAAGACCCTGCAGGACCTAGCCGAACTTGCTAGTCGCTCCGATGAGACTAGCCGCTTTCACATGTGTTTGATCTCCCATCGCACCATAGGGCAGTATGTGACCGACATAGGGGATATCAGAGCTCATGAGTGGCGGAAGATAGAGGGCCGGTTCAAGATCTTCGATGTGTCAAACAAGCCCTGGGAAACCTATGATCTGATGAGTAGGGTCTTGCAGAAGAAAAGCCCAGAACACCTGCGACGTCTGTTGGAGAAGAATGAGATCTGGCATGACAGGCTGGAGTCTGTCTTTGACGGTCTTCCCCCTGATGTGATTTGGGAGAAAGTCATCAAAGGGTGCTTTCCCTTGCATCCCTTATCGGTTTACATGCTTCCCCGCATTTCGGCCAAGCTAGGCCAGAATGAAAGGACTATGTTCACCTTCCTTGCGGGGGGCGACGACAGCCCGTTGCCGACGGCTCTAAACAGGGAGCTTGAGGATGTAAGATATGTGTATCCGTGGGAGATCTATGACTACTTCGAGCCGATCTTGCGGCGTGCGAGGGACAGCGACCTGAAGTCCGTTTGGATTAGAGTGACCAACACAATCGAATCATTGCCTGCCGAGGCCGTGCATGCCGTAAGACTAGCAAAGACCATTGGCGCGTTTGAAATAACCGGTTCTCCCTTCAACCTTCCTTGCACTGTACAGCTTGTCAGGTATGCCGTGGGCAATCCTGCATATGATGAAGCCGTCGCACTCCTGTCACAAGAAAAGATGGTCTACAGAAGCAAAGTCACCGATGAGCTCCGCCTTGTGGAGCCGACGGACATTGACATTGAGAGAGAGATAGAGGAGTGGGCCTCGAAGGATCCTAGGGGCTTTAGTCTTGACCGGCTAGTGGAACTGGGGATCCAGCACTACGTTATCCCCCACAAGTACAATCACGAAGAGAAGATAACCCGTTTTCTGACACCTTTGTATGTCAACATGGAAAACTTGGAGGTTGCCCTCCCCATGGTCAGGCTGCCGCGGGAGCTAGACGGCTTAGACGGAATCATCTGCTACATGTTTCCAGAGGATGAAAACCAGCAAACGCGACTGCGAGAGGTTGCAGCAACATGTAGTGACAGCCGGATAGTCTTTGCTTTGCCTGAAGAGCCAGTACCGCTCACTCAAGCCCTTAAGCGGTTCCTAGCCCTCAGTGAGCTAGTTGAAGTCTTGCCATCGAAAACACAGGATCCAAGAGTAGAGAGGCTTCTAGCCTTGTATCTCGACGATGCTAAGGAGAGCCTGACTCTAGAGCTAAGCAAGGTCACTAATCCTTCGGGGAACGTAGAGTATTATCGCGAAGGCGAACAGCGTCGCATCGAGACCCGGAAGCAGTTGTCTGAGCTGGCTTCGGAAATGATGTATGGGCTCTACTCAAAGGCTCCGCGAATCAACAATGAGCTTATCAACAAACACAGTCCAACAGTCACTTCCAGGAGGGCTCGCAATCAAGTGATCGATGAGCTGTTGAAGGGCTCACGGGGCGTTAGGGGGAGGTTGCGCTCGTCTCAAGAGGAATTCATGTTTGATACCCTTTTTGTCAACACCGGCTTATATGACGAAGAGAGGGAGCAATTCGCTGTCAGCGAGCCGTGCGAAAGGGTCATGGCGGCCTTTGATGCATTCTTCACCGAGACGCGGAATGGACCAAGAACGTTTAGAGATCTGCTAGGGATTCTGGTCAGGCCTCCATACGGCTTGCGGGAGGGCATCATTCCAGCTCTGATAGTAGTACCCCTAATCAAGTACAAGGAGTACGTGACCATAAGGGATTCTTCCGGTCAGGATATGCGCATTGATAGCAGTCTACTTGACCGGATTATGGCTTCTCCCGATAGCTATACACTCCAGCTGGAAGAGTGGGATGAAGCCCTTGAATGCTTGACTTGCGGCATAGCAGAGGTCTTTCAGTTCACTATGCCCACCGATGTGTTCTTCGCCAATCGGTTCCAGGAATTGGGGGACGAGGTTTTCCGCTGGTTCATGGGTCTGCCCCGGTTTTCTCGGGAGACCAAGAATGTCACAAAGGAGACGCACGTCTTTCGCCGGTGCGCGAAGATCGCCGGCATCAATACAAAAAAGACCCTCCTCAAAGATCTGCCTGAGCTGCTTGGATACAGGCGTTATAATGTCCGTGATGCTGAGAGGATCGTTGAGGTGGTAGATAAGGCTAAGGCCGAGCTAGAGTCTGCTATCGACCGGCTTGCTGAAGATGTGGAAAGGGAGATCTTCCGTTTTCTCAAGACTCACTTTGGTCGGGAGGGTGAATCATTGGTAAGCCTCGCCAGAAATGCGGCTGATGTACTAGAGACGCGTGGAGCTCCTACCATCGAGTGGATGAGATTCCTTGATTACACGCGACAGTATGACGGGCATAATGACCGATTATTTGCCATTGGGCTAGCCCGGGTTTTGAGCGGGATTCGTTTGGAAGACTGGCATGACGATACTCTGACCAAGTTTGAGTCTCTTCTGCAGGATTTGGCATCGGCTAGGAAAGAGTTGCTCGATGAGCATCAGTATTTGGGCCCGAAGGTCGAGCTTCTTTTCGTTGATTCCGGTGGCAACAGCCAGAAGATTATGCTCCAGCAGTGTGACGAAATCTCCGAGGTTGGCCTGATCCTCCAAAGCAGTCTGGAGTCTACAATTGACAACTTCGGTGATGCTATCACTTCACTAGAGCGGAAACAAATCATTTTGAACCTCTTGCAAAGGTACTTGCAAGATTGATCGACGTACTCGAACAGCTCCAATTAGACGAGGGGGTCCTCAGTGAGCGTTAGATATCTCGATAATGCTGCAACTACATTCCCAAAACCGACCGAGGTTAGTGAGGCCGTTGCTGATTGCATAAACAACTGGGCAGTCGATCCGCGGCGGGGCAGTCATGGGCTTGCCGCCGCCGCCGGGACTGGAGTAGAAAAGTGTCGGGCGAAGCTGGCAGAACACCTTGGCGTCAGCAGTGAAAGCCTTTCCTTTGTACCGTCGGCAACCTATGGCATCAACACCATCATGCAGGGGTTTAAGCTGCCCCCGGACACAGGCCTTTATGTGTCTCCTTACGAGCATAATGCAGTGGCGCGCTGTGCAGAGCATCTTCGACTAACCAAAAATGTGGAGTATCGAAAACTCCCGATACATCCCGTTGAGCTCATCGATCTGGAGGAGATGGAAGCTCAGTTTCAAAGCCTCAAGCCTGGATTGGTAGTCGTGACCCATGCAAGCAACGTCACCGGGGACATTCTGCCTCTTAAAGAGATCATCAAGTTGACCCATAAGTATGGGGGACGGGTCCTTGTAGATGGGGCGCAGACTGTGGGGTTGTATACACCAAACCACCAAGTGTATAACTATGATTTTCTTGCCTTTTCGAGTCACAAAGCCCTCTTTGGTATTCCAGGCTCAGGAGGTCTTGTAATTGTCGGGCGGCATGACGACGTGATGCCCTTGGTCTATGGGGGGACCGGGACGGAATCGAGGAATATGGCTATGCCCGGCACATTGAAAAGATTCGAGGCGGGAACCCAGCCGGTGCCGGCAATTGTCTCTATGCTCGCAGGCATTGAATGGATACAGTCCGTCGGAGAGGAGACGATAAAGCGGAAAACCGCCGAGCTTTGTTCCATGCTGATCGATGGACTGCGGGCGTTTCAGCCGGAAGTTAGGGTGATAGGGCGCACATCCCCTTTCGGTAATATAGGCATCGTCTCATTTACAATCATGGGCATTTCCCCTCAGGAAGCGGGGATGGTGTTTGCCGCCAAGGGGATTTGCGTCCGCACAGGGCTCCATTGCGCCCCCTGGGCCCACGAGTCCTTTGGCACCCTGCCCCATGGCACCATCAGAGTCAGCCCCTCCTTCTTCTCCTCGGAAGCCGACATGCAGTGTCTGCTGGAGACCGTCGGCGAGCTAGTCTTCTAGGTAGACTTTAGGCTGGGTGTTCCAATCCCGTGGTGCAGCATAGACCTTGGACCCACCGTCAATTCAAGAACCACCCTTCCTTTGCCGATAAACCTATCAGAGTCGGTCTTGCCCTACGCTTACTATGACTACCCCTCTGCAATAGGTGAGGTGACAAAGATGAAAGGCATCGGCCCCGTAAGCAGCGCCGAACGAATGGTCATATCCTCCCCCAAGACCCCAACAAGAAACATCACGCCGCCTCCCTCGGAAGAACAAGAGGAGATCGCCCGAGCTGACCTAGAGAAAGCGGTTGAAGCTGTCCAGAAGGTAAGCCTCATCTTTGACCGCAAGCTTGAATTCATGATCCACGAAGATACTAACCGTGTCATCGTCAAGGTCATCAATAACGAGACAGGAGAAGTAATCCGGGAGATCCCGCCGGAGAAGATCGTCGAGTTGGTAGCCAAGATGAACACCTACCTTGGGCTGCTGATCGACGAGACCGTGTAAGGAGCTGATCCCATGCAGATAAGCGGACTAGCAACAGGTCTTGACGTGGAAGCCATCATTACCCAGCTGATGGCCATCGAAAGAAGACCGTTGGTGGCCATGGAACAGCGAAAGAATAAGTATCAGGAAGAAAAAAACGCCTGGAGAGACATCAACACCCGGTTGCTGAATTTGCAAAACAACCTGGGTTCTCTCCTTGCCCCTGATCTTTTCCAGCGGATGGCAGCAACCTCCAGCAAAGCCGACGTAGTCACCGCCTCAGCCTCCAGCAAAGCCCTCGACGGCAAATACGACATTGAAGTCGAACAGCTGGCCCAGGCCCATCGGGTGGCATCCAAGAGATTTGATGAGGTCGACAGTCCATTGGGATTGGAAGGGACCTTCAAGATAAACGAGATGGATATAACCATCGAAGCTGATGACTCCCTCATTGCCATCCGCGACAAGCTTCGCGAGGCAGGCATCCTGGCCAACATTGTCGATAACACCCTGATCCTTACGGCGAAGGAAACGGGCCTAGCCGGGGCTTTCACCTTCAAAGACGACGATGGGGTACTCGCTGACCTGGAGCTTGTGGAAGGGGAGAACTTCAAGACGGTACTTCAAGAACCCCTGGATGCGATATTCACCATTGACGGCCTGAAGGTCACCAGGTCGAGCAACACCATCGATGATGTGGTTGAAGGGGTTACCTTCCAGCTCCGTGATGTGGGCCAAGGGGTCATCGAAGTCAAGAAAGACAATGACCGGGTCATCCAGGCGGTCAAGTCCATGGTCCAGCAGTTCAACAGCACCTATGGCTTCATCAATGAGAAGATGGGCGAAGGGGCCTTGCTCCAGGGAGACCAGATGATGCTCAGGTTGCAAAACAGCCTGCGGCGGGTCTTCATGGACCCGGTTGCCGGCTCATCCCTGGGGAGCGTCGGCATTTCCATCAGCAAGGAAGGGATCATGAGCCTTGATGAAGCCAAGCTCAAGAAGGCCCTGGAGGAGGATCCCGCGGGGGTTTACGAGCTCTTGGGCAGCAAGGATGGTGCTATCGCCCGGGCCCAGGAGTTTATCAAAACGTATACCAAGACAGACGGCCTGCTTGCGGAAAAGCAGAAGGTATACGACGGGAGGCTCCGGGACCTAGAGCGGAGAATGGAGGACTTCGAACGGCGGATGGAGCTTCGCCAGGCTAACTTAGAACGCCAGTGGAGCCAGCTGGAGACTGCTTTGTCCTACTCTTTGAGCCAGCAAGACTGGTTGACTTCACAGCTAACGGCCCTACAGTATTTCTACACTCCAAGGAGGACATAGTCATGGCAATTGGCGCCTATCAGGCCTATCGCAAGACCCAAGTTGAAACATCCGGGCAGCTGGACTTGGTGATTATGCTCTACGATGGAGCCATCAAGTTCGCTAAGCTTGCCGCCAAGATGCTAAGGGACGGGGATCTGGCAAAGGCCCACGACTATTTGCTTCGAGCCCAGGACATCGTCGGTGAGCTGATGTCTTCCTTGAACATGGACGTGGGAGAAATTGCCGAAGGTTTGTTTAAGCTCTACGAGTATGCAGACTACTGCCTAGTTGAAGCCAACATCAAGAAGGATCCCGAGTGGATAGAGCGGGGCCTTTCGGTCCTCACAGGGCTCAGGGAAGCTTGGGTCGAAATTGCCCGCAAACCTAGGGGAGGAGAGGATGTTGTCTCCAGCTAAGGAGCTTCTACGGCGGATCCTGGTTGGCTACCGGGGGCAGTATGAACTGTACGGGAGGTTGTTTAAGCTCACCCAGGCTCGGGGAGATGCCGATCTCGACGAGCTGGGTGAACTTATTAAAGAGACCCAGGACATCATGGCCAAGCTCGATGTCCTGCAGGCCCATCTCGACGATAGCAAGAAGGCCTTGGGAGAACTGTTGGGCCTAGGCGAGGTCACCTTAAGGGATCTTGAGGAGACCTTTGGGGATGTCAGGGAGCTAGAGGACATCCTTCGGAAACTGACTTCCCTCCTTGAGGACATCAAGCGCCTCGAGGAAGAGAATCAGGCCCGCTGCCAGAGGCGTATTGCCCAGGTCAAACAGGATCTCTTAGATCTCCACAAGGGGCAGGCGGCAACTTCAGCTTATACCGGGGACCACATCGGGGAGGCTAGGTTCATCGACCGCAAGAGTTAGTTAGGTTTTCATGGCACCTTAGCCAAACTTCACACTTTCGTAACAATCATCCTGTATAATCTCCCCGGAGTGAAAGGGGAGAAGGATATTGGATACATTTAAGTGCCCTCTTAATGGACAAAAGGTGCGGCCGGCCAAGTGCATCCACTGCCAGAGCTACTGGGGCCTTTGGAACCAGGGGGTACTCTGTCAAAGGGCCAACCGCTGGCTGCCTTACAAGTATGACTGGGAGCGGGAACAAGTTGTCCTCAAAAGGTAAGGGGGTTGCCGTCTTCGTCGATTTCGACGGCACCATCGCCCGCCGGGATGTGCAGCTGGCCATCCTCGACCGCTTCTGTCCCCACGACTGGCGAAGAATCTTCCTTGACTGCCTAGCCAAAGGACAAAAGTCCCGCTGCTATCTGCCCGCCTGGTACCGGGGGTGGAAAGTCCCTCCGGAGGAGATTATCGCTTTCATCGACCAAGAAATGGAGCTCGACCCTCATTTCCCCTCCTTTGTGGACTATTGCCGTCGTCACGGCTATCACCTCGAGATCCTAAGCGACGGCCTTGACATCTACATCGCCCATCTTCTCGGCAAAAGTGGCCTTGCCGTTCCCTACAAAGTGAACCAGGTGGACTTCTCCCAAGAAGGCGCGGCCATCAAGTTCGCCAATGCCAGCGCCTGCAGCCTTTGCGCCCACTGCAAGACGGCATCGCTCCAGGAAGCCCGAAAGGAAGGCTTTACCATCATCTACATCGGCGATGGCGTCTCCGATGAGTGCCCGGCGAGGTGCGCGGATCTGGTCTTCGCCAAGGATTCCCTGCGGAGGTACTGCCAGGAGCATAACATCCCCCACATTCCCTTCCATACCTTCCAAGATGTGATCGAACATATGCCTAAGGACGGACCTGAAGGAGATCCCTTCCTCGCCGACTAAATAATGGGCGGGAGGGGAAAAGATGCGATTCGTCCACCTAGCCGATGCCCATTTGGACACCCCCTTTTATGGACAAGGGGAGGATCTGCGGCGGCGCCTCCGGGAAGGGGCGAGGATAAGCTTTTCCCAGGCGGTCGACTGGGCTCTGAATCGGCGCGCCCATGCTTTCCTCATCGCGGGGGACCTCTTCGACAACGACCTTCTCAGCTTCGCCACAGAGCGCTTCCTCCTGGGGGAGCTGGCCCGGCTTGAAGAGGGCGGCGTGCAGGTTTTTTATGCGACGGGAAACCACGACCCGGGCCAGTCAGGCTACCGGGCCCATGCCCTCCCATGGCCAAAGAATGTTGCCCTCTTTCTCGATGGAACCCCCAAGACAGTGGAAGTCTATGCCCAAGGCAGGCCAGTTGGCTATGTGACCGGGGCCGGCCACGCGGCTAAAGGAGAAAGGGAATGCCTCGCGAGGAACTTTCCCAGGGAAAGGCGAGATCTTCCCCACGTGGGACTCCTCCACACCCAGGTGACCCTGGCTAAAGAAGCCGGCGCCCACAACCCTTACGCCCCTTCCACCAGGGAGGACCTTGCGGCCTGTCCCGTCGACTATTGGGCCCTTGGCCACATCCACGTTCGCCAGCAGGTTTGGCCTGGCTTTTGTGCCTACTACCCGGGCAACATCCAGGGGCGAAATCCCCGGGAGACGGGCCCCAAAGGCTTTTATTGGGTTGAACTTGAAAAGGGAAGCCCGAAAGTGGAATTTGTCCCCTCGGCGCCACTAGAGTGGCTCGATCTCACCTTCGATCTCCCAGAAGACGAAGTCGTTCTTGATGGCTTGATCGGTTTTCTCCGAGGGAAGCTGGAAGAAGAGCTTTCTTCCCCCGGGAGCAGGTACCTGGTACGGCTGCGATTAGCTGGCCGAACGCCCCTGGTCCGGGAGCTTCAGGAAGAAGAAAACCTCCAGGTGATCCGGGATGAGCTCCAAGGAATATTCGGCTTTCCCTACCTTGAGGTGCAGGAAGGCTCTCTGTACTATCCTATCGACCTTGCCCCCTATCGTGAGAGTCCATCGGTCCTCGGCGAGCTGCTCGCCATCATGGACGAGATCAAAAAGGGCGAGCTGCCGGACCTGGCCATCGACCTTGCCGCGGATCCCCCCGATCGGGAAAGGTACCTCTTGGAGCTGGCCGAGGGATTGGAGATCGAAGCTGCTGCCAGGTTGATCCCCGGGGGTGATCGCCGATGAAGATCCTGTCCTTGGACGTTCCCGCCTATGGGGGGCTTGTGAAGAGGCGCTGGGACGAGCTGCCCCAGGGGGTGGCTTTGTTTTATGCCAAGAACGAAGCGGGGAAGTCCACCTTGTTTCACCTGTTGACCACCCTCCTTTACGGGTTTGAACCGGCCAACATCGACAGCTTCCCCTACCGACCCTGGCATATCAATGAGTACCCAGGGTTTACAGCGGAGATCGTCTTGGATGATGGGAGGAAGGCCCAGGTTCAGCGGCGGCTCATGAGGACCCCGAGGGGCTATCTTAACCTGGGAGACTTCCGGGAAACCTTAGGCAACCGCTCTTTGCCCCAGGTTGAGCACGTGGGGAGCAGAGATCTTTACTGCGCCCTTTACGCGTTAACCTTGGAAGACTTAACTGCCCTTGGGGACCGGGAGGAGCAGGAAGTCCGCGATCTGTTGCTTGGGGGCCTGGGGACGGAGACGCTAAGGCCCATCCATCAGGTGCTCCGGGAGCTGGAAGATGAAATCAAGGGTCTTTGGCAGCCCCATCGGCGGGGCCAGCAGCTGGTCAGGGAGCTGGAAAAGGAAAGAAGCCAGGCGCGGAAGGATCTTGCCCAGGCCCATGAAGACGATAGGGCCCTGCGGGAGGCCCATGATAAACTGGCGCAGGTAAAGGAGCGGCTGGAAAAGGTCGAAGGGCGAATTACCCATTTGCGGTGGGCTTTGCCCCTGGCCGATGAGCTGTTGCGAGCGAGCAAGCAGCTTAAGCAGATTGAGGAATGGGAGCGAAGGCTCAAAGATCCCGATCTGGTTGGCCGGCTTCCCGCGGATGTGGAGGGAGAGCTGGCAAGGCTGGTGGAAGAGATAAGTAAACGGGCCTTGGAGCTGGCTTCCTTGGCGGATAAGAAAAAGGAGCTGACGGAGCAAGTCCAGGCCTTGAGCCCGGTCGATGAGGGGGTCTTAGAGCATAAAGAAGCCATCTGGATGTGGATCAGAAAGTCGGAGAGTCTAAGAGACCTTCAGCGACGATTATCTGTACTCGATGGGGAGATCAAAGACCTTCGCACCAGACTGGAAACCCAGGGGGAAGCCCTGGGCGGCTGGCGGTGGGAATGGGCGGAGGCCCTGCGGACCTTGTCTTTAGTTGAGCTCAAAGGATGGATTGGCAAGTATGCCAAAGCCCGGGAGGAGTACCTTTGCAAGGTCCAGGCCTTAGATGCCAAAAGGGCCAGCAAGCCCCTCGCCCCTTACACCCTGCCCAGTTGGTTCCTTTACCTGTGGTCCCTTGGGGGAGCGTTTTGTCTAGTTTTAGGCCCTCGCCTCGATAGCCCCCTCGTCCTTGGCCTTGGCGCGGGGGGAGTCCTCATCGGGCTGACTTTAGCTTTGATCCGGTTTGTCCAGAACAGGGGCCATGGGGAGCTGATGAAGCGCTTTGCCGAGGAAGTAAGGGCTTTCCAGGATGAACTAGATTCAGCCGGGGAGCAAATGGCGGCCGCCAAAGGGCAAGTCGCCGCCTGCATAGCCGACCTTTCCTTGCCGGGCCCCCTGTTGGACGAGCCCGATGATGAGCTTTATGAGCGGATTAGGGAGATCCGGGGGACTTTGGAGACCCTAACGCAAAAACAAGGGGAGCACGGGGAGCTTGCCCGAAGCCTTGGTGAGGCCCAAGAGGAACTGGGGAGGTTGATGGCTTCCTTAGGTGAGCCGATGCCGGAAGATCCCTTTTGGGCCGTCGACCGTCTCAAGGACCTCCTTGATGGGGCCGAGGAGCGGCTGGCAAGGGCCGAGGGGGCCAGGGAAGGGCTCGCTGAACTGGCTAAGATGGAAGAGGCCCTCGAGGCGGAGAAGAAAACCCTCGAAGGGAAGCGCAAGGACCTTGAGGATCTCATCACGGCCGTCGGGGAGGCGGTCGACTTCGAAGAGGCTCTGCAAGAGGCCAAGCTAAAGCAGGAACTGCTCCGGGCTAGAGATGGAATGCTGGGGCAGCTTAGGAGGGAGCATCTCGACCTTGCGGCTCTTGCCCGCAGGATAGAAGAGACGGCGAGGGACCATCCCTGGATGCTGGACCCAGAGGAAGTTGAGGCCTGCAGGCTTGAGCTTGAGAACCTGGAGGATGAACGGTCAAACCTTAAAGAGGAGCTTGGCTCCTTGACAAAGGAGATCGAACGCTTTAGGGACAAGGTTTCCGCGGGAGAGCTGGAGGGGCAGATCCAGGCCCTCGATGAGCGGATCGAGGCGGAAAAGCGCCGGCGGGACCGGCTGGCTTTACTCAGCCTGCTCATCAGGCAGGCGGACCTTCGCTTTCGCCGGAAGCATCAGCCCGATGTCCTGCGTAGGGCAAGTCAGCATCTTGCAGTCATCACCGACGGCAGGTACCGAACCCTGGCGTTGATGCACGACGGGGAGGGGAATGAGCACCTTGCGGTCTTTGGCGAGGACGATCAGCCGTTGCCGGTGGGTCATCCCTTAAGCCGCGGCATATTGGATCAGATTTATTTAGCCTTTCGCCTGGCGGTGGTCGATCACTTGGATGAGGGGAAAGAAACCCTGCCCCTCTTTTTCGATGAGACCTTCGTCCATTGGGATTTGGATCGCTTCCGCCGGGGAGCCGAGATTATCAGGGAGATCGGGAAGATGCGGCAGGTGTTTTTCTTCACCTGCCGCGAGGAGCTGGCTCGGATAATGGCCGATGTTGCTGGAATAGATCCGATCCTTCTTTGATTAGTCTTCCTCAATGATGCCGGCTCCTTGCAGGGGTCGGTGGAGGAGCCAGGCTAGTGCTCCGCCCGCGAGGGCCGTTAGGAGCTGGGGGGTTTGCAGGGCAACGGCCGCTCCAGGGGGCACCTGGATGAGGAAGCGCACTGCGCCGGCCAGCAGCAGGTACTTAAAAAGGGATGCGGCCAGGACGGCCAGCAGCCTGCTGCGGGGGTACAAAATCCCGTAGACGACGCTGAGCACCGCGTTGCCCAGGGCGATGAAGGGAATGGCGGGAGCAAGGGGCGGGGGCAAAATCCCCCGGGTAAAGGCCACGACGGGGGTCAGGCAGCCAATGAGGACGGCCGCCCCGATGCCTACCGCCAGGGTTGAGACATAGAGCATCATGTTCACTGCAGGCCCAGTGAAGGGCTGGGGAAGACCAGCCAATTGCAAGACGATAGTCGCCGCCAACAACAGTCCCGTCTTGGTGATGGAAAAGGTCCGCACTTCGCTTGCCGCTTGTTGCGGCTCCCTCCTTTACAGCCTAATCGGATGGCTGACCGTAGACGATGTAATGGGAGAGGGTAGCCAGGCCAACGGCCAGGTCCTCATTGCGAAGGATGATCCCTGGGGGCACCTGGATGCTGGCGGGGGCAAAGTTCCAAATGGCCTTGACCCCTGCCTCGACGGCAAGATCGACTACCCGTTGGGCCTCTCGTGCGGGGACGGTGATGATGGCTAGGGGTATCTGCTGCTCTTTGATGATTCTGCCAAGCTCCCTGATGTCGAATATAGGAATGTCGCCTAGGTATTTGCCTACCTTGGTTACGTCCCGGTCAAAGAGTGCCAGGATCTGGAGGCCATAGCGGCGAAAGCCGCTGTACTGGCTAAGGGCGCTGCCTAGGTGGCCTGCGCCGATGACGACGGCGGTGTGCTCCCTTGTCAGCCCGAGGACCTCTTCGAGGCGGGCTAGAAGATAACTGGTGTCATAGCCGTAGCCGGGCCGGCCGCCGGCGCCGAGCCAGCTTAGGTCTTTGCGCACTTGATAGTCGTCGACCCCAATTTCGCGGCCTAATTCCTGGGATGAGATTGCTTCCCGGCCTTTGGCCATAAAGCTTTCCACTGCCCGGTGATACAAGGGCAGTCGTTCAAGGGTAGGTTTTGGTATACGCATATTCACTGTTATCACCTGCTAGGATTTTTCGATAAAGGAGCCGCCGATCCCTGCAATCTTTTTCCCTTTTTTCACAAAGTATCAGGGAAAGGGGGTAAACCTCCATGGGCAGGGAAGTTGGCTTTCTTGTCGAAGCTAGGTAGGAAAGATTATCCCATAGCAGCGGGGATCGCCCGAAGCCTGACGGAAGCCGCCTCAGGCCTGCTACGACGTTGAACTTCGACCAGGGAGGCGGATCGGGGTGCAAGGTCAAGTAGATCCAACCGTAGTGGAAGGTACGACGCTCGATGAAGCCCTGGAGAAAGCGGAGGCCCTCCTTGGCGTCTCTAGGGATGAACTGAAAGTGGAGGTCATCCAGGAAGCATCTTCTGGCTTCCTGGGCATGGGAGCGCGGGCGGCAATCATCAAGGTTTGGCCGAAAGTCAGCAGTGATGTGCCGGGGCTGGCTAGGGTCGAGGCTGGCCAGCTTCTAGTTGAAGCTCCGAAGGGAGCCGGCACGCCGGCCCAGATTGTGCCCGGTGAGGGTTTTAAGGTGTTTGTCAACGGAGCCCTCCAGGAGGGTCCGTTTGAACTACGGGGCGATGAAAAAGTCGAGGTAGAATTCCCGGATGAGGAGCCTACTTGGGAGGCTCGGGTGGAAATTGATGGCGACGGGATGAGCGCATATTTGGTGGTCGAAGCCGCGGCTGGCTGGCGGTATCAGTTGGAGGATCGGCCCTCTTCGCCCTCCTTGGTGCTTGCGGCAACGGTCAAGGAGCGCCCCCTGCCCAAGGGCCAGTCTCCGGCTGAGCTGAAGGAGTTGCTGCAGCAGGCCGGCGTCGTCTACGGCATCGATGAGGAGGCTGTGGCCAAAGCTTCGGCCTTGACGGAGACGGAACGGGTGTTGGTTGCCCAGGGGACTCCTCCAGTTCCTCCCGTCGATGAGTGGATTGAATATGCGGAGTGTTTCTCCGAGGGAAAACGCGTTGTCAACGAAGATGCCCAAAGGATCGACTTTTATGAAATGACGCAGATCCCTTCGGTGGAGGAAGGAGCGGTCCTGGCCGTTAAACATGAGGGACAGCCCGGCAAGCCGGGGATGAAGGTGACCGGGGAGGTAATCGAGCCGCGGCTTCCCAAGACAGTCAATCTGCGAGTGGGTCAGGGTGTTGCCCTTATTGAGGGGGGCCGCAAGGCCGTCGCGGTTGTCAGTGGCAGGCCCAGCAATGTGAAAGGGCTGCTCCGGGTCCTTCCCGTCTACACGGTGGAGGGGGATGCGGGGCTGGCTACGGGCAACATCCGGTTTACGGGGCACGTGGTGATTCGGGGGGATGTGGCGGAGAACGTTCAGATTCATGCTCGGGGCACTGTGCGGGTAGGCGGGATCGCCGATGGAGCCCAGATTGAAGGGCTCGGCGGGATTAGTGTGGAGGGGAGCATCATCTCCTCTACCATGCGGGCGGGGCTTCTGTCGGACTTGTATGCGAATGCTATGCCCCATCTGTCCTTGCTGGCCCAGGGCATGCCTCAACTGACCGCCGCGGTGCGCGCGGTTAGGGAGCGGGCCAAAGCCTTGGAAGGACAATTTGATGAATTGTCCGTGGCCCGGATGCTCGTTGAGCGCAAGTTCACGGCTATGGGCAAGGCCATCAGCGCTTTGCGGGAAGTGGTGGAGAAATGTGCCCCCAGGAGTGGGGAGGAAGAACTCCACGGGCAGCTCCTTAAGCTTGCTACGGATATGGGAGTATTGCTTCCGCCAAAGTCCTTCCGGGCCACAAGCCTGCAAGAGATGGAAGCCCAGTTGGAGGCCATTTTGCAAATGTTCGATGGGATGGGCGAAGAGACCGCGGATATCAAAGCAGTCTACGTCCAAAACTCCCACCTGGAAGCTAGCGGCATCATTTCCATCGCCAAGGCCTGCTACAACTCCACCCTCGTTGCCGGCCGGGGGATTGCCATGGAAGAGGGGACCTTCCGGGGCGGGAAAATGACGGTGCATCGAGGAAATATCGTCGTCAGGGAATTAGGCTCGCCCAATGAGGCCCAAACCCTCGTCTTCATTTTGAAAGGCGGGCTTGTCCGCGCGGGGACTGTCCATCCCAACGTGCGGGTAGTCATCGGACGGGAGGCGCGCTTTTTCACCGAACGGCTGGAACGGGTCACCATGTTCATCAACCGGGAAGGCGAACTCCATGTGAGTCAGGCTTGACGCTCTGCCTTAACATGTTTAGCATCTCAAGGAAAAGGGAGGCCTTAACTGGGGCCTCTTATTCACTTGGCGAGAAAGATGCGACCGTCCGTCGTATGCAACCCCGGGACCACCGCGCGGTCAGGGAGTGGCCGAGTATGATGTAAACCTCGCGTCCAATCGGGACTTGTCCGCTATCATCGATGTAGCTGAGTTGTCCTCTCTGGCCTGGTGAGGTTCCCTTGTTTTCTTTGCCTTCTCTATCTGAGGAGCGAGGGCAGGCCCTTTTGTAATTCTCAGCACTTTTCCAATTCCGTTCACGATCCTCCAGGTTGCCTTCCCTTCGATAATTATGGAAACCGTAGAAAGATGCAGGAAAGGAAGCGTTGGGGAAGGAATATACGATCCGGGAGTATGGAAATATGCAACGGCGGAGGTAAGGAGCGTGGACTCTATTCGTGTTGATGCCGGGCAGCTCATCTCGTTTTGTGCGGAAGCGTTAAGACAGACGGGTCTAAGTCCAGATGATGCCAGGGTTGCAGCTGAGGTTATCGTTGAGTGTGACATGCGCGAAGTCTCATCCCATGGTGTAGTTGCCCTTCCCCACTACATCCGGCAGATGCAGAAGGGCGGGATCGATGTCAAGGCCAAGCTGACCATCGAACGGGAAGGACCGTCGTTCGCGTTGGTCAACGCCAATGCCGGCGTTGGTCAACTCACCGGCTACAAGGCTGCCAAGCTGGCCATGGAGAAGGCACGGCAGGCCGGCGTTGGGGTAGTTGCGGTGAAAAACAGCAATCACTACGGCGCCGGCGCCAGTTATGCCCTCATGTGCGCCAGGGAGGGGATGATCGGCGAGGCCTTCAGCAACGCTCCGCCGACTATGAGCATCACCGGGGGTCGGGGACGCAACATCGGCAACAACCCCTATGCCATGGCTGCTCCCGCTGGACGCCATGATCCGGTAGTGTTGGACATGGCCATGAGCGTCGTTGCCGCCGGCAAAATTGTGAATTGTGCCGCTGCTGGCCAGCCCATTCCCGAAGGTTGGATGCTCAGCAAAGATGGCCTGCCGACGACCAACCCGGATGATTTCTTGGCCGGGGGCGCCCTCATTCCCTTCGGCGGGTACAAAGGCTATGGTCTCGCGATGTTCGTTGAAATTCTCGCAGGGGTTCTCTCGGGGGCAGGGCTTACCGACGAGATGACCAGCTGGCGGCTGAAACCCGATGTTCCCACCTTGACGGGCCACTTCATCCAAGCCATTAACATTGAAGCCTTCATGCCCCTCGATGAGTTTAAGGCCCGGATGGATCGGCTAATTGACAAGATGCACAACGCTCCCAAGGCCCCCGGGTGCGAGCGGATTTACGTTCCCGGCGAACTGGAGAACATTGCCTACAGGCGGGCTCAACAAGAAGGTGTCCTGCTGGCGAGAAGCACCTTCAACGGACTTGCCAACATGGCCGCCGACTTGGGGATCGACTTCCCCTTCAAGGAGTATGTCTGATTACGATTCGATGTGATCATCCGGTACGATTATTGGAACAGGGAAATCCTCAGCGAATAAGGCAGGGGCGCTGCTCAGGCAGCGCCCCCATTAGTGCAAGCGGTCCACATTCAACTTGATTCCCCGGCGTTTGTTGACATCTTCCTTTGGGATGGTGATCTCCAAGACCCCATCGCGGTAGTCGGCCTTTGCCTCCTCCGGCTTTACTTGACTCGGGAAGGGAATGCTTCGATGGAAACTCCCATAGCGGCGCTCTCTCAGCCGGTATCCCCTATCGGTGCGTTCCTGCGCGGCGGTGGTCTCCCCTCGCAGGATCAAGCTGTCTTCATTGACGGTGATGTCCAGATCCTTCGGGTCAATACCCGGCAGCTCCGCGCTGACGATCACTTCTCCTTCTGTTTCCCGAATGTCCACGGGAGGCCACCAGGTCCATCCAGGGGAGGGCAGCATCCCGATCTGGCGGACCGGGAAGGGCTCCATGAAGCTGTTGAGCATCTGGTGACGTATCCTATCGAGGTCTTCCAGGGGATACATGTCCTACCTCCTCAGTTAGGTCTGTCACTCCTATTGTGTACCGGGAGGCAGGGGTTTTATTACACCAACTCAACCCTTCCGCTTCTCCAACAGGCCGCCCAGGAAATTACGGGCGGTGGACATGGTCAGGCCCAACAAGCTCTTATTGCGGTTGAGGATCTCATCGAGGGCCTCGACTACCCGATCGATTTCTTCTTTGCCCACAATCAAGGGCGGCTCAAGGCGGATGACGTTGGGATTGTTGAGGGTATAAGCGGTGATGATGCGATAGCGATTCTGGAGCTCTCCCGCTACCAAAGAAGCAAAGTATTCATTGGACAGTCGCCCAATGGCTCCTCCCGTCAGCTTATCGAGGGCCCCTTCCTTTAGTTCTTCGAATTCTACCCCGATGAGGAGGCCTCTGCCCCGGACTTCGCGGATGACAGAATGGCGTCTATGTAGATCCATCAGCTTCTCCATGAAGTAGCGGCCTTGGCTGGCTGCCTTCCCGGGCAGGTCCTGTTCCAAAGCTGACTGAATGGCTGCCAAAGCAGCGGTGGCCGCCCTAGTGTTGCCTCCGAAGGTGGAGGTATGGAGCAGGCACTTTTGCGTTCCTCCGTAAGCAGTGTTCCAAATAGCATCGGTGGTGATAAAGGCGCCGAAGGGGACTACGCCGCCGCCAAAGGACTTGGAAATGACCAGGATGTCCGGGACGACGTCTTCATGTTCACAGGCAAACATCTTGCCCGTCCGACCCATGCCCGTTTGGATCTCATCGAGGATGAGCAGTGTTCCATAGCGGCTGCAGATCTCCCGCACCTTCTGAAGGTAGCCGTTGGGGGGGACATTAACGCCCCCTTCACCTTGAATGGGCTCAACGATAAAGCCGGCTGCATCGCCCTTCTTGAGTTCATCTTCAAGGGCATCGGCGTCGGCATAGGGAATGGCTACGCATTCTGGCACCAGGGGCTCAAAGGGCTGTTTGTACTTGTCTCTCCCCGTGACGGACAAAGCTCCCATCGTCTTGCCGTGAAAGCCCCCTTCGCAGTAGATGAGCTTTTTCTTGCCGGTGGCCGCTCGGGCTAGCTTGAGGGCTCCTTCGACGGCTTCAGCGCCACTGTTGCAGAGGAAAGAGCGCTGCAAATCCCCTGGAGCAATGGCCGCAAGGGTTTGGACTAAGGCTCCCGCCATGGTCTGGAGGGACGCCTGCACAAAGTTGGGCAGTTCCTTCACTTTTTCCAACGCGGCATCGATTTCGGGTGGGTTATGGCCAAGGTTCACCGAGCCGTATCCGCCTAGAAAGTCTAGATACTCGTTGCCGGCGTCGTCCCATATCCTCATCCCTTGGGCTCGGACAAACTGCTTGTCAAAGTTGAGTAGGCCCATCACGCTGACTAGGCCCCCGTTACCATATTGCTTGTGGGCCTCGATCATTTGTCCTCTCGTTAGCTTAAGTGCTTCCTCTACGGTGAGAGGTCGACCCTTCTTCATCGCGTTCCCTCCTCGCGGACTTATTAGGGGAGGACAAGGCACATTTCGCCACTATTATTCCCAAACCCTGCTTATTATGGATCGGTGCTAGGCACATGTTTGCTTTCGGGGCGAGGTCACTTGCAGTGGATATGGGCAAGCGATCGGTCATGTCGACCTTAGTTCAATTGCCTGCTGGACGTACTTTACGGAGAAAACCGGTTTCAATCTGACCCAGGACAGAGGCTCGAGCCCATGGTCTAGATGTCCCCATGATCTTTCAGCTCGACGCAGCGCAGTTAATCATGATCTTCATTGAACCTCGCCCCTGCTGGGCATGAATCGCACTGTCCTTCAATTGCTCTCCGTCTTACGTAGACTAAACAGCTCAATCAGAAATGCATGGACTCTTTCAGGAAACTTCTCTTTAGCAGGAGAATCTTAGCAGATCTATGAATATAAGAGTAAGACTCTGGAAAGGCAAATCAAATTTGCGGAGTTTGCCTCCCATTAGGCAAGACATGGGCGGTGAGCAAGGGCTCCGCGTGAGGGGGGGTAGAGACCGTCACGGCAGCATATGCTTTGACAAAGCAGTGTTTAAGGAAAGTATTCCAGTCACCAACACATGAGAAGGGAGGATGAAGATGAAAAGAAGCAGGCTACTAGCTTTGACTCTAGTCGTTTGCGTATTGGCGGGTAGCGTTGTACTTGCTTCTGCCTCTTCAGTTCAGTGGCCCCGAAAGCCCGTTCAAATTATCGTTCCGTATGGCGCCGGGGGGGATACGGATTTTAATGCGCGCGTCCTCGCCGAGAGACTCAACAAAGTCCTTGGGGGCAACTTTGTCGTTGTCAACATGGCCGGTACCGGTGGCGCTACCGGTGCGCGTTATGTCAAGGATTCAGCAAACGATGGCTACACGGTCCTGTTCCATCATACCGGATTCCTCGTTAGTAAGCTCTCGGGGGTTTCCGACTTTGGCCTTGATGCCTACGAGTTTGTGTGTATTGCCGGCCGCAGCGCAGGCAACATCATTACCCTACATTCAAAGCACGGCATAACCAACCTCAAGGAGCTCATTGAGTATTCTCAGGCCAATCCCGGCAAGCTCAAGATAGCGGCTAACACCGGGGCAACCACCCACGCTACCGCTTTGATGCTGCGCGATATCGGCGCCAAGCTCAACATTGTTGATTCCGGGGGCGCAGCCGATCGCATTGTCGCCCTCCTTGGCGGCCATGTTGACATTATCGTCAATCCCTATGGCACCCTTAAAGATTACCTGGAGACTGGCGAGTTAGTCGGCATCGCCCTCGACAGCGATGTGCAGCCCGCTACCATTCCCGACATTCCCATCGGAGCGGCCCAGGGCTACGACATCGGTCTACCCTTCTATTATTTCTTAGCCTTCCCGAAGGGGACAGATCCGGCCATTGTTGAAAAGCTAAGTAGTGCCGTGAAGGAGATCGTTGCTAACGATGCGAGCTATGCCGAAACAATCATGAACGCTTACTTGCAAACGCCCACTTACTACGATGCCGAGGAAGGGCTTAGGCTGATGCAGGAAGCCTATGAGAAGCTCTCCAGGCTTGATTTCACCAATTAATTGACAAGGGATTTGCACCAACCGGCAGACATTCTATTACTGTCTGCCGGTTGGTCTATAGACTAAAATGGTCCGGTTAAGATCGGAACAGACTAGAGGGGACGGTGGGGATGGTTCGCCAGAACATAAATAAGAGGGACATATTCGTTGCGTGTCTAGTGTTGCTGTTAGGCATTATTCTATTTGTCTCCGCCCAATCCATCAAGCCGGGGGCCGGCATGGGCAAGGGCGCCGATTTCATGCCTAAGCTCTTGTCTTTCATGCTATTGATATGCGGTTTACTACTGCTCATAGATGCGTTGGTTAAAGAGGCACCGGTCCACGCCGCGGGCGCCTCCCTTCGATGTGATCAGATTATAGGCTTTCTGAAGGCTTTTGCCATCCTGTTCATCTACATCTATCTAATGGATAAGATAGGTTTCTTGATCATGAGCGCTGCTTACATTTTCCTCCAGTCGTGGATTATTACCCCGCCTGGACGCCATCGTCCGGTCAGGCTGGCCGTTATTTCCATCCTAGTCTCGTCAATAACCTATTCCGTATTTGTGTATGGCCTGCAGCTTATGCTGCCGGCTGGCATCTTGGGCTAAGGACAGGCGGCTAGCATGTTACTTGCCCGGATCGATGGAATATTCTTGAACTCGGGGAGGAGAAGGCATGGTTTGGGAAGGTCTGATGTCAGTTCTGACCATCGAGAGTCTGCTCTACATGGTCATCGGTGTTGCTATCGGCATTATTTTTGGTGCTATCCCCGGGCTTACGGCCAACATGGCGGTTGCTTTGTGTCTCCCGCTAACCTATAAAATGACCCCCATTTTGGGCATCAGCACCCTGATAGCCCTTTATGTCGGAGGTATTTCCGGTGGACTCATCTCGGCCATTTTGCTGAACATTCCCGGGACGCCGGCATCGGTTGCCACCACCTTTGACGGCGCTCCCTTGGCCCGCAAAGGAGAAGCGGGCAAGGCGTTGGGCGTTGCTATCTGCTCCTCATTTGCTGGGACTATGCTGTCAATTGGTGCGTTGGTGTTCATTGCGCCCAGCCTTGCCAGAGCGGCGCTGCGATTTGGGCCCTACGAATTCTTCGCCATCAGCTTATTCTCCCTGACATTGCTTGGCACTATGATTTCCGACTCGGTCTTGAAGGGCATCACGAGCGCCGTCTTTGGGGTTTGCGCATCTTTGGTAGGGATGGCTCCCATCGGCGGGGTGATGCGCTTTACCTTCGGCTTCAATGAGGTTGCGACTGGTTTTAGCATTTTGCCTGTGCTGATCGGTTTGTTTGCTATTTCCGAGATTTTCAATATGGCAATCTCTCCGCCGACCAGCGAGAAAGTTGAAGTTTACGATTACCATATCAAGGGGTTCGGGTTCTCCCTGGCTGAGGCCAAGAGTCAAATAGGCAACTTTCTGCGCTCGGCTCTCATCGGGATAGGTATCGGCATCTTGCCGGGAATTGGTGGGGGCACATCGAATATAGTAGCCTATAGCGTAGCCAAGCAGCAAAGCAAGCACCCCGAAAAATTCGGTACAGGCATCATCGATGGCATTGTTGCCTCTGAGACAGCTAACAATGCGTCTATCGGCGGTGCGCTGATACCGCTGTTGACCCTCGGCATTCCCGGAGACACAGTGACGGCCATATTGCTTGGCGGCCTGATGATCCATGGCATAAGCCCTGGACCCCTCCTATTCAAGAATCAGGCTGCCCTTGTCTATGGCATCTTTTTTGCCCTGGTCATAGCCACCTTTGTCATGCTCCTATTGGAGTACTTTGGCATGCGCCTTTTCGTCAAAGTGCTCACTGTGCCCCAGTACATCCTCCTGCCGATCATCATCGTGCTCTGCTGTGTTGGGACCTTTGGCGTCAACCACCGCATGTTCGATGTGTGGGTATCCCTGTTCTTCGGCATTATTGGCTTTGCCATGACTAAGCTCGAGTTTCCAATACCGCCGATGCTTCTTGGTTTTATCCTCGGCCCCATCGTCGAAGTCAATCTTATCCGTGGACTTATGTATTCACAGGGCGATGTGACTGCGTTTATCAAGTCTCCTATTGCCGCGGCATTTCACCTCGTATCCGTCCTGGCGGTGATCTTCACGGTTCGCAGGGACTTGAAGAAGAGAAGAGCGAAGGAGGAGGTTTCCGCGGCTGATCTTCAATAGTCATTTGTGGGCGGTGCCGGATTGGGCCGCCCCTTATTTGGTAACAGGCCCTTGCCTGGGCAGTCAAGGCAAGTCTGTGTAAAATGTTTGTGGGAAAAGATGGGATGGAGACTGAGGAAGACCTCTGAGAAAGAGGAACGAGAAGCCGATCCTCGAAATAGAGTTGATGGCAAAAAAACCCATGGAGGTGGCTTCTCGTCATGGAACAGATTCGCCAAAAGCTAGATATATCCTTTCAGGAGTTGGAGTGGGCCCTAAAACAGGAATATGATCGAGGGTTTGCACAGAGCGCTAAGGAAGCCCTGGAAATATTGGATGAGTGGATTCTTCAGAACCGAGACCGTTGTAGGTATAAGGCTGTGGATCGCAGGGAGCGCACCGTACAGACTGTCATTGGCGTTGCGG
>Ga0209537_1000596_pt1 | contig 43907 bp, 48 predicted proteins | sample BioPla4DNA1_FD_187698 | JGI IMG/M metagenome (GOLD analysis project Ga0209537, IMG submission 187698) | Biogas fermentation microbial communities from Germany - Plant 4 DNA1 (SPAdes) (version 2) | ecosystem: Engineered > Bioreactor > Anaerobic > Digestate | place: Bielefeld, North...
GGGCTGAACGGATGTCGGCCATGCGCTCTACCAGAGCAAACGGGGAATCGATTAGAGAACATTATCTGGCCAGCCAGAAGCCAGCTCCTGTAATCATCGAATTAAAACAAGTTGTTCATGAAGAGATGAAACGCATCCGGCAAAAAAGATTAAGAGGCAAAGAGTATCGGAATAATGTGCCGCTTTTCAGAGGTGGAAGCAGCCATACCCGGTTTGCATTAAAAGAGCTAAATAAACGTAGTGTTGTTTGAGTGGTGTGAGGTTCGTCTTAAAACCTAAAGTGTCTTGACACTATCAATGGGATCTTCCTGCTTGCAATAAGAGCTTTAAATATGTTAAAATATTTTGAAAAAGGAGATCACTGTCGAATGCCGCCGGATTTTATTGATCTTTTTCTTACCTACTTGCAGACAGAAAAAAATGCCTCCTATCATACCATCAGATGCTATGCGGAGGATTTATCGCAGTTCATTTCTTTTTTAGAAAAGGAAAAAACTCGCTTTCCCGGAGAAATCGATTATCTGCTTATCCGCAATTATCTTTCCTATCTTAAGAGGAATGCTTATGAGCGACGCACCGTTGCTCGAAAGCTTTCGGCAATACGTTCGTTTTGCCGTTATTTAAACCGGGAAGGGCTGCTGCAGGATAAAAGCTGGATAGCCGTTTCTACGCCTCGTCTTGGCAAAAAACTGCCCACTTTTCTTTATGTTGAAGAGATGTTGCAGCTTCTGTCCGCTCCGGATACTTCCAAGGCGGCAGGGCTGCGGGACGCTGCAATCCTGGAAACGCTGTATGCTTCCGGCATCAGGGTAAGCGAATTGGTTTCCCTGGATGTGGACGATATAGATCTGAACAAGAGGCAGTTTACTGTTATGGGAAAAGGAGCAAGGGAAAGACTTGCTCCGCTCGGCTATTTTGCCTGCCGTGCAATTGGTGATTATTTGCGTTTTGGCAGGGAAGAACTGCTGCGAAAAAACACGGCAGCTGCAAAGGAAAAAGCTCTTTGGCTGAACAAATACGGCCAAAGGCTCTCAGACAGAGGAGTACGGCGGATCATTAAAAAGTACGTCAAAAAGGCAAGTTTAAATTCCGGCATAAGTCCCCACAGCCTGCGGCACAGCTTTGCCACTCATTTACTGAATGCAGGAGCCGATCTGCGGGCAGTACAGGAACTGCTTGGACACGCCAGCATTTCAACCACTCAGGTATATACCCATATAACCAGGGACCAGCTGAAAGAAATCTATAATACCGCTCATCCACGGGCTTAAGGAAAGGAAAATGTTTCACGCCACAACCATTGTCGGGATATTAAAAAACGGGAAATGTGCCCTTGCTGCCGACGGGCAGGTAACTTGGGGCGACAGTGCCGTTATGAAACACCGCGCAGTAAAGGTCCGGCGCATTTATAACGGCAAAGTACTGGCAGGCTTTGCCGGTTCAGTGGCCGATGCCTTGACGCTCTTTGAAAAATATGAAGAACAGTTGGACAAATACCAGGGAAATTTACGCCGCGCCGCTGTGGAACTGGCCAGAGAATGGCGTTCCGACAGGGTTTTACGCCGTCTCGAAGCCCTGCTGGTGGTGGCTGACACAGAAAATATTCTGGTTATTTCAGGCAGCGGAGAAGTTATTGAACCTGATGACGGAATAGCGGCAATAGGTTCAGGCGGTTTTTATGCTCTCGCAGCTGCCCGGGCGCTGCTCCGCCACAGCAATTTGAATGCTGCCGAAATTGCCCGGACTGCACTGCAGATAGCGGGAGAAATTTGTGTTTATACAAATGAGCAAATTGTTTTGGAGGAATTATAAGTGGCAGACAGCAAACGCAACGAAGAGTTAACTCCGAGGCAAATAGTTGCTGAACTGGATAAATATATTGTCGGGCAGGCGGCGGCCAAAAGATGCGTTGCCATTGCTTTGCGCAACCGTTATCGCCGTAAACTGGTCCCGGAAGAATTTCGTGACGAGGTATTTCCCAAAAATATTCTGATGATTGGCCCGACCGGAGTCGGTAAGACGGAAATTGCCAGGCGTTTGGCAAAACTGGTAAATGCCCCTTTTGTCAAAGTGGAAGCTACCAAATTTACAGAGGTCGGCTATGTAGGCCGTGATGTGGAAACAATGGTTCGCGACCTGGTCGATACTGCTGTCCGCATAGTCCAAGCCGAGAAGTATAAAGAAGTGAGCGACAGGGCCAGGGAGCTTGCCAATGAACGTTTGCTGGATTTATTGGCACCACTGCCCAAAAGAACAAGCCGGGCTCAAAACCCGCTGACACTTTTTTTCCAGGACGTAAAACAGGTCCAGGAACCGACAGAGGAAGATTACAGAGAAATAAAAATTCGTGAGACGGAAAGAGAAAAATTAAGAGAGAGGCTTTTGGCAGGACTTCTGGAAGATGAAATTGTTGAAGTCGAAGTGGAAGACAAACCCCCAATGATGGAGATATTTTCGGGTTCCGGCATGGAAGAGATGGGAATTAATTTTCAGGATATTATGGGGCAGTTTTTACCAAGGAGAAGAAAAAAACGCCGCTTAACAGTAAAGCAGGCCAGGAAGATTTTACAGCAGGAGGAAGCTGAAAAACTGATTGACATGGACGATGTTTACAGCGAGGCCATCAGAAGAGCTGAAGAATCCGGCATTATCTTCCTGGACGAAATTGATAAGATTGCCGGTAAAGATTTCAAGGGAGGACCCGATGTATCAAGAGAGGGAGTGCAAAGAGACATCCTCCCCATCGTAGAGGGCTCAACCGTTATAACAAAATACGGGCCAATTAAAACAGACTATATTTTGTTTATTGCCGCCGGCGCCTTTCATGTTTCCAAACCTTCCGATTTAATACCGGAACTTCAGGGGAGGTTCCCTATCCGTGTGGAACTCGACAGCTTGACAGAAGAGGATTTCTTCCGGATTTTAAATGAACCGGCCAACGCACTGCTGAAACAGTATACAGCACTTTTGGCAACCGAAAATGTAAGCGTCAAATTTACCGAAGAAGCAATGACGGAAATTGCCAAGACCGCCTGTACTTTAAATCAGGAACTTGAGAATATCGGCGCTCGCCGATTGCATACAATCCTCGAAAAAGTTCTAGAAGACCTTTCTTTTTCGGCACCGGAAATAGCAGGGCAGGAAGTAACAATTACAGCACAATACGTAAGGGATAAAATTCAGGAAATTGTACAAAATAAGGATTTAAGCCGGTATATTCTGTAAATTCAAATATTTATTGAAGAAAGGATGATAATAATGGCAATAGAGGCTTTACTGGAAAAATCACGGCGGATTAACCGCATACTTCAGAAAACAGCAGGGCAGCATGTTGATTTTAAAGAGGTAGCCGATGTTTTAAAAAGTGTTATTAATGCAAATATTTATATTTCAGACCGCAACGGCAAAATTCTCGGGCATTCGCTGGTAGATGAATTTGAGTGTGAACTGATGGTAGACAATGTTCTGAAAAACAATACCTTTCCTCCTGAATACAACTCCCAGCTGCTCAGTGTTGATGAATCAAAAGTCAATCTGAGGCAGAAAAAAAATAACTGTGTCTTTAATGACGAAATTAAGTGTCTCTTTGAAGAAAAAATTACTACCATAGTCCCTATTATGGGCGGCGGAAAGAGGCTTGGGACACTTCTTCTGGCACGTTTTTCAGAAGAGTTTACGGCTCAGGACTTGATTCTGGCAGAATACGGCGCTACGGTTATCGGTATGGAAATACTGCGAACGCGGGCTGACAAGATTGAAGAGGAAGCAAGGAATAAGGCTGTGGTCCAGATGGCTATCGGCACCCTGTCTTATTCGGAACTTGAAGCAGTGGAAAATATTTTTGCCGAGCTTGACGGCGATGAAGGCATACTCGTCGCCAGCAAAATTGCGGACCAGCTTGGTATTACCCGGTCTGTCATAGTAAATGCACTGCGCAAATTTGAAAGTGCGGGAGTTATCCAGTCCCGTTCCCTGGGGATGAAAGGAACATATATTAAAGTTAAGAATCCCTACCTGCTCGAACAACTGGAAAAAAGAAAAGCAGTAAGCATGTAAACGGCAAAGGACGCGCTGCGCTGCGCGTCCTTATTTTATTTGCTGTCATAAAACAGCAGGCAATGAGTTATAATATATTACTGATTTGATAACTGCCGCTGCCGGGAGGGATGGCCGGTGCGCAAGCATAGCAGGAACCGGAGTTTTGACTGCAGGTCTTTTTGGTACGGAGCGACGGCTGCCGGTTTAATTATGCTTGCCCTGATTTTTGCCTTTGCTTTATCAATTTATAGCAAAGGAATCACAGTACGGCTTGACAGTGAACAGATTACCCTTCTGCTTCAACGGCAAATCACGGAAAACACGAGCAGGAAGCTTCCGGAAATAATTGCGGGCGCCAAGAGCGAAATACCCCGCATTGTCAAGGAAAAAATTGAGTTCCGGTTTTCTGACAGGATGGAGATTGCCGGTTTTGTTTTCCGGGTTCCGGATGAGTTGCTTGCGCAATTGCGCAGCAGTATGCAGCAAAATGTGGAAAAGGCAACAGGCATGATTCTTGACGGTATTAATACGGATGAAATCGCGGAACGGCTGGGCAGTGATTTTTCTGCAGCGGTAAAAAGCGCACTGCAAGAAGAAATGGAGGGGCAAAGCCTGCATGTTAACTTGTGGGGTGTGGTGCCGGTCAAGGTCCGTGTTCAAATAGCGTAAACTAAGTTAAGTTCTTATTATTGCCAAACAGAGTAAACTGTGCTATACTACATGACGGTGTCAAATTACACACGCTTTCGGATTTCCTCAGCTGTGCCGGACAAGCGGTGCTGCGGAAAAATGAAGGAGCGGAGGATTAACAGAGAGGAGGTGCAGGAAATGCCGGTAGTTTCCATGAAACAGCTTTTGGAAGCGGGCGTGCATTTTGGCCACCAGACGCGCCGCTGGAACCCGAAAATGAAGCCGTATATTTTTACGGAACGCAACGGTATTTATATTATTGATCTACAGAGAACGGTTCGCATGATCGATAATGTTTATGCCTATGTCCGTGATTTGGTCAGAGACGGCGGAAAGCTCTTGTTTGTCGGCACCAAGAAACAGGCCCAGGAATCAATACAAACCGAAGCGGAACGCTGTGGCATGTATTATGTTAACCAACGTTGGCTTGGCGGTATGCTGACAAATTTCAAAACTATCCGGAATCGCGTCAAGCGCCTTTTTGAGCTTGAGAAAATGGAAGAGGACGGCATCTTTGAAGTCCTGCCCAAAAAGGAAGTAATCAAGCTTCGTCATGAATATGAGAAGCTCAGCAAGTTCCTTACGGGAGTACGCAATATGAGTTCCCTTCCTGACGCAGTATTCATTGTTGATCCCCGCAAGGAAAGGATTGCCGTTGCCGAAGCCCGGAAGCTCGGGATTCCTATCATTGCCATAGTGGACACCAACTGTGATCCCGATGAGATCGATTATATAATCCCGGGCAATGATGATGCAATTCGTGCGGTTAAGCTAATTTCCGGGATTATTGCCGACGCGGTGCTGGAAGGGCTTGAAGGCCGGCAGGATCAGGTGCTGTTCGATGATAAAAAAGATGAAGCGGAAACGCAAGCTGATACTGCAGCCGAAGGAGTCTCCGAGGAGTCAGACGGCGGAGAATCAGACACGGAAGATACTGCCGGGGAAGTAACTGCCGGGGCTGCAGAAACAAGTGAAGCAGCAGCGGAAAATGCTGCAGAAGGAGATACTGCCGAAACTGCAGAAACAAGTCAAGCGGCGCCGGAAGCTGCAGAAGAAGCAGTTACAGAAGATACTGCAGGAGAAGCAACCGCTGAGGCTGCAGAAACCGCAGATGTGACAGCGGAATCTGCAAAAGAAACAGACGGCGCTCCCGCAGAACAGGAGTCCTAATCCGGAACAAATTAGCTGGGCATTCTGCCCGGCTTTTTTGAAGAAAATATTGCTATGTTATAGGAGGGTAGCAAATGATTCCTGCATCAGCTGTGAAAAAACTTCGCGAGAAAACAGGGGCCGGTATGATGGATTGTAAAAAAGCCCTGACTGAAGCAGGCGGCGATATTGATAAAGCAATTGAGCTTCTGCGCGAGAAAGGTCTTGCAGCTGCAGCCAAGAGGGCTGACCGTATTGCTGCTGAAGGCATCGTTGATTCATACATCCATCTGGGAGGACGCATAGGAGTCCTGGTTGAAGTTAACTGTGAAACTGATTTTGTCGCTAGAACCGAAGAATTCCGTGCCTTTGTCCGCGACATTGCCATGCAGGTGGCCGCGGCAAATCCGCAATATTTAAGGCGGGAAGATGTGCCTGAAGAGGTCCTGCAAAAAGAAAGGGAAATACTGGCGGCGCAGGCCCGCAATGAAGGCAAACCCGAGCATGTCATTGAAAAAATTGTTGCCGGGCGAATCGAAAAATTCTTTCAGGAGAACTGTTTACTGGAACAACAGTTTATCAAGGACACTGACATTACAGTCGGAGAACTATTAAAGGAAATAATTGCTAAAACAGGGGAAAACATTTCCATCCGCCGTTTTACCCGTTATGAAATGGGTGAAGGACTTGAAAAGAAAGATTGCAGCCTGGCGGAGGAAGTGTCAAGGATGGTAAAGACGGAATAGTAAAAAAAGAGCACTTCGGTGTTCTTTTTTTACAGGAAACTTTGATTACAGTGTTGAATAAACTGACTGGAGGTTGTGCGCCCCGTATGGAAAAAGCAGTGTATAAGCGGATAGTTTTAAAACTGAGCGGAGAAGCGCTGGCCGGAGGCAGGGGGTTCGGGATTGATTCCGATGTCTTGCGCGAAACGGCGATACAGGTGGAAGAAGTATGGAAGCTGGGCGTCCAGGTTGCCATTGTCGTCGGCGGTGGAAATATATGGAGAGGTGCCCCGGCCGGAAAACGAGGGATGGACCGGGCAACAGCCGATTATATGGGGATGCTGGCAACGGTTTTGAACGCCTTGGCACTGCAGGATGCACTGGAATCCCGGGGAGTTGATACCAGGGTACAGACGGCAATTACCATGCAGCAGGTTGCAGAGCCTTACATACGCCGCAGGGCCATTAGACACCTGGAAAAAGGACGGGTAGTAATATTTGCCGGCGGGACTGGAAACCCTTATTTTTCTACAGATACAACAGCCGCTTTGCGGGCGGCGGAAATCGAGGCGGAAGTGATTCTGCTGGCCAAAGGAAAAGTTGACGCTGTCTATGACAACGACCCGCTGCAGGATCCGACTGCGAAAAAATTCAGCGAAATCACCTATATAGATGTTCTTAACAAAGGGTTGGGCGTCATGGATTCAACTGCTGTTTCTCTTTGTATGGACAATAAAATTCCGCTTATCGTGTTTGGCCTGAACAGTTTTGGCAATATAAAAAAGGTTGTCACCGGTGAAAGAATCGGGACATATGTAAAGGGGGAGTAAAATGGTTGATGAAGTATATAAAGATGCAGAAGCCAGGATGGGAAAAGCCGTATCGGTGTTAAAGCAGGATTTTGCCACCCTGCGCGCCGGACGGGCAACTCCGGCACTGCTGGACAAAATAACGGTAGATTATTACGGGTCGTCTTTACCGATTAACCAGTTGGCAAACATATCAGCACCGGAACCGCGCCTGCTGGTAATTCAGCCATGGGACAAAAGTGCTGTTCCTGAAATAGAAAGGGCTATTCTGAAATCCGACCTGGGATTGAATCCGAACACGGACGGTTCGGTAATCAGGCTGGCAATTCCGCAATTGACGGAAGAACGCAGAAAGGAACTTGTAAAAGTAATAAAAAAGAAAGCAGAAGAATGCAGGATCGCCATTCGCAATATCCGCCGCGACGCCAATGAAAAATTAAAGCGCCTGGAAAAACAAAGTGATATTACCGAAGACGATTATCATAAAGCACAGGCGGAAGTTCAAAAAATTACGGATAAGATGATTGAATCTGTAGATAAAATACTGGCCGACAAAGAGAAAGAGATTATGGAGGTCTGAGAATGCGTGGGAAATGCTCCTGATGTTTTGGCATATCCCCTGGAAGAGGCATTGCAAATACTGCAAGCCAATGGTTTTACAGTAAAGATCAGGCGTACCGCACCACCTGGGGCCGCATCATGCCGCGGAACAGAGCGAGTTGTCAGGTTGCGCCGGGCCGTGGAGGGCAAAGCTGTTGAAATAACGGTTGCAGAGGAAAGCCCAGGCCCAAGGCCGGGGAAAAACAACGTTTAATAAACAGCCCCGGATGAGGGTGTGAAGTTATTTGAGGTGGTGCTCTTGTCTTTTTCATTATCCGGTCTTTTGTTCCGTCAAAGAAAAAATAAGCAGGATAATAAAGATGCTCATCTACCCCGCCATGTAGCCATAATCATGGATGGCAACGGGCGTTGGGCGGCACGCCGCAGACTGCCGCGGACTGCAGGCCATTATGCCGGCATGACTGCTTTGCGCCGTATTGTCCGCTGTGCCAGTGAGCTTGGAATTGCTGTGCTCACCGTTTACGCATTTTCAACGGAAAACTGGACAAGGCCCAAAGAAGAAGTAGATTTCCTGATGAAACTGCCCCAGGAGTTTTTAGAAGTTGACCTGCCGGAGTTAAAAAGAAATAATGTCCGGGTTAAATTGTCAGGCAACCCCGGAGGGCTGCCTTCCCATACCCGGGAAGCGGTGGAAACTGCCGTTGCTGAAACGGCAAACAATACGGGAATGGTGCTTAACTTTGCCCTTAATTACGGGGGGCGTGACGAAATAGTGCGGGCAGTTCGAAAAATTGCCGCCGCGGTTGCAGAAGGCACTGTCAAACCTGAAGAAATTGACGAAGAATTCTTTAACAAATTTCTGTATACGGCAGACCTTCCGGACCCGGATTTGCTGATACGCTGCAGCGGAGAAATACGCCTGAGCAACTTCCTGTTGTGGCAGCTGGCATATGCTGAACTCTGGTTCACCGACGTTTACTGGCCTGATTTCAACAAGCAGCATTTTATGGCCGCCATCGAAGCATACCGGAAACGCGACAGGCGCTTTGGCGGTGTCAGGCCGTAGGAGGGATTAAATGCTAAAACAGCGTCTATTCGCTGCTTTGATAGCCATACCCATGGTTTTGGCACTTAGCTGGGTGGGGGGTGCACTTTTTTCCCTGGCTGTCTGCATTCTCGGCATTCTGGCTTTGCACGAATTTTACAGCATGTGCCAAATTACCGGCCGCTTTACTAAAGGATGCGGGTACTTCGGCTGTCTTTTGCTTTTAACTGCAGCCTGGCTGGGTGGGATTAACTGGCTTTTGGCTGCACTAATTTTCTTTTTTTTGCTGCTTAATACCTGCTGGATTTTTCTTTATCCCTTTGATTTCAAGTATTTAGCGGCTGTACTCTGGGGGCAGCTTTATATTCCGTTTCTTTTATCATTTTTTATCTTGCTCAGGTCCCTGGAGAACGGCTTTTTTTTGCTTTTTAGCGCAATACTGGCAACCTGGGCTTCAGACAGCGGAGCCTATTTTTTCGGACTTGCCCTGGGAAGGCATAAAATGCTTCCCGCTGTCAGTCCGAAAAAGTCATGGGAAGGAGCAATAGGAGGGTTGCTTGCCGCAGCCGTGGTTATCGCTGTTTTCGCTCCCTATTTTAGCCTTGACAGGCCTGCAGGCTTTTTGCTCGGCCTCTTCTTTTCCCTGGCCGGCCAGATAGGCGACCTGGCTGAATCCGCCCTAAAGCGCTGGGCCAATAAAAAGGATTCAGGCAAGTTCTTGCCGGGCCATGGCGGCTTTTTGGACCGTTTGGACAGTTTGCTGTTTGCGGTTCCGCTGGCATACTTTGTTTATGTTTTTCTTTTCTAACCCCGAAGGAGGAAGCAATGAAGCTACTGACCGTACTTGGATCAACCGGCTCAATCGGCAGGCAGACACTGGAAGTTGTTGCCGGCAATCCCGGCCTCTTCTCCATCTACGCCCTGGCGGCAAACAGCCGGGTGAAGCTATTGGCGGAACAGGCCAGGCGGTTTAAGGCAAAAAAGGCAGTAATTGCTGACAAGAGATATTACGGAGAGTTAAAAAACCGCCTGGCAGATACAAATACTAAGGTAGCTGCAGGCAGGACTGCATTATGTGAATTGGCAGCCGACATGCAGCCTCAGCTTGTTGTCAATGCTCTTGTGGGATTTGCCGGATTGGAACCCACGCTTTTAGCCCTGCAGGCCGGGAAAAAGGTGGCACTGGCCAATAAGGAGTCCCTGGTAGCAGGAGGGCACCTGGTAATGCCTCTTGCCATGGAAAACAAGATTATTCCGATTGACAGCGAACATTCCGCCATCTTCCAGTGTTTACAGGGAGAACGGGCGGAAAGTGTGGAAAGCATTGTTCTGACAGCTTCCGGCGGCCCTTTCTGGGGCCGGACCGTCCCGGAACTGGAAAACGCAACGCCCGAAGAAGCAATACGCCATCCGAACTGGCGAATGGGAAAAAAGATTTCAGTTGATTCTGCCACAATGATGAACAAAGGGCTGGAAGTAATAGAAGCCCATTGGCTTTTTAAACTGGATTACGATAAAATAAAAGTGCTGGTTCAACGGGAAAGCATTGTGCATTCCCTGGTAACTTTTATTGACGGTGCCGTACTTGCGCAGTTAGGCATGCCTGATATGAGGGTGCCGATTCAATATGCCCTGACTTACCCGCAAAGAATGACAAGCAGCGCAGCACGGATACCGTGGAGTAAACTGGATAAATTGTCATTTACCCCGGTCAGGGAAGACAGCTTTGCTTGTCTGGCACTGGCATACCGTGCCGGCAGAACAGGAGGAAGCATGCCTGCTGTTATGAATGCCGCCAATGAGGAAGCAGTCGGCATGTTCCTGTCAGGAAAAATAAAGTTTTTGGACATCCCTCGTATAATAGAATTCGTAATGAATAAACATAAAGTGATTGCTGTACCTGACTATTCCTGCCTTGTCGAAGTAGACAGGGAAGGAAGGCTGCTGGCCAGGGAGTATGCCAAAAAGAAAGGATGAGATAGTTGCTGACGCTAATAGCAGCTGTGATTATTTTTGGTTTGCTGATTTTTTGCCATGAATTCGGGCATTTCATAGTAGCCAAGAAAACGGGCATAGGTGTTATTGAATTTGCCGTCGGATTCGGCCCCAAAATATTCAGTTTTAAAAGAGGCGAAACAGTATACTCGCTGCGCGCTTTTCCCCTGGGCGGCTTTAACCGCATGGCAGATGATATGGAAGAAGAATCACCGGCAAGCTTTAATGCTCACCCCGTCTGGAAGCGCTTTATCACCATAGCCGCCGGACCGCTGATGAATTTTCTCCTGACAGTACTGTTCTTTTCACTGCTCTATTATGCCTTTCTCGGCGTTCCGGACTTGGATTCAACGGTGATTGGGGAATTGCTGCCGGATGGCAGGGCAGTGGAAGCGGGGCTGCAAAAAAATGACAGGATTATTGCCATAAACGGCGAGCAGGTTAGCGACTGGCAGGAAGTGGTAAATATTATTCATTCCCATCCCGAAGAAGAAATTACAATTGCCTACGAGCGGGACGGTGTGGTCTTTGAAACAGATGTAATCCCTAAATACGATGAACAAACAGGTGCCGGCATGATCGGCATCCAGGTAGACACCCGCAAGTACAGTTTTTTTGCCTCACTGCGCTTGGGAATTAACAATACTGTCTGGCTAATCCGCTTTATGGTTGCCAGTATTGCCCGCATGATTACGGGCAGGGCTCCCGCCGATGTGGTGGGCCCGGTTGGTATCATCCGAATTGTCGGCGAGGCAGCCCGCATGGGTACTGTAAACCTTATTAATCTTGCTGCTATAATCAGCCTCAACTTTGGAATTATTAACCTCCTGCCCTTTCCTGCCCTTGACGGCAGCCGGCTGATTTTCCTGGCTATTGAAGGTCTGAGAGGACGCCCTATAAATCGGCAGGTAGAATCTCTCATTCATCTTGTTGGGTTTGCTTTTCTCATGATTTTAATGATTGTTATCGCTTACCGTGACATAATTAACTTTTCCGTTCCATTCTGAGGGATTAATATGATTACAAGGGAAAAAACAAGGCCTGTGCAGGTTGGCGGGCTGACAATCGGCGGAGGGGCTCCGGTTGTTATCCAGTCCATGACGAATACCAAAACATCCGATGTTTCTTCAACGCTGAAGCAAATCAGGGAACTTAAAGAAGCGGGCTGCGAACTGGTAAGGGTTGCTGTTCGTGATGAGGAGGCTGTAGCGGCCCTTTCTGCCATTTGCAGGGAATCACCGCTGCCGGTGATAGCGGATATTCATTTTAACTACCGGCTTGCGCTGGCCGCCATGGATGCCGGAGCGGCTAAAATCAGGATTAATCCGGGGAATATAGGCGGCAAGGACAGGCTGGCGCAAATCTTTGAACGGGCGGGCGAAAAAAATATTCCATTGAGGATAGGTGTTAATGCCGGCTCTCTGGAAAAAAAACTCCGCGAGAAATATGGCGGTGTCTCGGCGGAGGCATTGGTGGAATCGGCTCTCAAACATATTCGCCTGGCCGAGGACAGCTCTTTTCGAGAGATTGTTGTTTCGCTGAAAGCTTCTTCGGTGCCACTGACAGTGGCTGCCTACCGTTTAATGGCCGAAGTTGTGGATTACCCGCTGCATCTGGGAATAACCGAAGCCGGGTCTGAATTCAGCGGTACGGTATATTCAGCCGTCGGTATAGGTGCACTGCTTTTGGACGGGCTGGGAGATACAATACGCGTTTCCCTGACTGCCTCCCCGGAGACGGAAATAAGGGTAGCCAAGGAGATTCTGGCCGCTGCCGGGGTCAGGCATTTTGGCCCCAGAGTTATTTCCTGCCCGACTTGCGGGCGAACCGGGGTGAATTTACAGTCCATGGCAAAGGAAGTTGAAAAAAGGGTTGCAGGGATCAGAGAACCGTTGACGCTGGCAGTCATGGGGTGTGAAGTCAACGGCCCCGGTGAAGCAGGCGATGCCGATCTGGGAATTGCCTGCGGTAAAAATGCAGGATTAATATTCTGCCGCGGTAAAATACTTAAAAAAGTTGAGCAGGAAAGACTGGTTGATGAGTTTATGCAGGCTTTGGAAAAATTGCTTGCCGGGAAAGACGATGAGCGCTGATTTTTGCCTGTACTCCCGTGCTTGCAGTTTCCTGCCCGATGTGATAGAATATTTTCGCTGACAATGAGCAGAATTTTGCACAGAAGAGTGGGGTTCCCCACTCTTAAGTTTTAACCGGGAAGACGGTGCTTTAAGATAAGAAACTTCACAGGTAATTTGTTACCTGTAAAGCAGGGGAGGGTTTATTGTCTCACAGTTAACCGATAAGCTGCAACGGATGGCTGAGCCCATTGCTGCAGGACTAAAGCTGGAAATCGTTGATGTGGAATACGTCAGGGAAGGGGGGCAGAACGTTCTCAGGTTTCTGATCGATAAAGAAGGCGGCGTTACTCTTGATGACTGTGAAGCTTTAAGCCGTTTACTGGACATTGAGCTGGACAGAATAGACCCTATTGAGCATAGTTATGTCTTGCAGGTATCTTCACCGGGAATTGAAAGGCCGCTTAAGAAGAAGGAGGACTATCAACGCTTCAGTGGACGCCGGGCATGTCTCAGACTGTATGCGCCCCTGGAAGGCAGGAAGGTTTTTGAAGGCACTATTGTTGCCTTGCAGGATAATACAGTACTTTTGGGAACGGACGAAAACATCGTAGTAAGAATCCCTTTGGAAAAAGTAGCAAAAGCTAATCTTGTATATGAGGACTAAGACAGGAAGGGAGGGTATATTCCGGCATGAATGAAGAATTTATGTCTGCTTTAAATGCCATTGAAAAGGAAAAAGGAATAAGCAAGGAAATTCTTTTTGAGGCCATTGAAGCAGCCCTTGTCTCAGCCTACAGGCGCAATTTTTCTACTGCTGCCAATGTCAGGGTCGTTTTGGACCGTGAGAAGGGAAGCATAAAAGTTTTCAGACGCCTGACAGTCGTCGAGGAAGTAACCCAGCCGCAAATGGAAATTTCACTGGCGGAAGCAAAGAAGATTGATCCTGCCTATGAAATAAACGATGTGGTAGAAAAGGAAGTAACACCGAAGAATTTTGGCAGAATTGCAGCCCAGACTGCAAAACAGGTAGTCATACAACGAATTCGTGAAGCTGAAAGGGAAATGGTATTTGATGAATTCAGCGACAGGGAAGAGGATATTATCACCGGGATAGTGCAGCGTATTGATCAAAAAAATATTATAGTCGATCTGGGAAAGACGGAGGCAGTTCTTCTGCCTGCTGAACAGATGCCCGGCGATGATTACAGGCAGGGAGCAAGAATAAAGGCATATATTACCGAAGTGCGCAAAACCACGAAAGGCCCGCAGATTTTTATATCCCGGACACATCCGGGGTTGTTAAAGCGTCTTTTCGAACTTGAAGTGCCGGAGATTTACGACGGCACGGTAGAAATCAAATCAGTTGCAAGAGAGGCGGGTTCACGTTCAAAACTGGCGGTACACTCCAATAATAAAGATGTAGATCCGGTCGGTGCCTGTGTGGGCCCCAAAGGTTCCCGTGTACAGGCCATCGTCAACGAACTGCGCGGGGAAAAGATTGATATCGTAAAATGGGATGAGGACCCGGAAGATTACGTTGCCAATTCCTTGTCTCCCGCCAAGGTAGTTTCTGTCAGCCTGCAAACAGACCAAAAAATCGCGAGTGTGGTTGTTCCTGATTATCAATTGTCTCTGGCAATCGGCAAAGAAGGGCAGAATGTCAGGTTGGCTGCAAAGTTAACGGGCTGGAAAATTGACATAACCAGTGAAAGCCAGTCCCCGGAAGCAAAAATGCCCAAAGAGAACCCTTTGCCCGATGATAGCAGCGAGACCGTAGAAGAATCCGAAACAGCTGAAATCAATGTTTCAGAGGCAGGTGCGGATACCGCCATGGAGGCTGATAATGTTGAGAACCCGTAAAAAACCTTTGCGTACTTGCGTTGGCTGCCGGCAAAAAAGTGATAAAAGGGAATTGCTGCGGATTGTGCGGACGCCGGAGGGGAAAATCGAGATAGATCCCACGGGGAAAAAAGCAGGCCGCGGCACCTATATCTGCAAAAAACGCAGCTGTTTGGAAAAGGCAGCTAAAGGAAAGAGTTTGGAACACAGTCTCAAGCATCCGGTATCTCCTGACATTATAGCCGAGCTGGCGGCCGGGCTGCCGGCAGATGATAATAATGGCGAAGTATAATGCCCTTTCGCTTCTTGGTCTGGCCAAGCGGGCCGGAAAAGTATGCTTGCAGGAAGAAGCAAATATGAAGGCAATCCGCAAAGGAACTGCCAAAGTATTGCTGCTTGCTGCCGATGCCGGTGCTGCCACGGCGAAAAAATACTATGACAAATGCAACTATTACCGGGTTCCCGTTATTGTCTTTGCCAGTAAAGAAGAATTGGGGCAGGCTCTCGGAACGTCTCCGCGAACAGCTGTAGCCGTTACTGACGAGGGCTTTGCCGCCAGTTTGCGCAAGCTGGCAAAAGAAAAGACCTGAAAGGGTGAATCAGAGCGAGTAACCATATATTAAGGAGGCCAAACTAATGGAGGTGTAGTCCATGGCTAAACTAAGGGTATACGAGTTGGCAAAAGAGTTGGAAGTGCCGAGCAGGCGGATTATCGATCTTTTGCATAATATTGGCTTTACCGTTAAAAATCATATGAGTGTTGTCAGCGAGGAAGCCGCAGCCAAAATTCGCTACCAGTTGACAGGCAAGGGAGAACCGCCGGAAGCATACAAGGATCTTTTGCGGGGAAAAGAAAAGGAAGATAAAGTAAGAGATGCCGGCGGGCTGCCAAAGGAAAAAGCCAAAAGAAAAAAAACCGAGAAAAAAAAGGCAGAAAGACGGGTAAAGCAGCCGCCTGCCGAAAGCCGGAAAAAAGAAGCGGCGGACAAACCGAAAAAGACCGTTCAAAAACCTGCCCCGGAAAGAAAGAAGCGTGTTGATAAAAAGGAACGCAGAGCTTTAAGAGAGGCCAGGAAATTCAGTGAAAGGAAGCGCAGGGAAAACACGATTGTTCTGGAAAGCCGGGTTACTGTCGCTGAACTGGCAGCCAAATTAAACATCAGTGCTGCGGAACTTATCAGCAAACTTATTTCCCTGGGCGTCATGGTTTCTATAAATCAGGTTGTAGAAACTGATTTGGCCCAGATGATTGCCGAAGATTACGGCTATGAGGTTGAATTAGAAGTAGATAAATTTGAAGAAGAATTAATAGAAGCTGCCGAAGACAGGGAAGAAGACTTAAAAGAGAGGGCTCCCGTGGTAACAGTCCTGGGACATGTCGACCATGGAAAAACTTCACTTTTGGATGCCATACGCAAGGCAAACGTTACTTCCCAGGAGGCGGGAGGAATCACCCAGCATATTGGTGCCTATGAGGCAATTTATCAGGATAAAAAAATTGTATTTCTTGACACACCGGGCCACGAAGCTTTTACGGCCATGCGGGCCCGGGGTGCGCAGGTAACCGATATTGCCGTGATAGTTATCGCTGCAGACGACGGCGTTATGCCGCAAACAGTGGAAGCAATCAATCATGTAAAGGCTGCAGAAGTGCCCATAATAGTTGCCATTAATAAAATAGACAAAGCGGATGCCAACCCGGAGCGGGTAAAACAACAGCTGACAGAATACGGGCTTGTTGCCGAAGAATGGGGCGGCGAGGCAATTATGGTTGAAGTGTCGGCGCTGAAAAAAACGGGCCTTGACACGCTGATGGAAATGATTTTACTGGTTGCCGAAATGGCCGAACTTAAAGCCAACCCCGATAAACCGGCAAGGGGTACCGTTATTGAAGCAAAACTGGAAAAAGGCCGCGGGTCGGTAGCGACGGTTTTAATTCAGGAAGGCACTCTCCGGGTCGGTGATTCTGTTGTCTGCGGGACTATCTACGGGAAAGTCCGCGCGATGGTAAATGACAAGGGTAAAAGAATTAAGAAAGCCGGACCGTCAACACCCGTTGAAATTATCGGCTTAACTGCCGTTCCGGAATCCGGCGATGATCTGCAGGCGGTAAAAGATGACCGGATGGCGCGTCAAGTAGCGGAAAAACGGGCGGAAAAACGACGGGAGATTGAACTTAAGAAAACTGCCAAGGTCTCCCTGGATGATTTGTTTGATCAGATCCGCAAGGGTGATGTAAAGGATTTAAACATCATTATCAAGGCTGATGTACAGGGATCTGTTGAGGCACTGCGCGAATCGCTTTTGAAGCTTTCCACCGATGAAGTCAGAGTGCAAATAATTCACGAAGGAGTAGGTGCAGTAACCGAATCGGATGTAATGCTGGCCTCTGCTTCCAATGCTTTAATAATCGGCTTCAATATTCGCCCCGAACAAAATGTCCGCAAAACAGCCGAGCTTGAGAGAGTGGAAATCCGGCTCTACCGGGTTATATATGAAGCAATTGAGGATGTGCAAAATGCCCTGAAAGGAATGCTGGCTCCCGAATTGCGGGAAGCTGTGCAGGGACAGGCAGAAGTACGGCAGTTGTTTAAGATTTCCCGTCTGGGTACGGTTGCCGGCTCACATGTGATCGAGGGCAAAATTACCAGAACGGCAAACATCAGGGTAATCCGCGACGGTGTGGTTGTTCATGAAGGCAAAATAGCTACTCTGAGACGTTTTAAAGACGATGTGCGGGAAGTACTGTCCGGCTATGATTGCGGCATTATGTTGGAAAAATTCCATGACTTCAAAGAAGGAGACATTATTGAAGCATATGTCATGGAGGAGATTAAAGACTGAACCGGCTGGTGCGACAAAAGCGCTGCAGCCTACGGAGGGATGATGGAAAATGGCAAAACTGCGGGTACAGCGGGTGTCAGAGGAGTTAAAAAGGGAAATAAGTGACATTTTACGCAATAACCTTAAAGATCCGCGGATTTCCGGCATTATCAGCGTTACAGACGTTTCACTGAGCAATGATTTGAGTCAGGCTAAAATCTACCTGAGTATTTACGGAAGCGATGCGGAACAGGAAAAAACATTGAAAGCCATAGCCGGAGCGGCAGGATTCATCCGTTCGGAGGTTGGTGCAAGGGTAAAACTGCGCCATACGCCGGAGCTTAGCTTTCACCTGGATAATTCTCTGGCGTACGGAGCTCACATAAACAGGGTTCTTAGTGAGATAAAGAAGACAGAAAGGGATCTGAACGGTGAATAGTCTAAAAGAGATTGCTGAACGGATACGCGGCGGCAAAAAGGTTTTGCTTACCACCCATATCCAGCCGGACGGTGATGCCATCGGGTCCCTTCTTGGGCTGGGACTGGCTCTTCAGTATATAGGCCTTTCCGTCACCATGCATTCCACCGACGGTGTGCCTGTAAAATATGCTTTTTTACCTGGTTCACGGAAGATTGTATCCCAAGTACCGTCCGTATCTTTTGACTGTGTGGTTGCCCTTGACTGTGCGGAAACCGCGCTTCTTCACCCAGCCAGGGAAGAAATCCGGGGAAAAATCTGGATAAATATTGACCACCACCCGACCAATACCTCCTACGGCGATTTAAACTATATTGACCCGCAGGCGGTGGCAACAGGAGAAATTATCTATTTTCTGCTGCAGGAACTGTCTGTAACACCGGACAAGGCCATTGCCCAGGCATTATATACTGCCGTAAGTACTGACAGTGGCTCCTTTAAATATGAAAATACTTCCATGCGTACCCATTATGTGGCCGGGAAACTATTGGAAGCCGGCGTGCGGCCGGGAGAGATCTCTCCCCTGCTTTTTGACTTGCGCTCCAAAGAGGCGGTAATGGTTCTGGGAAAGGCCCTTAATTCTCTTACCCTGACGGCCGGCAATAAAATAGCTTACATGGTGCTGACGACTGAAGATTTAAAAAGTGCCGGGGCAGGCATGGAAGACCTGGAGGGAGTCGTCAACTATGCTAAAAATATCCACGGTGTAGAAGCCGGAATACTTTTTCGCGAGAACAGTGACGGTACAATAAAGGTGGGCCTGCGTTCCGCTTCCATTGATGTATCCCGTATAGCCGCCGCTTTTGGCGGCGGCGGCCATAAAAGGGCGGCAGGCTGCCTGCTCTCTGCAGACTTGGAAACGGCAATAAGGGAAATAATATCGGCAGTGGGTAAAGAACTGCCATGAGAATAGGTATTTTAAATTTCCTAAAGCCCCCGGGGATGACATCCCACGATGCGGTTGCTCTTTTCCGGCGATTGACCGGTGTGCGGCGCATCGGTCATACCGGAACTCTTGACCCCGGAGCTGCCGGAGTGCTGCCTCTCTGCTTTGGACAGGCAACCCGGGTCGCGGAATACGTCCTGACCATGGAAAAAAGCTACCGCGCCCTGCTTGCCCTGGGAAAGGCAACGGACACTGAAGATTCCTCGGGAAATATCTGTGCGGAAAAACCGGTGCCGCCGCTTTCAGAAGGGATGATTACGGAAGTTTTTGCCGCTTTAACAGGCAGGCGGATGCAAACTCCTCCAATGTACTCGGCAGTACGGATAAAAGGGCAAAAATTGTATGAATTGGCACGCCGTGGCGAAACGGTGGAAAGGAAAGCCCGGCCGATACATATTCATCGTCTGGAACTGCGTGCCTTCAGAAGCGATAAAATCCTTTTCGATGTTTCCTGCTCGCATGGGACTTATATTCGCACACTTTGCCGGGAAATAGCGGAAGCTTTGGGCACTACAGGGCATTTATCCTTCCTTTTGCGGACAGCTGTCGGCACGTTTCTCCTTTCCGGTGCATTGACTGTTGAGGAATGTACAAGTCTTGTTGAAGCGGGAAAATTTGACTCGGTGCTCAAGCCCGCGGATACTGCGCTTTACCGGTTCCCTTCTGCAACGGTTACGCAGGAGGAAGCCAAAAGAATACTAAACGGTGCCTTTGTCAGATTTAAGAATAGTAAAGCTATGACAGGCAAATTGTATCGGGTATACGATCCCGACGACAGATTTATTGCCGTTTGCAAATTTGTCAACGGAGAGCTAAGACCGCAGAAAGTTTTTCATGACAGGTGAAAAGCATGGAACTGGTACATAGTGTGGAGGACTTGAAAAAACATCATTCAGGCAGCATCTGCCTGGCTTTGGGAAACTTTGACGGTGTTCATGCAGGTCACAGGGAAATATTAAGGAAAACGGTAGCACTGGCAGCAGAGAAAGGTCTGAAAAGCGCAGCGCTGATTTTTATCCCTCACCCCCAATCCGTCCTTTTTCCAAACCGCCCTCCGGATCTTTTGCAGCCGGTAGAAGACAGAATAAAAATGCTGGGCGAGACAGGTATTGACTACGTGATCAGACATCCGTTTACACGTGAATTTGCAGCCATTACACCGCAGCAATTTGTCTCGGAAATCATCTGCGGGAAAATTGCCGCTTCCTGTGTAGTGGTGGGCTTCAACTATACATTTGGCAGATACGGTAGCGGGACTGCCGCCGATCTGAAGCGGTACGGAAAGTTGCTGGGTTTTGATTTGCACATAATTGATCCTGTAATTGTTGGCGGAAGAGTGGTGGGAAGTTCAGCCATACGCGAGCTTTTGGCAGAGGGGAAGGTTGAGGAAGCTTCACTGCTCCTGGAACGCCCTTTTTACCTGCGGGGAACGGTAGTTCATGGAGACGGCAGGGGACGCAGGCTTGGTTTTCCTACGGCAAATCTGAAGGTTTCAAAGGAAATTATGCTGCCGTCAAACGGCGTTTATCTGACAAAGGCGTCTTCCGGGTCATTAAAGGCCTGGTCGCTGACCAATATCGGCGTGCGTCCCACTTTTGGCAAAAAGGAACGGTCCATTGAAGTTTATTTGTTTGACCTGGAAAGGGATCTTTACAATAAAGAGCTGAAAGTTTGTTTCATCACGAAAATACGCAATGAAATGGCTTTCCCTGATTCCCGTGCCTTGGCTTGCCGGATTAAAAAAGATATAGCGACAGCAAAAAGTATAATTAAAAACGCAGCACCGGCTAAAAAGCAAAATTTGACGTTTTCTTGCTAATCAGACTGCGATATGATAAAATTTATTCTGTTCAACCTTAAGCTCGGGGAATCGGGACTCCGGCGTTTCCCTTGGCTTAAGGGGATAAGAAAACTTACGATAAGGAGGTGTGCCGCATGAGCAGCTATTCACTGCGGAAAAAAGAAATAATCAGCCGGTACAGGCTGCATGAAAATGACACAGGTTCTCCGGAAGTGCAAATAGCACTGCTGACAGAACGGATTAATTATCTTACAGAGCATTTGAAAGAGCACAAAAAAGACCATCATTCAAGACGCGGCCTTTTGAAAATGGTAGGCCGGCGCCGGGGTTTGCTCAACTATGTAAGAAAAATAGACGCCGAGCGCTACCGTGCTATTTTGGAAAAGCTTGAACTGCGGAAATAGCTTCCCAGTAAGGGGAAAAGTGGGGGGAACCCCGCTTTTTCTAAAAGAAAACACAGGTAAGTTAATGAACATACTGCTATTGTATAAACGTAAGAGAGGATGTTTGGCAAATAATGAAAATCTATAAAATGCTGTTGGCCGGAAGAGAGTTCAGTTTTGAAACCGGCCGTATTGCCCAGCAGGCCAGCGGCTCAGTCCTGGTACGCTATGGTGATACGGTTGTCCTGACTACGGCAACCGCATCGGCCGAACCGCGTGAAGGCGTCGATTTCTTTCCTCTTACCGTTGATTATGAGGAGCGTCTTTATGCAGTCGGCAAAATCCCGGGAGGTTTCATTAAACGTGAAGGCCGGCCGACCGAAAAAGCCATTTTGGCCGCCCGTCTGACGGACAGACCTTGCCGTCCTTTGTTTCCAAAGGACTTCCGCAATGCTGTACACATTGTTACCACGGTGCTTTCGGTAGACCAGGACTGTCCACCGGATGTCATGTCTATCTGCGGTGCATCAGCGGCCCTTTCCGTTTCCCATATCCCCTTTGACGGCCCAATTGGTGCCGTGCTGGTGGGCTGGGTAGACGGCAGGCCCGTAATAAACCCCACACAGGAAGAAGCGGAAGAATCAAGGCTTCATCTGGTAGTTGCCAGCTCGAGGGATGCAATAATGATGGTAGAAGCGGGGGCTAATGAACTGTCAGAGGAAGAGATCCTGGAAGCAATCATGGCCGGACATGAAGCCAACCAGGAGATAATTGCCCTGCAGGATAAGATGGTTGCAGAAATCGGAGTAGAAAAAATGTCTGTTGAACCTTTTACTCCGGAAGAGGAAATTGCCGCTCAAGTCCGGGAGTTCGTTGCCGGGCGTATTAACGCGGCGATCAGAATAGTAGAAAAGAAAGAAAGAGAAGCTACAATTGATGCTGTCCGGGAAGAGACGGTAATGCATTTTGCCGAAAACTACCCGGAAAACGAAAGAGATGTCCTGGTGGCCTTTGAAAATTTGCTTAAAGAAACAATGCGCAACATGATTTTAAAGGAAAAAGTCCGTCCCGACGGCAGAAGCCACGATGAAATAAGACCGTTAAGTATTGAGGTAGGCTTATTGCCGCGCACTCACGGCTCGGCCCTGTTCAGAAGAGGACAAACACAGGTCTTGAATGTTTGTACTCTGGGAGCTCCCGGCGATGTCCAGCGTTTGGACGGGCTGGGGCTGGAGGAATACAAACGGTATATGCACCACTATAATTTCCCGCCCTACAGTGTGGGAGAAGCCGGTTTCATGCGCGGTGCCAGCCGACGGGATATCGGCCATGGAGCCTTGGCCGAGAGGGCCTTGCTGCCGGTCATACCGTCTCAGGAAGATTTCCCCTATACAATCCGGCTTGTCTCTGAAGTTGTAGAATCAAACGGTTCTACTTCCATGGGCGCCGTCTGTGCTTCTACTCTCTCCCTGATGGATGCCGGTGTCCCCATAAGGAAACCCGTGTCCGGCATAGCCATGGGACTGATAAAAGAAGGCGACGAACTGGCGATTCTGACCGATATTCAGGGAATTGAAGACTTTCTTGGTGATATGGACTTTAAGGTAGCCGGAACAAAAGACGGCATAACCGCCCTGCAGATGGACATTAAAATAAAGGGACTGTCAAAGGACATTCTGTACCGTGCCCTCAAACAGGCCAGAAAAGCTTATCTTTATATCCTGGAAAAAATGACGAATGTCATTGCCGAACCGCGACCCGAACTGTCCCCTTACGCTCCCCGTATTTTCATCATGCACATTGACCCAGACAAAATTCGCGATGTTATTGGCCCCGGCGGCAAAATGATTAACAAGATTACACAGGATACGGAAACGGAAATTGAAATTGAACCGGACGGAAAAATATATATTGCTGCCGTTAACCCGGAAAACGGGAGAAAAGCCATGAAGATAATTGAGAGTCTGACCAGGGATGTTGAAGTTGGGGAAATTTATATCGGCAAGATTACCCGCGTAGAAAAATACGGGGCCTTTGCTGAGATACTTCCGGGGAAGGAAGGCTTGATACATATTTCCCGGCTGTCCCATGAGCATGTGGAAAGGACTGAAGATGTTCTTAATATTGGCGACGAAACACCGGTTAAGGTGATCGGAATTGATGAGCGGGGAAGGATTGATCTTTCACGCAGGGCTGCCATCCCCAATGAGAAGGGGGAAATGATAGAAGAGGAAATGCTTCCCAGGAGGGAAGCCAAAAGGGAATTCAAGAAAGAAGAAAGACGGGGCCACCCAAATCATAATAAAAAACGGAGAAGAACATAACCTCACGGTTTATGTTCTTTTTTAATGCCTTCCGGCCGGGCTGCCGGGTGGCATTTTTGTCCTCCGTGCTGCATAACTATTAAAAGCATACCGGCAGGAAATGAGGGTGCATCTTGAAGAGAGAAGTGAGGATCGCAAGACGCAAAAAACGTTTCCTGGCTCTTGCGCTTATTGTTTTGTTTATCCTGGGCTTCCTCCTGCACAGGCAGGTCATAAACAGTGTTTATAATCCGGCGGCAGAAGGGGTATATTACCGGGTGGAAACAGATGAAAAATCGGTGGCGTTTACTTTTGAAGCTGTCTGGGGTGCCGGGAAAACTGCAGAAATATTAAATCTATTGGACAGACATAATGTGCAGGCTACATTTTTCCTCTCCGGGCAGTGGCTGCGTAAATATGCGGATTTGGCAAGAGGAATAGTACTCAGGGGCCATGAAATAGGGCTGCATGGTTATGAGCATAAACTGCTGACGGAAATGAGCGATGAAGAACTGGAGGCCGATTTTGTCAAAGCAAAGGAAGCACTTCAGGAAGAACTGGCTCTGGAAACCCGTTTGTACCGCCCACCATACGGAGAATTTGACAGCAGGGTGCTGCATCAGGCTCAAGGCTGCGGATTGACTACGGTAATTTGGAGCATAAATGCCGGTGACTTGACCGGCCTTACCTATGATGAAATGGTCAGGCAAATAAGGAAAAAAATTCATAATGGGGCCATAATAATGTTTCATACACATTCATCCCAGTCTGTAAAGGCCCTGCCGGTAATTATTCAAACACTGCGGCAAAACGGCTATGAAATATTGCCCTTTACCGCCCTGCAGCAAAAAGGTTTTGCCAAGGAGGAGGCCTATGAAATACAGCTGTTTTCGGGCATTTAAAGGCGGGAGAATACTCCTTTTCGTCTTTCTCTTCCTCGCAGGATTTTTGCTCTTCCAAAACATTAAGCCGGAACCGGCAAGCAGCAGGCGTATCAAAAGGAATGTTGCCGTTGCAGGGAGGACGGTGGGCGGTATGACTGCAGAAGAAGCGGAAGTTGTAATTAATGAACTTGCAGGAGCAATGCATATCCCGCCAGTTGATGCCTTTGTTGACACGGCAACGGGAGGAGTTGTGGCTGATCTTAACGGTTTGGCAATAGCTGTGGAAGAAACACTTCAGAAACTGCTTGTGGCAGAAGAAGGGGAAGAGGTAACCCCGGCCTTCCGGCAGATCCCTGCCAAGGTTACTTTGTCCGACTTGCCGCTACACCCGATTTACCGGGGTAACCCGGAAAAACGCCAGGTTGTTTTCTTAATTAATGTTGCCTGGGGAAATGAATATCTCAAGGGCTTGCTGGATGTTTTGCAAGAGGAAAAATCTCAGGCTACATTTTTTCTTACCGGCCGCTGGGTAAACGGCAACCCAAAGGAAGCACGGTTGATAAGTGAAGCAGGGTTTGAGATAGCAAGCCACGGTTATTCCGATGCTCTAAGCATGGGGCAGGCTGAAATGGCAGTTATAGAGGAAGATATGGATAAATCCATTAAGGTTATTAAGGAAGTATGCGGGGTAGATTCTCTCTACATCAGTACACACAAGGGAGAATTGTCTCCTTCGGTTCTGCAGGCGGCTGCCGACAGGAAATTGCGTGTAATTATGTGGACACTTGATACAGTTGACTGGAGACTGCCGGGCGTGCAGGCAATGCTGGATAAAATTATACCCGCAGCGGACAACGGAAATTTAATACTAATGCATCCCACCTCCCAAACTGCCGCTTTTCTCCGACAGGCTATCCCCGCCCTGCGAGAAAAAGGACTGGAACCGGTAAACCTCTCTCAACTGTTAAACCCCTTCCGGGAATATAGGGAGTGACACGCCCTGGCAAAGATAAAAACCATTAAAGCGGTTAAAATCACTCTTATTATATTAATTGTGACAATAATAACTGTGGCAGCATTTTCTCTCAATGTTGCCGCCCGTTTTTACAGGTATTATAAAGGCGTAAAAAAGGGAGTAACACTTGAAGATATCCCCATGGAAGGGAAGTTGCGGGAAGAAGTCAGGCAGCAAATTGAGAGAATGGCTCTAGAAATTAACCGGCCCCCGCGCAACGCTCGCTTTGATAAAAAAAATATGGAAATAACCAGTGAAGAAGAGGGCCTGATGGTAGATATTCCCGCTACGGTGGATGCAGTTATGTCGGCCAAGGAAAATGAAAAAGTAAAACTGCAGGTTATAATTCTTGAACCGGAGCTTACAGCTGAAATATTCAGTTCCATTAATCAAAGAATTGCCTTTTTCAGTACAAGCGGCGGCGGCAGCGCCGGTCGTACGGATAATTTATATGTAGCTGCCCGCTACATGAACGGGACAATCCTGGCACCGGGAGATGTTTTTTCATTTAATAAAGTAACGGGCCCCAGAACATTTGAGCGCGGCTACAGCATGGCACCGGTGGTGGGGGGCATGGGAATCGGCGGCGGCGTTTGCCAGGTGGCAACAACAGTGTATAATGCGGCACTGATTGCCGGCCTGGAAATAATAGAGCGGCATCCTCACAGTATCCGGGTGGGTTATGTGCCGCCCGGAAGAGACGCCACGATTACAAATTATATTGACCTGAAATTTCGCAATTCAACCGAGAAGTTTATTCTGATCCGCTCCGGTGCCGGCGGGGGGTATGCCTGGGTGGAACTCTTGAGCCAGCCGTGATGCTTGTTGACAAAAAAAAGAAAAGCGGTTAATCTGGGGGAGAATATAGAAAAAGGAGAAGCAGAGATGTTTGAAATCCTGGTAAAAAAACTCCCTCGGGGGCGTGATTTGCTGCTTCCTGCCTATATGTCCCCTGATGCTGCCGGAATGGATTTGTATGCTGCAAACAAAGAACCCCTTATAATACTTCCTGCTGAAAGAGTTTTAGTACCGACGGGACTGCAGATAGCACTGCCGCCGGGATATGAGGCGCAAATCAGGCCGCGCAGCGGGCTCGCATATAATAACGGCATTTGTGTCCTCAACAGTCCCGGGACAATAGATGCTGACTATCGCGGGGAAATTAAGGTACTGCTTGCCAATCTGGGTGAAAAACCTTTTGTGGTTTTCTATGGTGACCGGATAGCCCAGCTTGTCCCTGCCAAAGTAGTTAAGTGCAAGTTCAGTCTGGTTGCGGAACTGCCGGAAACAAAGCGTGGAGAAGGAGGATTCGGACATACCGGCAGATAAACACACCGACGGGGAGTGTGAAATGGCAGTCGTTATTATTTTGCTTCTCTTGCTGGCAGGATCCCTCTACCTGCGTGTTTCGGAAAAGATGCGCAATGTTCACTATCAGGTGCCCGAACATGCAAAGGAAACGCCTTTTTCCCTGGCACTCCAGGAATTAGTGGCTAATGCCGGAGGGATTTATCTGTCCCTGGTCTTATTGGTTTCCTTCCTTAATATTGAAGTAGCGCAGAAGTGGGATATTTTTGGCCTCAGCATGGAGCCGCTGGCTTTTTTGTCCATTGTTTTTACAATTATTCAACCGGCTCTGCTCAAAATTTACCGTACCGTCAGGGGGAATTGACAGTATGGAGTTATCACAGCTGGCCCGCAAGGAGATAATTAACCTGTATGACGGGACACGGCTTGGCTTTGTCGGAGATGCAGATTTGCTAATAGACTGCAGTACGGGCTATATCCGCTCAATTATAATTTCCAAAGGTATGGGGTTTAAAACGAAATATGCAAGAGAACTGGTAATACCCTGGAAAACAGTGAAGAAAATCGGCGATGAGGTTATTGTTGTTGACATGCCGTCTCACCCATAATCTGCATTGCCTGTGCCATGCATAACAGCTTCTTTTCAGTTGATAATAAAAAGAAGCATTACCGACTGAAAAGGAGGATATTGTTATGTCGCAAACAGTAGTCGGACTTTTTCATTCACGGGAACAGGCGGAAGAAGCTGTCCGTGAATTAAGAAACCGTGATTTTGATGCAGGCGACATTTCCTTGGTTACCCGCGGTGAAGAGAGTGAAAACAGCGGCGAACAAACCATGGATTATGAAGAGCAGAATCTTGCCGACGGGACGTTAACGGGCGGAGTTTTAGGAGGCATGGCCGGATTGCTTGCCGGCGCCGGAGCACTGCTTGTTCCGGGTATCGGGCCGATTATAGCTGCCGGCCCGTTGGCCGGGGCGCTGACAGGCGCCGTAACCGGCGGTATAGCGGGGGGATTAATTGATTACGGCATCCCGGAAGACGAGGGAGACCGCTACGAACAGGAGATACGCCAGGGCAGTGTTATGGTAGCACTGGAAGCGGAAGATGAGAACATAGCAGGAGAAGTGGAAGCAGTCTTGCAGGAAAACGGCGCTTATGAAGTCAAAATACATGAGTAAATATTTAAAGAAAGCAGAAAGGCTTCAGCTTTTCTGCTTTTTTTATTTTACAACTGCAAGCGTCAGGAAAAGTCGTCCTGTAAACCTTTTACCGTCTTTGCACATATATTAAATTATCGAAGGGTAAGGCGGGGTTGAAATGGCAATCGAAAAATTAGCCGGTTTGAAAATTGTTGTGGCAGGCGGAGACGAGCGGGAAAAGGTTCTGGCTTTGGAGCTCGCGAAGCAAGGGGCTAAAGTTTGGCTGTACGGATTTTCACGGGGCAATAAATATTTATTGGAAAATCTAAGCTTTGGTCTGCCGCCAAGAGCCGATGTCATTATCCTGCCTCTCTCCGGCCTTGACGAAGACGGAAATTTCCGCGCCGCAGGCGGTCAAAAAAAAATAAACCTCGGACTTCTGGAGGCTTTGTTTTTCCCCGGGGTACTCTTGATTTGCGGACATATTTCCCGCCGGCAGCAGGATTATCTTAACGCCAAAGGTATTAAGCAGCTGGAAGCCGGGCAGCATAGAAGAACTTGCTGTGCTTAATGCCATTCCTACGGCAGAAGGAGCTTTAGCCTTTGCAATCAATAATTCGCCGCTGACTCTATCTGGAAGCAGTGTCCTGGTTGCCGGTTTCGGGCGCTGCGCCAAACCGCTGGCAAGACTTCTCAAGGCCTTTGGAGCACGGGTTACAGTAGCCGCCCGTAAAAGGAAGGACCTGGCGCTGGCCCGAACATTGGGTTACCGGACGGTAGAATTTACGGACCTGCAAGCAAACTCTGACAAATATGATTTTATTTTTAATACTGTACCCGCCCCGGTAATAAACGTTAAAGTACTGCAAAATACCCATGAAAACAGTTTAATCATTGATCTGGCGTCTTCTCCGGGCGGCACGGATTTTACTGCGGCAAAGAAGCTGGGACTAAAGGCATTTTTGCTGCCCGGGATTCCCGGAAAAACTGCTCCGGTAACGGCAGGGAAAATACTGGCTGAAGTATATGCCCATTACATAGCTTTGTTTATGAAGGGAGGATCAGCTTATGAAACTTGCCGATAAAAGAATAGGTTTTGCCCTGACCGGCTCTCATTGCATACTGGAAGCGGTTTTCCCTGAAATCGAAAAAATGGTAGCTGAAGGAGCCCAGATCTATCCGATCATCTCTCCTTCCGTTGGCCAGATGAATACCAGATTCGGCGAGGCGGCAGAATGGAAAACAAAACTGGTTAAAATCACCGGCAGAAGTCTGATTAACAGCATAACAGCCGCCGAGCCGCTGGGACCGCAAAATATCCTCGATGCCTATATAATCGCTCCCTGTACCGGAAATACCCTGGCAAAAATGGCAAACGGAATAGTAGATACTGCCGTATTAATGGGAGCAAAAGCACAACTGCGCAATCAAAAGCCGGTTGTACTCTCCATATCTACCAATGACGGGCTGGGAATGAACGCTAAAAATATCGGAATCCTGCTAAATACCAAAAATGTGTACCTTGTTCCTTTCGGGCAGGACAGTCCTTTTGCAAAGCCCAATTCACTGATTGCCAAGATTGAACTGTTAATACCCACCGTAATTGCCGCCCTGGAAGGAAGACAGATCCAGCCTCTTTTAGTCAACACAGCCAAAGAAGCATTTGAATTCAGAAAATAAGCCGGGAAGAGAAGGTGGATGAGTTGGGTGTGATTGTGCAAAAATTTGGCGGCACGTCGCTGGCAACAAAGGCTGTCAGGCAGGAGGCTTTGCAGCATATAATCCAGGCAAAAAAAACGGACTCTTTCCCCGTCGTTGTCGTATCTGCCATGGGCAGGAGAGGAGACGCCTTTGCAACAGACACCCTGCTGGAATTTATGCAGTCTGCTGCAGGCAAGGTGCCGCCCAGGGAAATGGACCTGGCCCTTTCCTGCGGAGAAATAATAGCAGCAGCCGTGGTGGCGTCCGGGATAAGGGAAGCGGGATTCAATGCCGTGGCGCTGACAGGTTGGCAGGCCGGGATAATAACGGATAACAATTTCGGAAAGGCAGAAATTATCCGTATAAAAAATGAACGTCTTCTTCGCTGTTTACAGGAAGGCATCATTCCGGTTGTAGCCGGATTTCAGGGTGTTACTGAAGACGGGGAGATAACCACCCTGGGTCGCGGCGGCTCAGATACGACTGCTGTAGCTCTCGCAGCCGCCCTGGAGGCGGAAGCAGCGGAAATCTATTCGGATGTTGATGCGGTAATGACTGCAGACCCCAGGCTGGTCCCGGAAGCAAAAGCCATTGCCAACGCAGGCTACCAGGAAATTCTTCAGATGGCTCAAGAAGGGGCAAGGGTAATTCATCCCAAAGCGGTATCAATTGCCATGCAATATAACATGCCCCTGCTGTTGAAAAAAACCGGAAGCCGGGGAAAGGGGACACTGGTTACTCATAAAACAGCCCGCAGAAATAAAGACATATTCCGGGATGTCAGAACAGTAACCGGAATCACTCATCTTGCAGGTGTAGCGCAAGTCATTATTACCACTCCTGGGTTGACAGGCAAAGAGATTGAAACTATTTTAAGCGGACTCTCGGCAGAGGGGATCAGTATTGACTTGATTTGTTTGTCTCCGAAGATAAACAAATTTGTCATTGCCCGGGAAAAAAGTGCAGATGCCGCCTGTATAATCAACAGCCTGGGATTTGCCGCTAAAACCGTAGAAGGACTGGCAAAAGTTACTCTGGTTGGAGCGGGGATGCGCGGAATTCCCGGTGTTATGGCCAGGATTGTCGCTGCCTTAAACAGTGTTAAAGCAACAATTTTACAGACGGCCGATTCACATCTGAGCATCTCCTGCTTAATACATGAAGATAAAATGGCGGCAGCAGTACGCGCACTTCACAGGGAATTTGCCCTGTCAGAGGAATAAACCGTTTGAAAAGCATTGCCATTTTTGTTATAATTGCTTAAGGTTTTTTACAAATCTGCTGCACGGAGGGTGGTATACTTGACTTTGCCTTTTGGAAGAATAATAACCGCCATGATAACACCGTTTAAGGAAGACGGTGAAATAAATTACGATAAAGCAGCTGAGTTGGCTGATTTTTTGTCAGAAAACGGCAGCGATGCCATTGTTCTCGGAGGCACAACCGGTGAATCTCCCACCTTAAGCGACGATGAAAAATTAAACCTTTTTTCTCGTATTAAAAAAACAATTGGCGGGAAAATCAAGATAATTGCGGGAACAGGTTCCAACTCCACGGAACATTCCATTTTTTTAACAAAAGAGGCTGAAAAGTGCGGGGTCGACGGTATCATGCTGGTTGTCCCGTATTATAACAAGCCGTCACAGGAAGGATTGTACAGGCATTTTGCCGCCATTGCCGAAAGCACAGAGCTTCCTGTAATGCTTTATAATATCCCCGGGCGTTCTGCCGTAAATATGACTGCCGAAACCACATTGCGCCTGGCGCAAATTCCGAATATCAGGGCAGTTAAGGAAGCCAGCGGTAATTTGGAACAGATAGCTGCAATTTGCAGCGGTGCTCCGGAAGGTTTTGCCGTTTACAGCGGCGATGACAGCATGACACTGCCGATCATGTCCATAGGCGGCAGCGGGGTTGTATCCGTTGCCTCCCATATAGCAGGCAGGGAAATCAAACAGATGGTCCTGGAGTTTCAAAGCGGCAATTACAGGGAAGCGTTAAGAATCCACCACCGCCTGCTACCCTTATTCAAAGTACTTTTTATTACTTCCAACCCGTCCCCTGTCAAAGGAGCACTGAAGCTCCTTGGCAATGATGCCGGTCCCCTCCGGCTGCCCCTTGTTGAATTGACGGCGGATGAGCAAGCAACGGTTAGAAAAGTCCTGCAAAATTTAAATTACCTGTAATTCCCCATTTTTCTGACCCCGCGCAGTCCTTTGGGCGGGGTTTTTCGCGCAAAGAGATTTTTATTCTTGCAGCATAAATATGCCTGCCTTTATTCCCTTTAGTTATAATTAAAGCTGGTAAAAAACTGACATTTTAGCGCAGGAGGTGTATAAATGACCAGCGTTTCCAGTAAAAAAAGAGCTAAAGTCAAGCACCGAAAAAACAGTAAAGCCAGGATTCAAATCATTCCCCTTGGCGGTATTGGAGAAATCGGGAAAAATATGTTTGTCATCCGCTTTGAGGATGAAATCATAGTTATAGATTGCGGTATGGCGTTTCCGACAGATGAAATGTTCGGGATTGATGCGGTTATCCCTGATATAAGCTATCTTTTGGAAAACAAGGATAAAGTAATGGCCATACTGCTTACGCACGGGCATGAAGACCATATAGGCGGTCTGCCTTACGTGCTGCAGCAGATTGATGTGCCGGTGTACGGAACAAAGCTGACGTTGGGACTGGTGGAAGTAAAACTGAGGGAGCACAATATGCTTTCAGACTGCAACCTGCAGGTCATTTGCCCGGAAGACAGGTTGACAATCGGCAGTTTCAAGATTGAATTTTTCCGCACAAACCACAGCATCCCCGATTCTGTTGGAATTGCTTTAAAAACCCCCGCAGGAACAGTAGTTTTTACCGGTGACTTCAAATTTGACCAGACCCCTGTAAACGGCAAACCTACCGATTATTACCGGCTGGCGAAACTGGGTGAAAAGGGCGTGCTGGTTGCCCTGTCCGACAGCACAAATGCGGAAAGGCCGGGCTACACCCTGTCGGAAAAGGTAGTTGGCACGGCAATTATGGATATTTTCCGCACGGCAAAACAAAGGATCATACTGGCAACCTTTGCTTCCAATATCCATCGCATCCAGCAGGTAATAGACGCGGCAGTTTACTATAGGAGAAAAGTGGCAATTGTAGGAAGAAGCATGGAAAATGTTGTTTCAATTGCTCAAGAGCTGGGTTATCTTATTGCGCCTGAAGGTACTATCGTCGAAGTGGATGATTTGGCCAAATTCCCCCCGGAAAAAGCCGTTATTTTAACTACGGGCAGCCAGGGCGAACCCATGTCGGCACTGACGCGCATTTCCCTTTCCGAGCACCGGAAAGTTGAAATAATGCCCGGAGATACAGTCATAATTTCCGCATCTCCCATTCCGGGCAATGAAAAACTGGTTTTCAGGACTATTGACAATTTGTTTGCCCGCGGTGCACATGTGATTTATGAAAGCGTCTCAGGAATTCATGTATCCGGGCACGGTTCGCAAGAGGAATTAAAACTGATGCTAAACCTGCTTAAGCCTAAATTCCTTATTCCGGTACACGGGGAATTCAGGCATCTGGTTCATCATGCGGAACTGGCCCGCAGCGTGGGAATAAAAAGCAGCAATATTTTTATTGTCGAAAACGGTAATGTTCTGGAGTTTACATCGAATTCAGGACAGGTAGTCGGCACGGTGACTTCCGGGCACGTACTGGTTGACGGCCTAGGCGTTGGGGATGTCGGCAACATTGTCTTAAGAGACCGGAAACTTTTGTCTCAGGACGGTATTTTTATAGTAGCCCTGACAGTAGAGAGAGAAAACGGCACCGTGGTTTCAGGGCCGGAAATTTATACACGCGGTTTTGTTTATGTAAAGGAGTCGGAAACTTTACTGGATGAGGCCAGGGAAGAAGTTTGCAATACCCTGAAAAAATCATTGGAAGGCAGTAAAACAGACTGGTCTGCAGTTAAAAACAGGATCAGGGACTCCCTTTCCCGGTATATCTGGGAGAAAATGCACAGGAGCCCTATGATACTGCCAATCATTATGGAAGTATAGCGGCGTCTTTTATACTACCCGCGGCCGGTATAAGAGCAGGGGAGTGCGAAATACTAGAATAGAGATTCTAGTGTGGAAGGGAATCAGTCATGCGCAAATCCAGGCAACGTACTTCCCGTGCTTTAGGAATAAAAAGGAAGCCTGTCTTGCAACAGAAGGAAATACAGCTGCAGAACATTAATCAGCTTGGCCAGCTAAATATTCCCGATAATTCCGCGAGCGACATCCATAGTATTGCCATTATCGGACAAATTGAGGGCCATCTGATACTTCCTCCTCAAAATAAAACCACTAAATATGAGCATGTAATTCCCCAACTGGTAGCCATAGAACAGAACCCGCAAATACAAGGGCTGCTCACAATTTTAAATACGGTGGGAGGCGATGTGGAGGCGGGCCTTGCCATAGCGGAAATGATCGATACTCTTTCCAAGCCGACAGTCTCACTTGTTCTGGGAGGCGGGCACAGCATTGGCGTGCCAATAGCAGTCAGCGCCGATTATTCTTTTATAACGGAAACGGCTACAATGACTATTCATCCCATCCGTCTAAGCGGGCTTGTGGTGGGTGTGCCCCAAACTTATGAGTATCTTGACAAGATGCAGGACAGAGTGATTAAGTTCATAACAAAGCATTCACGCATTAGCGAGGAAAAATTCCGCCGGATGATGTTCTGTACAGACCAGTTGGCGCGTGATATCGGCACAGTTATGGTTGGCAAGGATGCAGTAGAGGCCGGATTAATTGATGAAGTAGGCGGACTTCGGGAAGCCGTTGCCAAATTGCGGGAATTTATCAATCAACGCAAGGCAAGCGGGGTGTGAAATGCATGCTCTGGACAGTAATGCCGCTGGAAGCCGTTATGGAAGGAAGTGAAAAAACCCGGCTAAAATACCGGGAAATCAATTATGGCAACAGTATACTGCTTGTGGAGGAAACAGGCGAAAGCATGGCAAAAATAATCAGGGTAATATCAACTGATCCCCTTTACTACCTGGACCCGTTCCTCCAGCCCGGGAGCATAATTTCCTTAACCAAATAAGAAACAGCCGGTGAAAAATGGCTGTTTCTTCATTTCCGGAGAAGATATTTTCCCGGACATCATACATATTAATCAGGTGATGTCCGTGTTAATCCTGGGATTTTTGCTTTTTCTCGGCGGCATGCGTTTAATGTCTCATGGCTTGTCAGAATTATGGGGATCGGCTTTTTCCGCAGCACTGAACCGTCTGACAGGCAACCGGTTTTCCGCTTTTCTTTGCGGTTTGCTTTTTACTTCTCTAACCCAGAGCAGTTCTTTGGCTACAGTCCTGGTAGTCGGTGCAGCCGATGCCGGACTGCTTTCCCTGCCTGCGGCAATTGCCGTAATAATTGGAGCTAATGTGGGCACAACCGTTACCGGCCAGTTGCTTTCCTTTCAGATTCAAGATTATGCGCTGCTGATTTTGGGCACCGGTCTTTTGTTTATGTTTCCGGGCGGCAGGAGAAAGAGAAATGCCGGCCGCTCACTGGCGGGGCTTGGAATTCTACTCTACGGGCTAAAATTAATGGCTGCAGCCCTGACTCCCTTAACTGCAAAAACATGGTTTTTAACCCTTTTGCAGGAATCGGCCGCTCATCCGGTCTTGGGTGTGGCGGCAGGGGCTGTTTTAGCGGCTGTAATACAGAGTTCTAGTGCCGTTATGGGCGTTGTCCTTTCACTGGCACAGGATAGTGTTATAAGCCTATCTGCAGGTGCGGCAGTTATGATTGGTGCAGATGTTGGCACCTGCCTGACAGCGCTATTGGCGGCAATGGGAGGAAGAGTCCCGGCAAAGCGGGCAGCCTTTGCCCATCTCTTGTTTAACCTTTGCAGCACCGCCATCGTCCTGCCCGTTTTTCCGTATTTCATTAAAGCTGCCGCTGCAACGTCCACCGCCCTGCCGCGCAGTCTTGCCAATGCCCATACACTTTATAATCTGACCGGTGCAGCAGTAATTTTGTTTTTGCTTTCGCCTTTTCAAACTCTTGTTGTGAAGCTTGTCAGGGCGGACAGTATTGAAAAAAAGAGGATTTCATGTATTCTTAGCGAAGTAATACGCAAGTGGTTCTAACCACTGAATGGAGGCTTTTATGAACGCAATTGACGGCGTTATATTGGGAATAATTCAGGGCTTTACAGAATTTTTACCGGTGTCCAGCTCCGGACACCTGGTGATTTTCCAGGAAATACTCGGCGTCAAGGAAGCTGGTATTACCTTTGAGGTTATGGTGCATTTTGCCACCGTGCTCTCAGTAATTTGGGTCTTTGGCAAAGATATCTTACGGTTGCTGCGTAAATTTGCCGGCAGTAAACGGGAAAGGCATTTTCTGCTTATGCTGATCCTGGGCGCTATTCCAACAGGGCTAATGGGTTTACTGCTGGGGGAAGTATTTGCCTCCTTGTTCGACTCTTCACTGCTGACCGGTACAATGCTTTTAATGACAGGAGCCGTACTATATACCCTCTCCCGGCTCAAGCCGGGACACAAAGATGAAGGGGAAGTAACGGCGGCTGATGCTCTGTTGATCGGTATTGCCCAGGGAATAGCCATAATTCCCGGCATTTCCCGCAGCGGTATGACAATAACGACAGCCCTGTGGCGGGGTATGGACAAGGATACGGCAGTTCGTTTTTCCTTTCTCCTGTCTATACCGGTAATACTAGGAGCAGCACTGCTGGAAATAAGAAAGTTGAATATGACCGGTTTTTCCGGCATGCCTGCCGGCTTATTATTGGGCATGCCAGCCGCCTTTGTGTCAGGAATAATTGCCATCCGGCTATTTGTAAACTTACTGCGAAAAAGTAAGTTTCATTACTTTGCTTACTACTGCTGGCTTGCCGGTCTTTTCACCGTTCTCGTCAATATACTCCGTTAATTATCGCCCGGGGCTTTAACATAATTCTCCCTGTGAGGTGGCTCATGGCTGTACACGATGTTAGAGAAGAAATCCTGCAGCAGGTAAAGGCCATACTGATTATTGCCCTGGCTGCACTGGCCCTGGCTGCATTGCTTTTCCCGGGACAAACCGGTGAAATCGGCAAATTCATTAATAATGTAATCCGCATGCTTACGGGCGAAGTATCTGTAATATTGCCAATACTTGTGGCAGTCAACGGACTGTTGAACATACTCCCCTGGGAAATTCCCAACCTCGGCCAGAGAAAAGCAGGTGTTCTGTTAATTTTTCTCATTTTGCTGGTCTACGCCCACCTTGAATTAATGACCGGAAATTTGGAAATCGTTCAGGATATGATAAAAGAGGCGGGAATCTACCGGACCAGCTTCCGGCTCGGGCTGCAGCAGCAGGGCGGAGGAGTGGCGGGAGCACTGCTTTCACTTGCACTCTATTTCCTGCTGCGCGACCTCGGCAGCCGTATTATTCTTCTCGCCCTGTTTGTTATTGCCTTCATACTCATTACCAATATATCCCTGACCAGTCTGTTCCGTACGGCATGGCGCTGCCTGTCAATGCTGGCGCGCTTTTTCTGGCGGGTGTTTAAAAAAACCGGCCGGTTTCTTGCCGGGCCGGCAAGGACCGAGACTGCGGCCGCAACGGAAAAAGCGGCTGCTGAACCTGCTTCCGAACAACCGGATAATAAACAACTGAGTTTTAATTACTATCAGGATGAAAAAGATGCCAAAGAAGAAGCAAAGGAGACAGGCAAACAGGAAATAGCCCCTTTGGAGGTAACCGGAAGCGCTCAGCAAAAAGCCAGGCAAGCCGCAATTGATTTCCCTGCAGAAGCAAAGAGCGGACAGGCTGGCACCGGTCCTGCGGCAGCCGCTCCTTCCCCGGGCAAAGGAACATATGTTTTGCCATCGGTTGATCTTTTAACAAAAAAACCTGTTTTAAGAGATGCCAAAGCCCAAAAAACAATAGCTGAAAGGGCAAAAATCCTGGAAAGAACACTGCAAAGTTTTGGCGTCAGTGCCCGTGTAACAAATGCCCTGGCAGGGCCGACCGTTACCCGCTATGAACTCCAGCCGGAAAGAGGCGTTAAAGTAAGTAAAATCGTTGCTCTGGCCGATGATTTGGCCTTAAACCTTGCAGCACCCGATGTTCGCATCGAAGCGCCAATCCCCGGCAAAGCGGCAGTGGGTATAGAAGTGCCGAACAAAGTAATTGCCCCTGTTTACCTGCGCGAAGTTCTGGAAGACGATAATTTTGTCAATTCCGCTTCCGTTCTGACTGTAGCCCTGGGGAAAGATATAACAGGAAATCCGGTAATTGCCGACTTGATGAAAATGCCCCATCTTTTAATAGCCGGCTCTACAGGCTCCGGAAAGAGTGTCTGTATAAATGTCATAGTTACCAGTATCCTATTTAAGGCCCGGCCGTCAGAAGTAAAATTTGTTATGATAGACCCAAAAGTAGTGGAGCTGAGCAATTTTAACGGGATACCGCATCTTTTAATGCCCGTTGTCACCAGCGCCAAACGCGCGTCCATGGCTCTCAAAAACATGGTCAAGGAAATGACCAGGCGCTATGAATTTTTTGCCCAGGAAAGCGTCCGTGACATACACAGTTATAACGACAAGAAACTCAAGCAGAACGAAGAAGACAAAATGCTGCCTTTTATAGTCGTCATTATTGACGAGCTGGCTGATTTAATGATGGTGGCCGCTGCGGACGTGGAGGATTCCATCGCCCGCCTGGCTCAAATGTCCCGCGCCGCAGGCATACATTTGGTTATTGCCACACAGCGCCCATCCGTTGATGTTATAACAGGTGTAATCAAGGCAAATATCACCTCCCGGATCGCCTTTGCCGTCTCCTCGCAGGCAGATTCCCGCACTATCCTGGACATGGGCGGTGCAGAAAAGCTGCTCGGCCGCGGCGACGCCCTCTTTCACCCCCTGGGGCAGTCAAAACCATTCCGTATCCAGGGAGCCTTCATAAACGAGCAAGAACTGCAAAAGTTGCTGCAGTTTATTAAGAATCAGGCCGAGCCCGAATATGAGGAAAACTTTTTCCCGGAAGAAAATGAAGAAGAGGTTGACTACGAAGAAGATGAATTGCTTCCGGAGGCGCTAATGCTTTTTGCCCAGGCCGGCACGGCTTCCATTTCACTCTTGCAAAGACGTTTGAGAATCGGTTACACAAGGGCGGCTCGGCTGGTTGACGACATGGAAAGACGCGGTTTTGTGGGACAGTTTGAGGGAAGTAAAGCCAGGGAAGTTTTAGTTACACCGGAACAGGTCAAAAAAATGTTTTTCGAAGGTGAAAATAAAAACAATCTGTAAGGTGGGTTTACAATGGCCGGTATTGGTCAGGAATTGCGCCGTACCCGGGAGCAACTTGGGCTTTCCATCGAAGATATCAGCTCGCGAACCATGATACCCAAAAAATACCTTGTTGCTTTGGAAGAAGGAAATTTTAAGGCCTTCCCGGGTGAAGTTTATTTAAAGGGAGCACTTCGCCAATATTCCGCAGAACTGAAACTAAATCCCAAAGAAATGCTCGAACGTTACTACAGGGAAAAAGAACCCGTCTTTGCAGAGAAAGAAGCAAAAGAAGATGCAAAAGAAAATATTCAAGAAACCATAAGACAGAAACGCTACCCAAGTCGAAGAGTTAGAATAAAAACCGGTCGGGTCATCCTTTTGCTGATTTTGCTGTTAATCATTACTTATACCGTCTATACTGTGGCGAACCGTGAAGGCGGGCCCATGTCCGCACCACCGCCAGGCAGCGGTAGCGAAGATGAAAATCTGCCTCCCGGGGGAGAGCCTGAACCGGAACCCGGCGAACCGGATGATACGCCTGAATTTCCCGTGTCTCCGCCGGTGGTAATTGAGCGGGACAGCACAAGCACCGGCATTCGTTTTCTGGTTAGCAACACTGATATTATTCAGGCAGAAATTTCTTTTTCAGCACGCTGCTGGATCCGCATCCTTGCAGACGGAGAAAAAATATTTGAGGGGACGCTGACGGCGGGGGAGAAGAATATCACGTCCGCTTGGGAGGAAATTGTCATCAGATTGGGTTATCCGCCTGCCGCAGCAATAAATGTCAACGGAGAGGCCGTTGAACTTCCTGATATAGTGAGCCCCTATACCCTGACTATTGCAAAAAAATAAATTCACCGCGCTGCCAGCACAGCGCTTTTTTTATAATTGTTTTGACATCCCGGAGCCGCTGGGCTATACTGAATAACTGTCAGAATATATTGCTGTTAAATATGGAGGTAAATAAATGCCCGGGCCAATTAATGTTGCCATCGTTTCCCTGGGGTGCGCAAAAAATCTGGTTGACAGTGAATCCGTCTCTGCTTTGCTAATCGAGGAAAATTTTCACCTTGTAACCGATTTGGCCGAAGCCGATGTAATCATTGTCAATACCTGCGGCTTTATTGACAGCGCTAAGGAAGAATCAATAGTAAAACTGTTGGAAATGGCCGCCTACAAACAAAAGAAATGTCGCGTACTTTTAGCTGCCGGATGCCTGGCACAGCGCTACGGAAAGGAGTTGCTTGAGCAAATGCCGGAAATTGACGGCATATTCGGCACCAATGATTTGTCTGTCGCCGCCCTGGCCATACGCCGTGCCCTGGCAGGCAAACGGCCGGTTTATTTGCAGGGAAAATATTCCCTGCCCGATGATGCTCCCCGCCTTCTGTCCACACCGGGGCACACTGCTTATTTGAAAATAGCCGAAGGTTGCAGCAACCGCTGTACGTATTGCGCCATCCCCGCCATCCGGGGCCCCTATCGCAGCCGCAGTGTCTCTGCCCTTGTCGCGGAAGCAAGCAGCCTGGCGGAAAAAGGTGTAAAGGAATTAAACCTTATTGCCCAGGACATTACTTTGTACGGCAGCGACCTTGGAGAGGAAGGCGGCTTGCCCCTGCTATTGGAAAAGCTGGCCGGAATCAGCGGCATAAAGTGGCTGCGATTGCTATACGCCTACCCTGAAAGAGTTGATACAGGCATTATTGAAATCATGGCAGATAATGATAAGATATGTCATTACCTCGATTTGCCCATGCAGCACGGTTCCAACCGCATACTCAAGCAAATGGGCAGAAAAACGACCTCGGACAGCCTATTGTCGCTGCTTGCAAGACTGCGCAGTAAAGTAAAAGATATTGTTCTGCGTTCTTCATTTATTGTCGGCTTCCCCGGCGAAACGGACAATGATTTTAAGCAACTGCTTTCATTCCTGGAGGAAGCCTGCCTTGACAGGGCGGTTTTCTTTGCTTATTCCCGGGAGGAAGGCACTCCTGCCGCCCGCCTGCCCGATCAGGTGCCGCAGCATATTAAAAGGGAAAGGCTGGAGGCTGCTCTTTCTCTGCAAAGCAGCATCGCGGAAAGAAAGCAGAAGGCTCTTGTGGGCAGCTGTTTTGAAGCTATTGTGGACGGGCTGTCCGCTCAGGATCCCGGCTATATGCTCCTGCGCACTTACATGCAGGCACCGGAAGTTGATGGGTATATCAGAGTACGCAATAACGGAGCAAAGGCAGGCACAGTTTTACCGGTTAAAATAACAGGTTATGAGGGCTATGACCTGCTTGGCGAAATAATGCAGTAGCTGCGAATCACCGGCACTTCTTGCCTATATGTCAAATTTGCATTTATTTTTGCGTGTTTTTCAAATTTTTACATTTGTTTTCCGGTTGGCACAGCCAGGTTGCTGTGCTATAATTATTTTATGTAAACTAATACAAGCCGGAAAGGACGATAAAATGAAAAAATTCAAGTGGCAGGCCGCTGTCGTTGCCTTTTCCCTGACACTGGCACTGGCTTACTTTGCAATATCAGCAATACAACGGCAAACAATCAATAAACCGTTGTCCGAACGTCTCCGGGAAATTGCCGGGGTCATGAAAGTAGAGCTGAGCAAAGAAAATAAACGGCAATTAGTTATGGTTGACCTTGACTATGTTGATAATTTGTCCGAAACATGGCAGTTAATTAATGAAAGAACAGCCGCCATCCTTGGGCCCGGCAATTACCGCTTGCTGATTAAGGATAGGCGCAGCCCCGGGCTTGTGCAGGTTTATAACACCGTACACTTTGCTCTTTACGAAGGAGAGATGAAGGGCAATTTTACGGCTATGGCAAGAGAAGTTGAAAAAACACTGAACTCTGCAGCCGTAGATGAATACCGCCTCTTTGTTGACGGAAGCAATATTTATCTGCAAATGAAAAACGGTGAGGATTACCTGTTGGCTGTGATTGATCGCAAAAGCCGGATTAAGGAAGGTGAGCAGGCATGAAAAAAGAAATAGCCCTTGGAGCTGCTTCCGCCCTCCTAATCGTACTGATCTGGCACGGAGTAAACATATTGCCTTTGCTTTTTTTCTTCTTTTTATTAGGTAGCATGTATTATTTTTTTATAATAAAAAACGGCCCTGAGAATACCCGGTTTAATATTCTTGAAAAAGAAAGCGTTTCGGTACAGGTAGATTTCTCTAGCATAGGCGGGCAAAAAACCGCCAAAAAAGAATTACTGGAAGCTTTGGATTTTGTTCGCCATCCGGAGCGGGTTGCCAGGATGGGCATCCGTCCGCTGAAAGGAATTTTGCTGGTGGGGCCGCCGGGAACGGGTAAAACTTTGCTGGCCAAGGCTGCTGCAACTTATACTGATTCTGTTTTTCTGGCAGCCAGCGGTTCCGAATTTATTGAAATGTACGCCGGTGTCGGTGCCCAGCGCGTGCGGCAAATTTTCAGCAAAGCCCGCAGCATGGCAGCCAGGAACAAAAAGAAAAGTGCCATAATTTTTATTGATGAAATAGAAATATTGGGCGGCAGTCGGGGCAGCCATACTTCCCACCATGAATATGATCAGACATTAAACCAGCTGCTTGTGGAAATGGATGGGATTACTGAGGACAGCAATGTCCGTATTTTACTGATTGGCGCAACCAACAGGGCCGATATGCTTGACAAAGCTTTACTGCGCCCGGGACGTTTCGACCGCATTGTCCCTGTGGAATTGCCGGACAAAGAAGACAGGGAAGAAATCCTCGGCCTTTACGTGGCCAATAAACCACTGGCGGATGACGTAGAACTCGGCCGTCTGGCCGGCGAAACATTTGGCTTCTCCGGGGCCCACCTTGAAAGCCTTGCCAATGAGGCGGCAATTCTGGCCATGCGAGAAGGATGTGAAAAAATTTGCCAGCGGCATTTTAGCGAGGCTATTGACAAGGTAATCATGGGCGAGAAACTGGAACGCAAGCCTGTTAAAGAAGAAATGAGACGCATTGCCGTCCATGAGATCGGACATGCCGTTATCAGCGAAATAATAAATCCCGGTTCCGTATCCGCTGTCACGACAACGCCGCGGGGAAAAGCGCTCGGTTACACACGGCAAAGCCCGCAAAATGACAGCTATCTATATACAAAGGATTACCTGAACGGGCAAATTGCAGTTTTACTGGCAGGCGCCGCAGCAGAAGAGATTGTTTTTGGCAGCAGGTCAACGGGAGCAGCCGGTGATTACAAACAGGCCGTTGACATCGCCAGGCAGTTAATAGCTTGCGGGATGTCTTCACTGGGCGTGGTTTCTGTGGAAAATTTGCCGGGCGATCTTTTGCACAAAGAATTACAGAAATTAATTGTTGAACAGGAAGAAAAGGTGAAAAAGTTGCTTGGTGAAAACAGGATACTCATCAACAGGCTGGCGGAAAACCTGCTTGCGGAGGAAAAAATAGGTGGAGATATCCTGCGTTTGCTAATGAAAGAGGAGGGACTGGTTGCCTAAGGCGGGACAACAATTTAAATAATATGGGACAGGATTGAGGCCTGTCCTTTTTAGATTGCATTTGGCTGCTCTAAACGTTAGTGTAAAATTACTTTAGGTTTTTGGAAGGATAATCTTTTAAGAAAGCGAAGAGGAACCTTACATCGAGATGAATACCCCCAAAAGGAGGCAGAGGTTCCTCATGGATGTAGTTCGCTTAGTAGAAGCAAAAGTCCTTTCGGTAACTGAGAAGATTTTAAAGGTTTTAGGAGATGGCATTGACTTTCTAAATTTTGAAGCTCAACTGAAAAAAGAGCTGGATAACCTAGGTTGTGAGTTGCTTAAGGCAGTAATCGAAGAACTCGACGAACAAATATTCAAAAGTCCGGAAAGAAAGCGTGACTGGAAGAGCGTTCATAAAGAAGACGAAAAGGAGATATTA
>Ga0209537_1000597_pt1 | contig 43863 bp, 35 predicted proteins | sample BioPla4DNA1_FD_187698 | JGI IMG/M metagenome (GOLD analysis project Ga0209537, IMG submission 187698) | Biogas fermentation microbial communities from Germany - Plant 4 DNA1 (SPAdes) (version 2) | ecosystem: Engineered > Bioreactor > Anaerobic > Digestate | place: Bielefeld, North...
TTCATGTAAATTACGAGTATTACATAAACGATAATTATTCAAACACAGAATTTGGTGAGTTAGGACCAAATGAGACCATAACCATAACAACTGCCGTTGAAAAAAATGGTGATATCTTGACGGTCTGGTGGTGTCCTCAGGAATACGAATTTCTCGCTGGCGATGCCAGTGTCAGGGCAACCATGTTCACATGGATCACGGCCAACACAACCAATGGCAGCATTGTTGACAGCTCCGGAAGAACTCTCGGCAGCGATGAGACCTACTATTTTGCGGGCACCAAGGTTATATTAACGGCCAACCCTGCACCGGGATACCGCTTTGAAGACGGCAGCTGGACTGCTGACCCCGATGACGGCAATGATGTAAAAGTTGAAACATCAGGGAACAGGGCGGATATTACGATTTCCGGCTACACACCGCCTATGCCGATAGAGGATGAATATGCAGTCGAAAGCGTGGATAATCCTCCATCCTGGATTAATGGCATCGTGGTGGGAGCCCGGTTCGAGACCATACCCTCACCGCCGTCCGAACCTGCGAGAACATATTATACCCTTGATGTAAGTGTTGAAGGGCCCGGCAGCGTTGTTCCCGCATCAGGTTCTTACGTTGAGGGCAGCAGGATCATGTTAACTCCATCTGCGGGAGGAGGAGCCCGGTTTGTAGGATGGTTCGGTGAGAACGGTTCTGAGGTTGATGCCTATAACGCGATAGTCATGGATGGTAACAAAAAACTGATTGCGCGTTTTGAAGTAATTGCTCCTGATGAAGACGCTGAAGCTGATGATGAAGAAGAATTCACAGATGAAACCATACCAGAATCCGGGACCATAAATGATGTAGAGGAAGAAGAAGTCGTACCGGATCAGGATGTACCATATGATGCGCCGACTCTTCCGCAGACCGGCGGCATCCCGATGGGACTATTTATAGGCACCGGGGCTACCCTCATGACAGCCGGACTCTCATTAAGGAAAAAGAAAAAGAAAGAATAGAGATGAGTATATATAAACCTTAGCTGTTGATAAACAAGGGGATGGTTCCATGTTTCAGTCAATGAGGCACAGAACCATCCCCTGGCATCATATCCCATTGAAGAACTTACCTCGGCTTTCGTTTGAAAACCCAGGATTCCACACCCTACACTCATAGGGGTGGAATTTAACTTTTCAAATAACAGACAGAATATGGGGCGTTAAAAATTTTCACAACCACTTGACCGGAACCGGAGTTCTTAAGTATAATAGATTTTGCCCGCTAAGCGGGATACATTCCTCAATAGCTCAGTTGGTAGAGCATGCGGCTGTTAACCGCAGGGTCGTAGGTTCGAGTCCTACTTGAGGAGCCACTTGGGCCTTTAGCTCAGTTGGTTAGAGCAACCGGCTCATAACCGGTTGGTCCGGGGTTCGAGTCCCTGAAGGCCCACCACTGATCCGAGGATGACATAAAAAGTCATCCTTTTTTATTTATCTGGAGGTTAGAGGTGAGTTGTGAGAAGCTGGATTATGAGATTGGCTTCGAAGCCGTGCTTAATATCGCACATCCAATATCCTGCCTCCATCTCTACCAGGGAGTGAACCGTGTGAAACTAAAAGGGCGTCTTAAGCTGATATACGACATGATCCCCCAATGTGACATCCTTTGTGACATTGGAACCGACCATGCCCTTATACCGGCTTATGCCCTCCTCAACAAGCGTTGCCGTAAGGCTGTCGCTACCGACATAAGGAAAGGCCCGCTTGATAGGGCGCGGCGAACCCTTGAATCCCACAACCTCCTGGACGTCGTGGACCTCAGGCTGGGAAACGGACTTGAAGCTGTCTCCCTGGATGAAGCCGACGTTATCGTCCTGGCGGGGGTGGGCGGCGTGCTGATAACCCGGCTGCTGGGCGACCAGTTGGATAAGGCGAGGAAGGCAAGAAGGATTATCATGCAGCCCATGTACGCCCAGGAAGTGGTCAGGCCTTTCCTGTGGCAGCATGGATTCGTGGTAACCGACGAAGCCCTGTCACGTGAAGGAAGAAAACTGTACCAGGTCTTGGCCGCGGTTTATGACGGGGAGGCAAGCGCATCGGTCAAAAAAGACCGGTTGTTTGCGATTATCGGCGAGGGGTTGATTGAAAAAAGGGACCCGCTGTTGGAGGACTGGCTTTGTGATAGAATAAAGAAGCAGAGGAGAATAGTTGGAGGGCTGAGGAAGGCTGCAGTTCCCAGACCCGGCCTGGAAAAGGAGGAAGCGCTGCTCCAGGAGATGGAAGCCCTGCTGAAGAGATTGCCACGTCCGGCTTCACCGGGCTCCCGATGATATTCTGTAGGCAAGATGTCAGAGGCTAGAGCTGGGAGATAAAGATGGGCTTCCAGCCCGTACTGGGGAAATCTAATCTCCCACTTCCAAATAACGAGGTGATAGTATGAAGCTGAAGGATATAATGAATTGGATTGAGGAAATCGCCCCTCTTCATCTTCAGGAGAGCTATGACAACAGCGGGCTCATTATCGGTGATGAAGACCAGGTGATTGACAAAGCGGTGGTTTGCCTGGATGTTGATAAGGCCGTGCTGGAATATGCCAGGGAAAACGGCGCTAAACTTGTGATCTCGCATCATCCGTGTGTTTTCTGGCCATTGAAGACCTTCAGCCCGAAATCGCCGGAAGGCTCAACCCTATATTCCGCCATCAACCATGGTATTGCGGTTTACAGTGCCCATACCAATTTCGATTCAGCCCGGGGCGGCATTGGTGACATGATATGCCGCGAACTGGGGCTGGATGGGATAAGTGTGCTATTGCCAGGCAGCAGCCCGGAATCCGGGCATGGCACAGGCAGGTGGGGCTCCTACAGGACACCCCTGCCGTTCAGGGATTTTCTCGGGATTCTTGGCGGCAAGCTTGGGATAAGATCCATGAGGGAAGTCGGGAAGCGGCCCGGACAAGTGTCCAGGGTGGCCGTTCTTAATGGATCTTACGATAATTCTTATGTTGATGAATTGTTAAGGGTGAATCCCGACATCCTGCTGACAGGCGACCTGAAATACCATGATGCCCTGGTTCTGGATCATCACGGCATCTATGTCATGGATGCCGGTCACTACCGAACCGAGATCATATTCGTCCGGGGATTGTCCGGCATGCTGAAAAAGGCCTTCCCGGACCTGGAAGTCCTGAGCTGGGAGGGGTCGGACATCTTCAAGGTTGTTTATTCCATTGACTGATTACCGGGTATATATTATAATAGCAAGTCCATAACTGAAGTATGGGAGTTGGTGAGTAAGTCGGATGGTCGCGGGCGCAGCGCCGAAAGGCCGCGCACGAGGAAAGTCCGGGCTCCGCAGGGCAAGGGTGCCGGGTAATGCCCGGTGAAGGCGACTTCAAGGAAAGTGCAACAGAAATAAACCGCTGAGATCGCATCTTAGCAAGGGTGGAAAGGTGAGGTAAGAGCTCACCGGCCCGACGGCAACGAAGGGCGCTCTGCAAACCCCATCCGGAGCAACACCGTGACGAGGAAGAATCAGGTTGCCCGCCTGTTCCTCAGAGGTGGCTGGAGCCATGTAGTGATACATGGCCTGGATAGATGATCATTCAAGACAGAACCCGGCTTACAGGCTTACTCACCATTGACGCCAGGACCGCAGGCTAAAAACCTGCGGTTCTGTTATTGAAAAAGCAACAAGGGCCGGTGGAATACCGGGTATGCCGCTCGCCTGTGCATCCTGGTTCCCGGGCTTACCCCTGCAATCCCTGATTGTTTGGCAGGGCAGGGTTCTCATTTCAACGGCGGCCTTGCGGGATCGTAGACTTTATCTACATCAATGAGCGGCGCCAGGGCATTGCGCGCGTAGTTCATCTTGTAGCCGTCAATGTTGATGCGCTCCATCAGCACAAAACCGTCGAAAATGTGGTAATAAGCCCGGCTTCCCACACTGCAGACGATATAGTATCCCCTGGAAACCAGATAGCGCATCCGGGGATCATCAGGTCTGAATTCGATACCAAAGGGCGTGATATAGATTGGCGTGGGGCCGGTTATGGAACCCACTTCATCCTCCCATCTTTCTGTATCCTGGATGAGGTCATCCAGGGTTATACTCATGTCAGAAAAAGACCGGGAATGGGACCAACTGTGGTTGGCCACTCGCCATCCGTTTGACAGCAAGGCATCCACGACAGGCTGCGCATCGGTTTTTTCCTGTTCCCAGTTGGGGCTGGAGCTGTTGGTACGGTATCCCAGGATGCCCTGATAGCCGTTCAGCCCGAGGACACCCTTGGCATTGTTCCATGAAAAATCAGGATGGTATTTTACAAAATCGTCCAGGATGGGCATCACGTCCCCGTCCCTGGTTACGATTTCTTCTCCCTCCGGTGTTCTCACCAGCGTTGCCACCTCTTGGTTTTCATCCAGAACCAGGCGCGTGGCAAAACCGTCCTCCGATCTGTAATCTTCATAGCTTACGTTGTCAACCGATAAAAGCAGGGGTTTGGTTCCCTCCGGAAGGTAGATCTCCTTGCGGATTACTTTGCCCGAGCCGTCCTGCTGGAACATATCCATAATGTCTATCAGGACGTAGCCCCGGTCATACAGCTGGTCCAGTATGGCCTTGAATTCCGAAACCGTGGTCATCCACTTGTTATAGCCTTCGGACATGTAATCGCCGGTGAAGCAGAGCTCGGGATATACGATCAGGCTGTGAAAGAAGATATGGTAAACAGGCCCGTCGTACAGTACCGGATTATCCAGCCTGTGCCGCGCCTGGTCAGCCAGGCCGACCAGGTCAGGGTCGCCGGGAAGGTCCGGAAGCACTTGCTCAATGATGGATAAGCATTCTTTATAATGGGCTTTATCAAAAGAAACCCGGGCAGCTTCAAGGCTTGTTTCTTTAATGCCTTCCAGGCATACTGCCAGCAGCTCCATGGCCTTGTCGTAGTGTTCGATATCCTGTTCGCTGACCTGAAGGAAGCAGCTTTTTGCCTGCTTATATTCCTTTAGTTCCAGCAGCCGGACACCTTCCTCAAAATATTCCGCGGATTTTTTAAGAACCTGGGGATCGGGAGTGGTTTCATGGAACCGGACCGGGGGATTCTCGTACGATGGGCTGGCTGTCGCGGATATTGTCGGGTTATCGGTGTAGGGTACATCATAAGGGCGATATAGAAGAATACATGAAAGGATCGCCAAAGACGCAATTATTGTCGTTATTTTCAGGCTTTTTGTCACGCATATCCCACCTTGCAGGCTGACAACGCCATTCCCATCACATGCTGCCAGTTCCATTAATACATTATAACACGGCATGGCTGTTCTGTTGCGGGTATATGTTGCATCGTCCTTCAAAATCTGAGTTATTTGTATAAATTATGGTGTGTGTATTGGAAAATTAGGGTATAATAGACTCAGAAATTGTATTATTCTAAGTTCGGAGATGGACTGGTGATCATATGGCTTTGCTGCAGATTAACTTCAAATCTGAAACAATCCAGATGGAGCAGACGCTGAATGTCATACTGCCGCAGGTAGGGCTCTATGAAGGGGAGAAGCAGCGGCAGATCAAGGAAAGAGGTTTCCAGGTACTATATCTTCTGCACGGGCTGTCCGACGACCATTCTGTCTGGCTCCGCCACACTTCCATAGAAAGGTATGCGCTTGAATACGGCATCGCGGTTGTAATGCCCAATGCCAGCCGCAGCTTCTATGTCGATATGAGATACGGTCCGGATTACTACACCTATATTTCTTATGAGATTCCCTACATCGTCCAGACCATACTGCCCATATCTTCCGCCCGTGAGGACAATTTCATAGCAGGCTTGTCCATGGGTGGCTATGGCGCGTTTATGATCGCTCTTCGGAATCCTGACCAGTATGAGGCTGCGGCGAGCCTTTCAGGCACCCTGGACCTGACGCCGGGGTTCAGCTTACAGGAAGAGGGTTATAAAAAGATGGCCAGGGAGATATTCGGGACGAAGCTGGAGTACATAAAAAGCGATTACAATCTCATAAGGCTGGTAAAAAAGCAGAGCATGTCCGGGGAGAGGCTTCCCAGGTTGTATCAATGCTGCGGTACAGGTGACTTTGTATATAGCGTTAATCGCCGGTTCCGGGCCGCCGCGCTCAAGTATGGCCTTGACCTGACCTATGAGGAAAAGCCTGGCGCCTACGAATGGAGTTACTGGGACTCCAACCTGAGGCAGATATTAACCTGGATGCTGAAGCGGGAGCCCCAAAAAAGTATAATGTTAAGATTTGAAACTGTTGGCAATGCAGTCCCCTGATCCATTGGCGTTTATTACAGACATTGACTTTACAAAAATGCCTTTTGGGTTATAATTATGTTTAAAAGCGATGAAGGAGAAGGGGTTTTCCCGGCTTTTCATAAGCTTCATCAACAGAGAATTGATGCCGGAGGCTGAGAGCATCATGATGGAGGATGGAAAGTGAGTTCGCTCCGGAGCCGCCGCCTGAACGCCAGCATACGGAAGGGCAAAGGCAAGTAGGATCGGCCGGCAGCTGCCGTTATCAGCATTAAGTGCACTTTTGCCCATGACCCCCAGGTGTCGGAGCGGTCTTTGGAGGCCAGAGTGAACATAGGTGGTACCGCGAAAGAACTTCGTCCTATGGACGAAGCTTTTTTTATACAAAGGGGTGTCATTTAGAGGAACAAGATGGCGAAGCAATCTCGCAATATAGAGGTTAGAGGTTAGAATGTAAGAATGAATGCGAAGCCATGCTAAGGAAGTCTCACATCCAGCATTCAACTTCTCACTTCTATCTTATGAGATTGCCGCGCCCAGCTTCGCTGGACTCGAAATGACATGACTAATAATTATCAAAATATAAATAATCGGGGTGTTTGTCTTGAAGCAGCAATTGGAGTCAATCCGGAAAGAAGCGCTTAATAAGCTTGTAACAATTACCGATATCGGTGAACTTGATGATTTCCGTGTGGCCTACCTGGGAAAGAAAGGGGAGCTTACCCGTATCCTCAAGGGTATGGGCGCGTTACCGCCGGAAGAGCGGCCATTGGTGGGACAGCTTGCCAATGAGGTGAGAAATGCCCTGGAGGCCGGGATCGCCGAGGCAAAAAACAGGCTTGTCCGGGCAGCGAGGGAAGAAAGGATCAGACGCGAAACCCTGGATGTGACTATGCCGGGCCGGGCCAAAAAACTGGGAAGGAAGCATCCTATCACCATTGTGCTGGATGAGATCAAGGACATCTTCCTGGGCATGGGCTATGAGATAGCTGAAGGCCCGGAGATTGAGCTGGATTATTATAACTTTGAGGCGCTTAATATACCGAAGAACCATCCGGCCAGGGACACCCAGGACACCTTCTACATCACCGAAGAAGCCCTTCTCAGGACCCATACATCACCTGTCCAGGCCAGGTATATGAAGGAACACAAACCTCCAATCCGAATTATCTGCCCGGGCCGGGTCTACCGTTCCGATGCGGTGGATGCCACCCATTCGCCCATATTTCACCAGGTGGAAGGCCTGGTGATTGACAAGGGCATTACCATGGGAGATCTGATAGGAACCCTCCAGGTATTTGCCAAGGGTGTATTCGGGGAGGATACCAGGATACGGCTGAGGCCTCATCACTTCAATTTCACCGAACCCAGCGCAGAAGTGGATGTTTCGTGCTGGGGATGCGGCGGAACCGGCTGCAGGATTTGCAAGGGCGAAGGCTGGGTTGAGATCCTGGGTGCCGGAATGGTGCATCCAAATGTACTCCGCGAAGGCGGGGTCGATCCCGATGTTTACAGCGGCTTTGCCTTCGGCTTGGGGATTGACCGCATTGCCATGGGCAAATTCGGCATCGATGACATGCGGTTGCTTTTTGAGAACGATATAAGGTTCCTGCGGCAATTCTAAACCACGGGGTAACCACAGAGGCGGGCAACCATGGTTGCCCGTGATTGCCGAAAATCTATGAAAGGATGATATGTGATGAAGGCTCCATTAAACTGGTTGAAGGATTTCGTTGATATAAAAACAGACATAAAGGAATATATCAATGCCATGACCATGTCGGGCTCCAAGGTCGAGGGCATTGAAGATATGGGAGAAGGTATCGAGAAGGTGGTTGTAGGTAAAATCCTCGAGATGGAAGACCACCCCAACGCCGACAGGCTGAAAGTCTGCAAGGTGGACGTGGGCAGTGAGGTGGTGCAGGTAGTCACCGGAGCCCCCAATGTAAAAACCGGTGATCTGATACCTTTGGCTCTTGTGGGCGCAAAGCTGCCGGGAGGGGAAATCAAGGCAACTACGTTCAGGGGTGTGGAGTCCTATGGCATGATGTGCTCGGTTGAAGAGCTGAATCTGTCCAGGGATTACCTGCCTGATGCGCCCGAAGACGGAGTCTATGTCTTCTCCGAGGAGATAAAGCCTGGCACCGATGTAAAAGAAGCCCTTGATCTGGATAAGGTGATAGAATTCGAGATCACATCCAACAGGCCCGATTGCCTTTCCATCTACGGCCTGGCCAGGGAATCGGCGGTGGCACTGGGAGTTCCGCTTAAAAAGCTTGAGATCCGTGTAAAGGAAGAGGCCGGCGGCAGCGCCAGCGATTATGCTTCCATCGAGATAGAGAATCCCGGGCTATGCCCCCGTTACTCAGCCAGGATTGTGACAGATGTAAAGATCGGGCCATCCCCGTACTGGATGCAGCACAGGCTGGCGGCGGCGGGCATGAGGCCCATCAACAATATTGTTGACATAACCAACTATGTCATGCTGGAACTGGGACAGCCAATGCACGCGTTTGACCTCTCTAAAATCGCCGGCTCGAAGATTATTGTTCGTACCGCCAGAGAGGGTGAGGTTTTAATAACCCTTGACGGCCAGGAGAGGAAGCTTGATACAGACATGCTGGTCATTGCGGATTCGGAACGTCCCGTGGGCGTCGCGGGAGTGATGGGCGGCGAGAATTCCGGGATCACGGATGAAACCCGGACGCTGCTTCTTGAATCTGCCAATTTCAACGGGACTTCCATCAGGATTACCAGCAAGAAACTGGGTATCCGCAGCGAGGCCTCCATAAGGTTTGAAAAAGGGCTTGATCCGGAGATCACCGTGAAGGCGCTCGACCGTTGTGCCGAACTTATTGAGCTCCTGGGAGCCGGCAAGGTGGTTTGCGGCATAGTGGACTGCAATATGACCCGAAAAAGGCAGGATACCATAAAGCTTGATGCTGACCGCGTAAATGCTTTGCTGGGAACCGACATCCCCGCCGAAAAGATGGTGGATATCTTCAGGGCACTGGAGTTTGAAGTGGATCCGGTTACAATGATGATGAAGATCCCGTCGTTCCGTTCCGATATTGAGAACGTTGCCGACCTCGCCGAAGAGGTGGCTCGATTCCATGATTATAACAACATAAAACCCAGCCTGCTTTCAGGGAAGGAATCCATGCGCGGCAGGAAGAGCTGCAAGCAGCGCATGGAGGATGTGATCAGGAACACCATGTGCGCCTGCGGTATGAATGAGGCGTACACGTTTTCCTTCACAAGCCCGAAGGTTTTTGACAGCATCAACCTGTCCCAGGACCATCCGCTGAGAAATGCCGTTGTCATATCCAATCCCTTAGGAGAGGATTACAGCATCATGCGCACCACAACACTGCCGGATATGCTGCGGGTTCTGGCCACCAACCACAGCCGGAAGATAGAAACAGCCAGGTTGTTTGAGCTTTCGTATGTCTACCATCCGGTTGACGGCCAGGACCTGCCGGAGGAGAAGAAACTGCTGACCCTGGGCATGTACGGGGAAGGCTGTGACTTCTTTGAACTTAAGGGTGTCGTGGAGGAATTAATGGCCGCCATGGGCATCGCCGACTATGAGTTCAAACCCGAGAGGGAAGATCCCTCCTTCCATCCCGGCCGCACCGCGAGCCTTCTGGTTAAAATACCAGTCCCCGGAGTGCCCGATGGTACCGTTCTGAAGAAGGTGGGCGTCCTGGGCGAAATCCATCCCGAAGCAGCCGAGAAAACCGAATGCCCCGAAAGAACCTATGCGGCTATCTTTGAAGTGGCAAGCCTGATCCATGCGTCAACCTTTGCCAGGAAGTTCAGGCCCCTTCCGCGTTTCCCGGCAGTACCGCGTGATATCGCTGTTGTGGTCAGGGACGAGGTTTATGTGGCAGACCTGATCAAGGCCATCAGCAAGGCAGCCGGCGACATGCTGGAGGATGTATCGCTGTTTGACGTCTACAAGGGCAGCCAGGTTCCCGAGGGTATGAAGAGCACGGCCTTTGCCCTGACCTTCAGATCCCCCGACAGAACCCTGAAGGATGAAGAAGTCAACAAAGCCATGGAGAGAATCCTCAAGAGCCTTGAGCACCAGTTCGAGGCCAAACTGAGATAGAATAACCGGATAAATCCTGTTTTGGTGAGAAATAAAAGAACCATCCCTGCATAATTCCGGGATGGTTCTTGATTATTTCGACGATTGTGCTTTGGCCGTGTTATACCATCACGGGCGGGGCGGTAAGTTCAGAGCCGCCAAGTTTCAGCTCAGGCCTTTTATAGCCCAGGGAATAGACATCGGTTATCCTGGCTTCATGCTCAAACAGTTTCCTGGCAAGAGGGTTTTCCAGCTTCCTGTAGCTGGCGGGTTTTGTGATGATGGGAAGGGTTGCCTTTTTCCTTGCGGAGGCCAGTAGCTTTCTGCCCTTATCGTTAAAACCGAGAACCCGGATATATTGGGCATATCGGTTGTCCTTCAATTCATCAAGGAATGAGGCGGTCATACCTAGGAGCAGGGCGCAGAGAATCCTGCTGATCCTCGATCTTGGGTACCGGCTTGTTGTGCAGTATTCCAGGATCCCATCCAGGCTGGCGCAGTTGAGGGAAGCCTGTCGAAGGCGGTTGTGCAGGCCTTCCCCAATATAGGGGAGAGCCAGTAAATCCTGGTCTGTGGCTGTTCTCAGCCTGTATATCAGGATATCTTCAAAATCCTGGATGAATATCGGACCGCGGCCCGTCCTGAATTCCGATTCCAGAATCCTCAGACTGCTCTCGGGCATGTTCGGTGCCAAGTCGGGATCTAAAGCGCTGAAGGCATACAGGCCCATATCGGGAAGTTTATCACCGGCAGCACCGCCCAAGGGATAATGCCTGCCTGCTGCCGTGCTCAATCGCCTGATATGGCCACGGATGGCAGTAGCGCTTGAATAACTGGAATCGAGGTCTTTGCCACCGTAGCCCTGGCCGATCCTCGGGATGGTTACGGGCTTGATTCTGCTGCCTGATCTTCTTATTGCCTTCAAGTATTCGATGCCAAGAATGTTATTGGGGGAGGAGACAACCTCAAAGGTCCGGTCGTCCAGGCTGGTCCTGAGCGCGGCCTGCCGTGCCGCAGGGAATGAAAGTCCCTTATCCAGGTTTCTTCTCAGGGCTTCCCTGAAGGTAGGATTTTCATCTGCGAGAAAATCCGCCGCCTTCTGCATGGCGTCGAGGGATCCCGTTTCGCTGCCGAAGCTGATATAATCAACCAACCCGAGACTGTCAAGGATCCGGACGGCCGCTGAGGCGAAATACTCGGCTGAAGCGCAGGAAAATGCACCGGGCAGCTCAAGCACAAGGTCTATTCCGCAGCTGAGCGCCATGCGGGTGCGGGCTTGCTTATTGACGATGCCTGGTTCCCCGCGCTGAACAAACTGGCTGCTGAGAACGCAGACAGCGGCATCGGCACCCGTGAGTTCCAAAGATTTTCGGATATGCCATTCATGTCCGGAATGCAGGGGGTTGTATTCAGCTACAATGCCCAGAACCGACATGGGTTCCTCCTTACGTTTCAGGCTATTTCAGCCCGGTCCATGCCTTATTTTACCACAGCCGGACCGGGCGATACAACGTATCTGTACCCCGCGCGTTCCACCTCGTTCCGGCACAATGAAATGCCGGGTTCATCGGGCGAAACAGTGTGGTATCCCTTTGCTAAAAAGGTGTTGCCACGGTAGTTGTTTTATGCTACAATGGGGTTGGTTCAAGAGTTTGCTGCAGAAAGAGTGGGTAGTTCCCACTCTTTGCATTTGTGTATGGAGGGTTGAATGGCTAAGGTAAGCATAACCGAGATAGTATGGTCCATGGCGCTTCCCATTGTTGAAGAGGCCGGGTGCGAACTGGTTGATGTGGAATATGTCAAGGAAGGCGGTAACTGGTTTCTGCGCGTTATTATCGACAAGAACGGGGGCGTCAGCCATGAGGATTGCGAACGGGTCAGTCAGCCCTTGAATAGAATACTTGATGAGAGGGATCCCATATCCCATCCGTTCTACCTGGAAGTGTCATCGCCAGGCTTGGAACGCCGGCTTAAAAGGCCCGGAGATTATGAAAGAGCGTTGGGGAAGCTGGTGGAAATCCGGCTGTTTAAGGCTGTGGATGGGACAAAAAGATACGAGGGCTATCTGGAATCCTTCGACGGGAAGGAATTATCCATCAGGCTTGACTCCGGTGAGATAAAGACATTCCCGCTTGACCAGGTCGCAAAAGCAAAAACGCTGTTTAAATATTGATTTATGATATGGAGGTATATAGGAGATGAGCGCTGAGTTGCTTCACGCCCTCGAGCAGTTAGAAAGAGAAAGAGGTATCAACAAGGATATCCTGGTGGAAGCCATCGAGCAGGCGTTGATTTCTGCTTATAAAAGGAATTTTGGTTCAGCTCAGAATGTAGAGGTAACGATTGACAGGACAACGGGAGCTGTTAGGGTTTTCACCCATAAAACCATTGTGGGCGAGGTGACCGATCCCGCTACCGAGCTTTCCATCGAACAGGCTAAACGATTCGGCGCGGATTTCGAAATTGGAGATATAGTTGAGGTTGAGGTGACACCCAGAAAATTCGGGAGAATTGCTGCGCAGACAGCCAAGCAGGTTGTGATGCAGAGGATCCGTGAAGCTGAGCGCGGTATTATTTACGATGAGTTCTCCAGCAAGGAAGAGGATATTGTAAACGGTATTATCAGCAGATTCGACCGGAAAAATATCGTCATAGACCTTGGCCGCGCTGAGGCCATTCTGCCTCCCGCGGAACAGACCCCCGGAGAAAAATACAATGTCCACGACCGCATAAAGGTTTATGTAATCAACGTGAAGAAGACCAACAAGAATCCCCAGATCTATGTCTCAAGAACCCATCCCGGGCTGGTGAAAAGGCTCTTGGAGCTTGAAGTTCCCGAAATCGCCGACGGTACGGTCGAGATAAAGAACATTGCCAGGGAAGCCGGCTCCAGGACCAAGATAGCCATCCATTCCAGGAATGAGAACGTTGATCCGGTGGGAGCCTGCGTGGGTCAGAAGGGCAGCAGGATCCGGGCCATCGTGGACGAACTCAAGGGAGAAATGATCGATGTCATCAAATGGAGCAGTAATCCTGAAGAATTCATCGCCAGCAGCCTGAGCCCGGCCAAGGTGGTGCAGGTTGACCTGGATGAAGAGGCCAAGGTGGCCAGGGTGATCGTTCCAGACTTCCAGTTGTCATTGGCCATCGGTAAGGAAGGCCAGAATGCCAGGCTCGCGGCAAAGCTGACCGGCTGGAAGATAGACATAAAGAGCGAATCCCAGCTGAGAAGCCAGATAGAATATGAACTTTTCCATCCGGAAGCGTTATCTGATGATGAGGATGACGTGGAGGATTACGAATCCGAAGACGTCCTTGAGGAGGTTTACGAGGAGGAAGACATGGAATCCGGCGAGCCCGAGGCTCCGGAGGAAGACATGGAAACCGACAAAGACCCTGAGGATGCGGACGAAGCTGGTGAACAGGGCCAACCGGATGATTCGCCGGAGGAAGAAAGCGAAGAAGAAACAGACGTGGATAGCCCGGAAACCGCGGATACTGAAACCGGAGATGAAACGCAGGATAACGGGGCCGGGGACGATGAGTCGGATGCCGATAAAACCGAAGAATAAACCTGCGGATGTGCTGCTGTTTACGAAAGCAGGCAAACCTTCACAGTGTTTCGGGTTGAGGTGGGTAAGTTGAGAAGGAAGAAGAAGATCCCTCTGCGCCGGTGCGTTGGATGCAGGGAAATGAAGGATAAGCGGGAACTGCTGAGAATTGTTAAGAGCAACGAAGGCGAGATCTTCGTGGATCCCACCGGCAAGAAAAACGGCAGAGGGGCATATATCTGCAAGGACAAGTCCTGCTACGAGCAGGCCGTGAAAGCTAAAAGCCTTAGCCGCGAATTTGGATGCGAAATACCAAAAGAGGTTTACGAAGATATTTCGCAGCACCTGGAGGAGCATGGAGGAGAATAGGATTTATTCCTTTATCGGACTTGCTAAAAAGGCCGGCGGTGTCGCGGCCGGCGATTATGCGGCGGAGTATGCCATAAAATGCGGAAAGGCTGCCTGCGTAATCCTGGCGCAGGACGCGTCGCCGAATACGGCAAATAAGTACAGGAATTACTGCGGCTCAAGTGGCGTTAAGCTCATCAGCTTCGGAACTAAGAAGGGCCTGGGCAGGATTCTGGGAAAAGACGAATACTCGGTAGTAGTGGTTACCGATAAGCGCTTTTCCGGCAGGTTGGAAGAGATGATTAAAGAAGCGGGAAAACCACGACAATAGATTTAATGGCCAAGCCATTGGCAGAACACACGGGGGTGGCTTTTTTGAGTAAACTGAAAATTCATGAGCTTGCGAAGGAGCTCAATGTTACGAGCAGAAGGCTCATGGAAAAACTTGAGGAAATCGGTATTCATCCCAAGAGTCACATGTCGACTCTTAACAACGATGAACTGGAAAGGCTCTATAAGCATATAGGGATAGTTGACCGTACCCAAAAAAAGGATGAGCAGGATTCAAAGAAGGATGCCGGAAAAAGCAGCCGTCCCGAAAAAGTTGCAAAAAGGGACATTCCCCGTATCATCAGAAAGACCGAGGTCGTGGTCCGTGACGATTATATCCTGGATGAGCAGAAGGAAAAGAAGAAGGAAAGGCGCAGCTATGTCCGCTCATCGGATTCCAATGACGGGTTGATGGCAGGGTTCACCAGGAGCAATGACAGTGTTATAGCCGCTATCAGGAAGCGTCCAAAGAAGGAAGAGCCCAAGCCAGAGCCCGAGGACAAGAAACAGGAGCCCATTGACATCCTGGATTCCATAGTTGTGACCGACAGGATCAAGAAGCCTGTTGACGATATATTGAGCATCAAGAAAGTAGCCCGCGTGTCGGATCTGGCCGAAAAACCCGAAGATAAGCAAAGCGCGGCCAAAGAAGAAGAGAGCGGCCAGAAGGAGAAAGCTGAAGCCGAAACCAAAAAGGAGGAGGCCAAGGCGACCCGGAAAGCAGCAAAGGCTGAAGACAAAGAAAAACAGGAACCGAAACCCGAAGTCGAGACCGAAAAAGCAAAGAGTAAGAAGGAAGAATCTTCCGCGGAAAAAACCGCCGGGCAGCCTGCCGGCGCCGCAGCCGCACGGGGCACGCGCAGGAAGGGCACAGCAGCCGAGGCTGCCGACAGCGCGGACAAGGGCGAATCCCGGAAGCCTGCCGGAGCAGAGAACTCCGCCGCTGCGATCAGCGATGACACACTGAAGAGACCCCGGGGCAGCCGCTTACCCCGAGGTGAAAAAAGGACATCCGCGGACAGGGGGCCCGGCGGAAGACCTGCCGGAAGAGCCCAGGGGGACCGTCGTTCCGACAGAAGGAGCGACCAGCTGGTCATACCGAAGGTCCCGGTGCCCGGCGGACAGGTTGAGGAAAAGGTGTTTACCCGTGGTGAACGCAGGGAGATGCAGGCTGTCGAAAAGAGAAAAGAAGAAAGGAAAGAACTGAGGCGGGAAGCGGTAAAACCCACAGCAATGTCCCAGAAGGGCCGCATGAGGAAAAAGATCGATATAGTAGGCCATAAAGCGAGCGTATCCGATATGATGTCGGATGACTTTGTCATCAATACATTCTACGATGACGCCAGTGAGGCCAAAAACGTGAAACGCGCCGAAAGGCGCCTGAAAAAGGCGAAGATTAAGAAGGAGAAGTATATTCCGCCCAAGGCTGTGCTTACCGTTATTACCATTCCTGAAACCATCACCGTCAAGGATCTGGCCGAAGCCCTGAAGAAAACAGTTGCCGACGTCATTAAAAGACTGTTCCTGATGGGCATTGCCGTGACGCAGAACGAGGAGCTGGATTTTGATACGGCAGCAATTGTGGCCGATGAATACGGGGTTAAGGCGCATAAGGCGGTTGTAGTAAGCGAAGAGGATATACTCTTCGATGACAGCGAGGATGACGAGGAAGACCTGGAGCCCCGCGCCCCGGTTGTGGTGGTCATGGGCCATGTTGACCATGGCAAGACCTCGCTGCTGGATGCCATAAGGAGCGCAAATATCGCGGAGCATGAGGCGGGAGGAATTACCCAGCGCATAGGCGCTTATACCGTGAACCTGAACGGACGGGACATCACTTTTCTGGATACGCCTGGCCATGAGGCGTTCACCGCCATGCGCGCCAGGGGAGCCCAGGTTACCGATATCGCGATCCTGGTTGTGGCCGCGGACGACGGCGTCATGCCGCAGACCGTGGAGGCCATAAACCATGCTAAAGCCGCGGGAGTATCCATTATTGTGGCCATAAACAAGATTGACAGGCCCAACGCCAATCCCGACAAGGTGAAGCAGGAACTCGCCGAACACGGCCTGCTGATTGAGGAATGGGGTGGAGATGTCATTGCCGTTCCCGTATCAGCCAAGAAGCGTGAGAATATTGACCAGCTTCTTGAAATGGTGCTTCTGACCTCTGATATTCTCGAGCTGAAGGCTAACCCCAAAAAACAGGCCAAGGGTACGGTCATTGAGGCGACCCTTGACAAGAACAGGGGCCCTGTGGCAACCCTTCTGGTACAGAGGGGAACCCTGAAGGTCGGCGACTTCGTGCTTTCAGGTTCTGCCTATGGCCATATACGGTCCATGGTCAGCGACAAGGGCAAGAAGATCAAGGAAGCCGGTCCCTCGGTTCCGGTGGAGGTTTTCGGCCTGTCGGAAGTGCCGGAAGCGGGAGATCTGTTCTATGCGGTTACAGATGAGAAGGTAGCCAAGCAGCTTGCCGAGAAACGGAAGGACCAGGCCAGGGAAAAAAGCATAAAATCACGCGGCAGGGTTTCACTGGAAGACCTGTTCAGCCAGATCCAGGAAGGCCAGGTCAAGGAACTCAACCTGATTGTCAAGGCTGATGTCCAGGGCTCTGTGGAGGCTGTAAAGCAGTCCATGGAGAAGCTCAGTAATGAAGAAGTCAAGGTTAAGGTAATCCATGGTGCGGTGGGAGCTATTGCCGAATCCGATGTGGCTTTGGCCGATGTTTCCAATGCCATCATCATAGGCTTCAATGTCCGCCCGGGCCCCAATGTTATGGAAGTGGCACAGGCGGCAGGCGTCGATTTAAGGCTGTACAGGGTTATCTATGATGCGATAGAGGACATGGAAAACGCCATGAAGGGTATGCTGAAACCCACATATAAAGAGGTTGTGGACGGGCATGTGGAGATACGCCAGCTGTTTAAGGTTTCAAGCCTTGGCACCATCGGCGGCGCGTATGTCCTGGATGGCAAGATTACCCGGAACTCAGACGTCAGGCTGGTTCGCGACGGTATAGTAGTTTATGAAGGAAAGCTCGCGTCACTGAAGCGGTTCAAGGATGACGTGCGCGAGGTCACAGCCGGCTATGAATGCGGCCTGATGATAGAAAAATTCAATGACATCAAGGAGGGCGACATCATAGAAGCCTACCATATGGAAGAGATTCAGCGCTGATTCTTCGAGGATAGCGCTTCTGACAGAATTCGCCGTTCCGGGAACCCGGAGCGGTGAATTTGCAATCCGGGGAATCAGGCGTTCCAGCCCGGCAAACGGGCCCGGCTTTCAGCGGCGCGGGACGATTTACAGGCCGGCATTGGGTATATTATAGTAGTGGGCGCGCAAGGCGCCCGGACCGGTATATTGATACCGGACCCATGATGATAAGGAAGAGGGATGGAAGTTATGGACAGAACCGACAGGATTTCAGAGGAGATAAAGAAGGAAATCAGCCAGATCATCAGGGAGAGCGTCAAGGATCCCAGGCTGCCGGAATTTGTTTCTGTCACCGCTGTCAGGGTAACCAAAGACCTCAGGTATGCCAGGGTCTATGTTAGCATATACGGTGATCAGGAAAAGAAGAAAGCTGCTATCGCCGCCCTGACAAGCGCCTCGGGGTTCATCCGCCGGGAAATAGGGCAGAGGATCAGCCTGCGCTATACGCCCGAGATACAGTTCAGGCTGGATGAATCCATCGAGCATGGGATGCATATAAGTAAGCTCATAGAGGAAACCATGGGCGGTTCCGGGAAAGAGTCCGACGGCTGATTAAACTGAGATGAAGGAAAGATAGAACATGTCTGATAAAAAACTGGAAGCCATTGCAAAGGCGCTCGGCAAGGCCGGAAGCGTCGCGATCATGCCCCATCTCAATGTGGACGGTGACGCGCTTGGGGCTTCATTGGCCTTGGCGCTTGCGCTGAGCAGCGACCATTGCCAGGCCGATGTGATCCTGGAGGAAGAAGTGCCTGCCATGCTGGATTTCCTGCCCGGGCAGGATTTGATAAAGGTGACCCCGAAAGACCGTTACGAAGTGGCGTTAAATATCGACAACGGCGATATCAACAGGCTGGGCGGGAGGCTGGAGGTATACCAGAACGCGGGAATGCGCCTGAGCCTGGACCACCATGCCACCAACAAGGTGGAGGCCGATATATCCTATGTGGATACCAAGGCATCGGCTACCGGGGAGATCGTTTACAAGCTTTTGACCCGGTACATGGGGCTGCCTGTCACCCAGGACATCGCCCTGTGCCTGTATACCGCCATTATTACCGATACCGGCGGTTTCCGGTTCTCCAATACCACGCCCGAAACCATGGTAATTGCCGGCGAGCTTATGAGGACCGGCATAGATTTTACAAGCGCTAACAAGATGGTGTTCGACAGGATATCCTATGCCAAGCTCTTCCTGATGAAACAGACCATGAATTCGCTGAAACTTCTCTTCAATGGTAAAATGGCTGTTTCATACCTGCGCTGGAGCGACCTTGCCTCTTTCAACGCGAAACTGGAGGATACCGAAGGGCTCGTGAATATCGGCAGGAACCTGGAGGGTGTGGAGGTATCCCTGTTTCTGAAGGAGGAGAAGCCCGGGAGCTTCAAGGGGAGCCTGCGGTCCAACGAGTATGTGAATGTCGCGAAGGTCGCTGAAGAATTCGGCGGCGGCGGGCACAAACGAGCTGCCGGATTCACCATAGAAGGCGATCTGGAGGATATCGTCAGGTCCCTGGCAGATGCCGTTAAAGCCAGCCTGGCGGGTGAAGCATAGATGCACGGGATACTCAACATAAACAAGCCCTCCGGCATGACCTCTTTTGCAGTCATCCGCAAGCTGAGGGGAATTTTAAAGATCAGGAAAATCGGACATGCCGGCACCCTTGACCCTGGCGCGACTGGGGTGCTTCCTGTTTGCATTGGAAAGGCAACCAAAGTCATAGAGTTCCTCATGGAAAAGGACAAGTCATACCATGTGGTTATGAGACTGGGGATTGAAACCGATACCCAGGACGCCTCGGGTGAGATACTGTCCAGAAGGATTGTCGCAAGTACCGATGAAGAGATAGCGGAGGTCATTTTTTCCTTTGTGGGGGATATCATGCAGATACCGCCCATGTACTCGGCCGTCCGCGTAGACGGCAAAAGGCTGTACGAATTTGCCCGCAGGGGTGTTGAGATTGAGCGCAAACCCCGTCCGGTGACAATTAAGACCATAGAAAACCTGAGAATAATGAGGGAAAGTGAGGAAGTCCGGGCCTGCTTCCATGTTACCTGCTCAAGGGGGACATACGTCAGGACCCTCTGTGCCGATATCGGCTCCAGGCTGGGCTGCGGCGGGCATATGGAATCCCTGGTAAGGACCAGGGCAGGCCCGTTCCGCCTGGAAGACGCCATCACCCTTGAGGAAGTGGAGGAGCGCGCCGATGACGGTACTCTGCAGGATGTTGTCATCGGGATGGATATGGCACTGGCTGAATTTCCGGGACTTACGGTGGCAGGGGACCAGGCCGTAAGGCTTGGAAACGGGATGGCTGTCCCATGCCCCGTTCCCCCGGTCGAGGGCGGGGGCCTGGTCAGGGTATACCATGAAGACCAAAGCCTTATAGCAATAGGAAGGATTATCAACCGGGGCGGGAAAGCGATGCTCAAGAGTCAAAAATGGCTGGGAGGACAATCAAAGTGAAGGTCATAACACGGACTGGCCAACTGGATATGGGTATGCCCACTGGTGTCGGGCTGGGCAGTTTTGACGGACTTCATATAGGCCACATGGCCCTGATCGGGACGCTTATCGGCGAATGCCGCCTTAATGGGCTTGCCTCGGTGGTCTATACCTTCAGGAAGCATCCGGATAACATCCTCAGGAAGAGCCTGGTCAATCCGCTTATCACGTCCATAGATCAGAAGACAAGGATACTGGAAGCCCATGATATCGACTGGCTGTTTTACCAGGATTTCGATGAGGACTTCTCGCGTCTTTCACCTGAGGCGTTTGTAAAGGATATACTGGTTGACGGTCTGAATATGAAGCTTGCCGTTGTTGGGTTCAACTACCGTTTCGGCTATATGGGCAAGGGGGATTCCGAGTTTATGAAGCGGCTGGGCGACAGGTACGGCTTCAGGGTTATCGTGATCCCGCCTGTCCGGGTGAAATCCGAGGTTGTGAGCAGTACTCTCATACGGCAGTATATTGGAAAGGGGAAGATGGAGAGGGTATTTCAGCTCCTGGGGCGTCACTTCTCGCTGAAAGGCACGGTTGTTGACGGCCGCAGGATGGGGCGCACCCTGGGCTTCCCGACAGCCAACATCATAGCTGACCCGGGGATGGTGGTTCCGGCCAATGGTGTTTATATCACCAAGACCTTCCTTAACGGCAGGTGGATGAACAGCGTTACCAATGTGGGATACGCGCCCACCGTGAGGGGCACGGAAGGCAGGTTCAGCATAGAAACACATATCCTGGACTACCATGAGGACCTTTATGGCAGCGAAATAGAGGTCTGCTTCATCAAAAAGCTCAGGGGCGAGAAGCGCTTTGAGAGCGTTGAGGCGCTGAAGAAGCAGATCCGGGAGGATATTGAAAGCGCCGCACGCTACTGGGAAGTGTACAGGTAAAGGATGTACCGCTGCATGCACCCAGCGCACATATGGCGGGATCGCACGCAATACGGCGATTGCCGGGCACCGTGGTGAAGCTTATTAAGACGCGTGGTTTAGGGAATACTCACATGATGGGAGAGTGTTGCCATGAAACCACGCGTTTTTCTTATCAAATACCTGTATTTGATCCTGCTGATTTTTCTTGCTTTCAGGGTGTTTTCAATCCAGGCATCAAGGGGCCGCGAGTATTCACAGGCGGCGGCGGTCCAGCGATGGAGAAATACAAAGGTTTATACCGAGCGCGGGGACATCCTGGACAGGAACGGCATAAGGTTCACAAGCCGCAGTAAGCAATCTCTTGCCGTCGTCCTTCCGGCAGATCTCCTGGGAGAACCGTCCGCACTGGGTTGGGCATCCGATCTTCTCGGCAAGCCTGTGAGCGAACTGGAGAGGGAAGTCGCAAAGAGTTATCTGCCCTATGCCGTCAGGATATCGGACGAGCAGGCTGATGCCATTATGGATGCCGGCATAAGCGGCATTTGCATAGTGGAGGTTCCCGTACGGAACTCGAAGGATATGCCGGCTCCGCATATCATCGGGTACGTTGATGAAAAAGGTGAGAATGGGCTGTCCGGTATCGAGAAGGCATACCAGCATACGTTGAAAAACGGTGGCGGCGTTTTTGCCGGGATACTGGCCGATGCGGGCAATACGGCCATGGAGCAGTTTGGGTACCGCATCCTGGACACGACAAGAGTGAGCAGATTAAATATCAAGACAACGCTGGACTACCATATGCAGGAGATTGTGGAGGAAACCATGGACATGATGGTTGACCGGGGGGCTGTCGTCATAGTGGATATACTTAACGGAGACCTCTTGGCCATGGCTTCACGTCCCGCTTTCAACCCCGCCAATGTGAACAGCGCCCTTATTGATGCAAACCAGCCCCTGTTCAACCGTGCATTGGGCGAGTACATCCCAGGCTCCATCTTCAAGATCGTCACCGCGGCGGCGGCGCTGGAAAAAGGAATTTCTCCCGAAACAACCTTCGACTGCCCGGGCTATGTCATGATGGGTGACCTGATGATGAAATGCTGGAACTATGACAAAGGCGGCCATGGGACCTTGAATATGGCCCAGGGCTTTGCCCAGTCCTGCAACTCCTATTTTATCGGACTGGGCCAGCTGGTCGGCAAAAGGGACCTCATTGCCATGGCCGAAAGGCTCGGCCTGGGCTGCAGAACAGGGCTGTACCTCCAGGGCATAGACGAGCCCTATGGACTTCTTCCCAACACCATGGGCTATACCTCGTCCGCCGAAATTGCCAACCTGGCCATCGGCCAGGGGGGTCTGCTCATTTCCCCGGTCCAGGCGGCCAGGCTGGTGTCTGCAATAGCCAATGGCGGAATCCTCAACCAGATCTCGGTTATAGACTGCGTCGTTAACGACCGGGGCGAAAAGATCCGCAATATTAAATCCCAAGCCTGGGAGAGGGTGCTGAAAAAAGAGACGGCCGAAGCCCTCCATAAGATGATGAAGATGACAGTGGAGGATGGTACTGGGCGGCTGGCCGATATCAATGGTTTCGGCGGAAGCGCGGGGAAAACCGGCAGCGCTGAAACCGGATGGGTTCAGGATAACAGGGATATCCTGCATGCCTGGTTCGTGGGGTATTTCCCGGTTGTCAACCCGCGGTACGCCATGTGTGTTTTCATTGAGGACGGCACCAGCGGCGGTAAAAGTGCCGCCCCGGTATTCGCCGAAATCTCTGCCAGGATACTGGATCTGGGATACTGAACCATACCGGACTCTTTGAAACAGGCAGCATAGGGTAGGGATCCCCGTTAAGCCCGGTCGCCGTGCAGCACAGCGACCAGGCTTTACGGGGATTCCACTATGAAGTTATTTCATATCAGACAACGGGGAACTTGTTCCGTATAGACTAATAGAAAGCGTGAAAAGGAGTTTTGAGAAACAGGGGTGTCTGTATGGAAAGAAGATTCTACAGGAAAATAAATGACAGGATAATCGGGGGTGTGTGTTCGGGTCTGGCCGACTATATCGGCATGGATAAATCCATTGTCAGGCTTCTGGCCCTTGTAGCCATCATAGCCAGCGGCGTATTTCCCGGCCTTATCGCGTATTTCATATGCGTCCTCATCGTTCCCTATGATGTCCAGGCATATCAGGGCCCGCGCTATGACAGCCATGAGCAAAGCCAGGGCTATTATGAAGAAGGTCATTATAAGTATGGGCATGGTGAGCCCTGGAGAGAGGGAAACTCAAGGAAGTTCTTTGGAATCCTGCTGATCGCGGCGGGCGTTTTCCTCCTTGCGAGGTTGTTCTTCGATTGGCTCAACTGGCGATATGTTTTTGCGGGCTTGCTGGTCATCGGCGGTATTTATATGTTGTTTGGCAGCAAAAGGCCATGAGTATTCTAATAGCCGGAAAGGGTGGATAATATGAGAAAAACGCATGTAATATGGGGATTGTTGCTGATTATAACCGGCATCGTATGGATCCTGGCATCTACCGGTACCATTCAGCTAAGCATAGACATCATTGGCGCTATTAGCACATTGTGGCCTATCTTTATCGTGGCGGCAGGCGTCACGATCCTTCTGAAGAAGGAAGCCCATACAATGCGGGCTGTCGTATGGATTATTGCCGCTGCCATTGTTATCGGGTACGGAATATTCCTTGGCAGTGACCACCACGGCATTGCGGGGGGCGATGTCCATGTCTTTGAAATGAGAGACGGCATGGAGCATGCCAGGCTGGAAGTCAACATCGGGGCGGCAGATCTTCGCATAGGCGCTTCCGACTCGGTTATGGCACGGGTGAATTCCGACATAAAAGGCCTGAGGTACAATTACAACGGCGGAAGGAACGGCGGCATAGTCTTTTCCCAGGAGTGGAAGCCTTTAAAGATAGATTCGGGGAAGAATTTTTCAGCCGACCTGAATAAGAACATCATGTGGAATCTTGAGTTCAATATGGGAGCTACCGACGGAATCATCGATTTCTCAGGTTTCCCGCTGGAGAGATGCAAGTTAAACGCCGGTGCCTGCGATCTGAGGATTGTCGCGGGAAGTCTGCAGGATAATGCCGTCATAGAATGCGCTGGCGGTACGGTCAGTATCAGCATCACCATACCCGAGGGGACCGGAATCCGCATAAAGTCCGACGCCGTGGTGAACGAAATCAGCGGTAGGGGAATAACCCTCAGGAATGATGGGAGAATCTATGAATCAACAAATTATGATTCGGCAGATAAAACCATCAGCCTGAATATAAGCAGCGCGGTCACAAAAGTAACCGTGAATGTGCCCTGAAACCGATAACCGGTCTTATTAAACAAGCCGGCCTGTGTCCATAACACAGGCTGTTTTTTTGTGCCTGACCGGCATTGTGGTGTTGGAAGTCAAGACAACTTTCGCCATATTTCCCTGATCAAATGCCGTCGGTATTGGGAAAATACAGTATCGGGGCAAAACAATTCAGGTAATATAAAAAGTTTACTTGTAAATTGTGGAATTAGACAATATAATTAGCACTAGAGATACAAAGGAGGTAGGTTCAGTGTGAAAGATAAGATTCGTGTTCTGGTAGCGGACGATAATGTCGCATTTGGCATGATTATCTGCGAATTCCTGGAGAGCCAGGCCGACATCGAAGTAGCAGCAAGGGTGGAAAACGGTGAGGAAGCCATTGACATGATTGAAAAAACCAAGCCTGATATTGTCGTGTTGGATATCATCATGCCTAGACTTGACGGACTGGGTGTGCTTACCCGCTACAAGGATGTTAGCCCGTCAGAAAAGCCTCTGTTCATCGTTCTTTCCGCTGTGGGGCAGGACAGGATCACTCAGCAAGCCCTCTCCCTGGGCGCCATCTATTACATCGTAAAACCCTTTGATCTGGGGGTTCTTGTTGAAAGGATCAGGGAATTGGTGAGGACCCACAGCCCGACCGTCCTGAGGATGGAGGGCAGTACCGTCACGCCGGCCTCACCCGTTAGAATAACACATTCAGGCGGTGACAACGTCCAGTCGAAGATTACCCAGATCATGAGGGATGTCGGCGTACCAGCCCATATCAAGGGTTACCAGTATATGCGTGATGCCATCATGATGGCCTTCAAGGACCGTGAGATCATCAGCGCTGTTACCAAAAGGCTGTATCCGGAGCTGGCCAAGACCCACAAAACAACCCCCAGCAGGGTTGAGCGGGCAATAAGGCATGCCATCGAAGTTGCATGGAACAGGGGAAGGGTGGATACCATCAATGACCTGTTCGGCTATACCATTAACACCCGCAAGGGTAAGCCTACCAATTCGGAATTCATAGCCATGGTGGCCGACACATTGAGGTTGAACGAGAAGAGCAGCTAATGACACCACAGCAGGCCGACGGGCCGCAATCATTATATTGACTATCTCCAGCGGGACGGTTTGTGAACAGCCGTCCCGCTTCAAATCATGCCGCGTTAACAGTCGCAAATCCGCCATGAGGGTCAGGCAGAATTCTATTTCCAATAAATATTGCAAATGCGATTATACTGCTATATAATAATTATGAATAATTATTATGACCAGCTTATAATTTAAGGGCATTAGCACTTTAGCAAAAAATCGACCGATTCGCAGTTTTGAGGTGAAAGGATGACAACACACGATAAGATTGACGGTCTTCGCCAGAGAAAGGAGCGAACTCTTAAAGGAGGCGGAGAAGAAAGGATAGCGAAGCAGCATAAGGCCGGAAAAAAAACGGCCAGGGAACGGCTTGAACATCTGCTGGACGAGGGAAGCTTTGTGGAGATAGATGCCTTTGTGGAGTCACGGGGCACCGATTTTGGCATGCAGGAGAAGAAAACAGCCGGCGATGGTGTTGTGACCGGTTATGGGACTATCGATGGCCGGCTGGCTTTTATCTCATCCCAGGATTTTACCGTAATCGGCGGATCCCTGGGTGAGATGCATGCGAAGAAGATCACCAAGGTCATGGATATGGCCATGAAGATGGGAGCGCCGTTCATAAGCATCAACGACTCGGGCGGGGCCAGGATTGAGGAGGGTATCGATGCCCTTGGCGGTTTCGGGGAGATTTTCCGGAGAAACACGCTGGCCTCGGGAGTCATTCCCCAGATTTCTGTCATCATGGGTCCCTGCGCCGGAGGCGCTGTTTATTCCCCGGCCATCACAGATTTCATCTTCATGGTGGAGAAAACCAGCCATATGTTCATAACGGGTCCGTCGGTCATCAAGGCTGTTACGGGGGAAAATGTCACCTTTGAAGCCCTCGGCGGGGCCGGTGCCCACAGCACCATCAGCGGTGTGGCCCATTTCGCGTCGCCCGATGAAGAGACCTGCTTCAGCCAGATAAAGAAGCTGATCAGCTTCCTGCCCGACAACAACCTGAGCGATCCTGAGATCCTGCCTTGCCAGGATGATGTAAACCGGCTGGATGAAGACCTGAATTCCATAGTTCCCGACGATCCCAACAAGCCCTACGATATGCTGACCTTAATTGCCAGAGTCGTGGATAACCGAGATTTTTTTGAAGTCCATGAGGGTTTCGCCAGGAATCTCATTGTTGGTTTTGGCCGGATCGGGGGCAGAACGGTAGGGATCGTGGCCAACCAGCCCAGGATCCTTGCGGGAGTGCTGGATGTGGATGCCTCCGACAAGGCAGCACGTTTTGTCCGTTTCTGCGATGCGTTCAATATCCCACTGATCACCTTTACAGACGTTCCCGGATATCTGCCGGGCGTAAAACAGGAACATACCGGCATCATTAGGCATGGAGCCAAGCTGCTTTATGCTTTTTCCGAGGCTACGGTCCCCAAAATTAATGTCATAGTCCGGAAAGCTTATGGGGGAGCGTACATCGCCATGAACAGCAAGCATCTTGGCGCCGATATGGTACTGGCATGGCCTACGGCCGAGATTGCCGTCATGGGTCCGGAGGGAGCCGCAAATATTATCTTCAGGAAGGAGATTGGCATGGCCAAGGATCCCATCGCCTTTAGGCAGGAAAAGATCAGGGAATACAGGGATAAATTCTCCAACCCGTATATAGCGGCTGCCAGGGGATACGTGGACGACGTAATAGAGCCTGCCGAAACACGCCAGCGTATTGCCGGCACGCTGGATATGCTGTCGGGAAAGCGGGAAACAAGACCGCCCAAAAAACATGGAAACATACCTGTTTAATCTTGATGGAGGATGGAAGGAGCAGTCTTGATGAGAAAGTTTATTGTAAATGTCAATGGCAATCGTTATGAAGTGGAGGTAGAAGAGATAGGGGTACCGGCCCAGCCCGCCCAGGGGGCGAATGCAGACGCGGCGCCGGCGGTACCGCCGAAGGCCGTTGATCCCGTGGTTTCAGCCGCGCCGCCACCTGCTCCGAGGGTTGAGTCTACGCCTGCTCCCCAGGCAGTGCCTCAAGGCTCGGCAGGCGCTTATGAGCTTACCTCTCCCATGCCCGGAACCATACTTGATATCAGGGTGAATATAGGCGAAAAAGTGAAAAAGGGTACGGTTGTCGCAATCCTTGAAGCCATGAAGATGGAGAATGAGATTCTGGCTCCGAAGGATGCCGTAGTGGCAGGCATAAATGTTACCAGGAACCAGCAGGTGAACAGCGGCGACATTATAATGACTCTGACTTGAACCAGGAGGACATAAAGATAATGGGAATCAGAATTACCGAAACAGTTCTGCGTGACGCGCACCAATCCCTTATCGCCACCAGGATGACAACCGATGAGATGCTGCCCATAGTGGAAAAGCTGGACCAGGTGGGCTACCAGTCGCTGGAATGCTGGGGAGGAGCCACCTTCGATTCATGTCTCAGGTTCCTGAACGAGGATCCCTGGGAAAGGCTACGCAAGATAAGGGAAAAGGCGAAAAAGACAAAGCTGCAGATGCTTCTGAGGGGTCAGAACCTTGTAGGATACAAGCACTATGCAGATGATACCGTGGATTATTTCGTCCAGAAATCCATTGCCAACGGAATAGATATCATCAGGATCTTTGATGCCCTCAACGACCTGAGGAATCTGGAACGGGCTATTAAGGCGTGCAAGAGGGAAGGCGGGCACGCCCAGGGGTGCTTTTCCTATACCATCAGCCCGTACCACAGCCTGGATACGTTTGTGGAGGATGCCAAGACGCTTGTTGAAATGGGAGTTGATTCGGTCTGCATCAAGGACATGGCCGGGCTTCTGCTTCCCTACCAGGCTTACGAGTTGGTAAAGGCACTTAAGGAGAGCGTGAAGGTTCCCGTCCAGCTTCACACACACTATACCAGCGGGGTGGGCTCCATGACCTGCATAAAGGCAATTGAGGCCGGGGTGGACGTAGTGGACTGCGCCATATCCCCAATGGCCATGGGTACATCCCAGCCCCCGACCGAATCCCTGGTGGCAACCCTGAAGGGCACTCCTTACGATACAGGGTATGATCTCGAACTGCTTACCGAAATAGCGGAATACTTCAGCCGGCTCAGGGCGAAATACCTGGAAAGCGGCCAGTTGAACACCAAGGTCATGGGCGTTGATGTCAATGCCCTGATCTACCAGGTGCCCGGAGGTATGCTTTCAAATCTCGTTTCCCAGCTGAAGCAGGCCGGGAAGGAAGACCTTTTCATGGATGTACTCAAAGAGATACCCCAGGTGAGGAAGGATTTGGGATACCCTCCCCTTGTTACACCCACCAGCCAGATCGTTGGAACCCAGGCTGTTTTAAACGTCATATCGGGCGAGCGGTACAAGATGGTGCCCAAGGAAACCAGGGCCCTTGTAAGGGGCGAATACGGAAGAACACCGGCACCCATACCCGAAGAGATAATGAAGAAGATTATAGGGGACGAAGAACCCATTACATGCAGGCCAGCCGATCTGATACCCAATGAGCTGGACAGGATCAGGGCGGAGACGGCGGAGTATATGGAGCAGGAAGAAGACCTCCTGACCTATGCCATGTATCCCCAGGTAGCGCTTAAATATTTCGAGTACAGAAGGGCTCAGAAGTATAGGATCGATCCTGATATGGTCAGCTACGAATACAAGATCCACCCCCTGGGATGAATGAATAAATGATTCCAGGCCTCCCCGCCGCTGGCGCGGGAGGTTTTTGGTAACCAATAGTTGTGTAGCGCCCGTGTTTATTGGGTAAATAATCAGTATAAGTCCATTATAAGGAGTTGTTTCTGTGGATATTGCGGCGCTGTCTGTTGTCTATCACCAGAACGCGGTAAAGCAGCATGCTGGCATCGCGGTCTTGAAAAAAGCCATGGAAAACATGGAGGCAAATAACGAAGCCCTGCTCAGGATGATGGAGCAGAGTGTCAATCCCCATGTCGGCTCCAACGTGGACATTAAAGTCTGATGCCGTCATGTCTGATTTGCCTTTCTGAATACACAAGACTGATAAAACGTGGTAGAATAGTCCAGGTAAATTCTGCAAAACTATATACGTGGAAGGTATGAACCGGGATGAAAAAACTGAGATTTGATTACAAAAACGCACTGGGCTTTATCAGCGAGCATGAAATAAGTTACCTGGAGCCCCAGGTCCTTTCGGCCCACAATATGCTCCATGAAAAAAGCGGGCCGGGCAGCGATTACCTGGGATGGGTTGAGCTCCCGAACACATACGACAAAAAGGAGTTCGGCCGTATCCAAAAAGCTGCCGAGAAGATACGCCAGGATTCGGATGTCCTGATCGTGGTCGGAATCGGAGGATCGTACCTGGGAGCGCGGGCAGCCATTGAGGCACTGTCCCATTCATTTTACAATATTCTCCCCAGGGAAAGACGCAGCGGTCCTGAGATATATTTTGCCGGGAACAGCATAAGCTCCACCTACCTGGCCGACCTGCTGGAACTGGTTGAGGGCAGGGATATCTCTGTCAATGTCATCTCCAAGTCGGGCACAACCACCGAGCCTGCCATTGCGTTCCGTATAATCAAGGACCATATGGAAAAGAAATACGGGAAGGAAGGGGCAAAAGGACGCATTTACGCCACCACCGACAAGGCGGTGGGCGCGCTGAAGACCCTGGCAGATTCCGAAGGCTACGAGCAGTTCGTCATTCCCGATGATATAGGAGGCCGTTTTTCAGTCTTGACTGCTGTGGGACTTCTTCCCATTGCGGTGGCGGGTGTAGATATCGCTGAAATGATGAAAGGCGCCCGGGACGCGTATGCCGATTACAAAAAGCCTTATGCTGAAAATGAGAGTTATCTTTACGCCGCGGTCCGGAACGCCCTTTACAGGAAAGGAAAAACCATCGAGATCCTTGTAAACTACGAACCATCCCTGCACTATCTGACCGAATGGTGGAAACAGCTGTACGGCGAAAGTGAGGGCAAGGACAAGAAAGGCATATTCCCAGCGGGCGTGGACTTCTCAACCGACCTCCATTCCATGGGGCAGTACATCCAGGACGGAATGAGAAATATCTTTGAAACCGTCCTCAATGTTGAGAAGTGCAGAAAACCGCTTGAAATGCCAAAAGCCGCGGATGACCTGGATAAGCTCAATTACCTTGCCGGCAGAAAGATGGATTTTGTCAACAAGATGGCCATGAAGGGTACAATCCTGGCCCATGTTGACGGCGGGGTTCCCAACCTGGTGGTAAACGTTCCCGAAATGACAGCCTACTGGTTTGGCTACCTGGTATATTTCTTTGAGAAGGCCTGCGGCATAAGTGGTTACCTTATGGGAGTCAACCCCTTTGATCAGCCCGGAGTGGAAGCCTATAAAAGGAATATGTTCGCTCTGCTGGGCAAACCGGGTTTTGAAGAGGAAAGGGCAAAGCTGGAAAAGATGCTGTGATCCTGGCGCTGCAGCAATCGGTCAGGTTATGGAAGGTTGCTTCGGCCTGCCATGATTCCATGACAAATTGTTACTTGCCATGGAATACTCTTTGTGCTACAATTGTACGTGCTGTATTAACTCAATGGAGGTTTCGGGTATAATGAGCATTGTTGTAAATATACTGTACCTGATAGTCTGTCTTGCCATAATAGCCATCGTGCTGCTCCAGTCCGGAAGGTCCGCCGGTTTGAGCGGGTCCATCGCAGGCGGCGCTGAAACCTTCTTCGGCAAGAACAAAGCCCGCGCCTATGAAGCCTTGCTCGGCAAGTATACCGTATGGGTTGCGGTGCTGTTCGTCATTCTTTCGGTGATACTCGTATTCCTTCTGAAGGAGTAGTATTTGTTAAGCTTGAGGCGGGCTGTACATGCGATCCGGCATGTATGGCCTTTTGTATTTTTACCTGTATTCGGGCTTAGGGCCAAGTCCGGATAAAGAATGGCGGAGGGAAACCATGCCTGAATTCAAGATCAAATCTGACTATAAACCGACCGGCGACCAGCCCAGGGCCATTGAGGCGCTCACGGGGCTGGTCTTAAGCAACAGCCGTCATCAGACGCTTCTTGGCGTTACGGGTTCAGGTAAGACCTACACCATTGCCAATGTCATCGAGAGGGTCCAAAAGCCCACATTGGTCATTGCCCATAATAAGACCCTGGCAGCCCAGCTCTGCAATGAGTTTACCGAGTTCTTTCCCGACAATGCCGTGGAGTACTTTGTCAGTTATTATGACTATTACCAGCCCGAAGCCTATATCCCCGCCACCGACACCTATATCGAAAAGGATTCGTCCATAAACGACGAGATCGACAAGCTCCGGCACTCGGCCACGGCTGCCCTGTTTGAGCGCAGGGACGTGATAATCGTGGCCAGCGTTTCCTGTATCTACGGCCTGGGCGATCCCGAGGATTATACCGACCTGATGTTGTCCCTGAGGCCAGGGATGATAAGAGACCGTGACGAGGTCATCAAAAAGCTGGTGGATATCCAGTACACCAGGAACCAGTATGATTTCAAACGGGGAACCTTCCGGGTGCAGGGGGATGTATTGGACATCTTCCCTCCATCTTCCGCCAATACGGCGCTCAGGGTGGAGTTCTTCGGTGACGAGATCGAGAGGATTACCGAGATCGATGTCCTGACCGGGGAGGTAATTGGCTACAGGTCCCATATAGCGGTGTTCCCCGCGTCCCACTTCGCCACCAAGCGCGAGAAACTGGAAAGGGCAATCATCAGCATTGAACAGGAGTTGGAAGAAAGGCTGCGGGAGCTGAAACAGGAGGGAAAGCTGCTGGAGGCACAGCGCCTTGAACAGCGCACCCGTTATGACCTGGAGATGATGCAGGAGATAGGCTTCTGCAAGGGGATAGAGAACTACTCCAGGCATCTGAGCGGGCGCGCGCCCGGAAGCGCGCCTTACACGCTGCTTGACTACTTCCCGAAGGACTTCCTGCTTGTGATTGACGAGTCCCATGTCACCATACCCCAGATCGGAGCCATGTACAACGGTGACCGTTCAAGAAAGGAATCCCTTGTGGAGTATGGGTTCAGGCTGCCTTCGGCCTTTGACAACAGGCCGTTGACCTTTGAGGAGTTTAACCAGCGGATCAACCAGGTGATCTATGTCAGCGCCACCCCGGCCGATTATGAAAGGAAGCTGTCAACCAGGGTGGTTGAGCAGATAATCAGGCCAACGGGGCTTGTGGATCCCGAGGTGATAGTGAGGCCGGTCAAGGGCCAGATAGACGACCTCCTTTACGAGGTGGACGCCTGTGCGAAAAGGGACGAGAGAGTGCTTGTGACAACCCTGACCAAGAGGATGGCCGAAGATCTGACCAAGTATATGGATGATATGGGGGTCCGGGTGAGGTACCTCCATTCCGATATCGACACCCTTGAAAGGATGGAGATCATACGGGACCTGAGGCTTGGCAAGTTTGACGTGCTTGTGGGGATAAACCTGCTCAGGGAAGGCCTGGACCTCCCCGAGGTTTCACTGGTTGCTATCCTTGACGCCGACAAGGAAGGGTTCCTAAGGTCCGAAACCTCGCTGATCCAGACCATAGGCCGCGCGGCCAGGAATGTCAACGGCCGGGTCATCATGTATGCCGATACCATAACAACCGCCATGGAGCGGGCTATTAGCGAAACCAACAGGCGCCACAGGATCCAGCACGAGTACAACGTAAAGCACGGCATCACTCCAAGGAGTGTCCAAAAGGCGGTGCACAATGTCATCGAGGCGACCCATGCCGCCGAGGAAACAAAGGAATACAAGGCCGCTTCAAAGGGCATGGAAACCCTGAACGTGGATACCATCATATCCCTGGTAGAATCCATGGAGAAAGAGATGCGCCAGGCTGCCCGGGAACTCGAGTTCGAGAAGGCGGCGGCCCTCCGCGACCGCATCGCAGAGCTGAGGCAGTATATCTAATAGAAGCGCTCCTCCCTTGTGCCGTTGCGGGAGGAATGGGGTGGGGCGACGAAGCAATCCCTATTACGTTTCGCAACTGGCTGCGTGTTGGAGCCGTGCTGTTCAGTCTCTCCTTCAGTCCTCGTCGCAGGAAGTTGTACATGCTCATGCTTGATCTCCCAGGGCCGCCGGCAACGTCGCATCCGTGCGACTGCCGGCTAAAAACAACATCCGGTTGTTTTTTCCCGCTCGATCTGCACATTTCGCATACAACTTCATCTGCTCCTGCGGAGTCATTCGAGACAGAAACAGCACGTCTTATGCACGCTATTGCGGACTATAAAATCTTATAGCTTTTGCTATTATGGGATTGCTTCGACGAGCTGATCCTCGCAATGGCAATAATAAAAACAACTGGGGGTTAATAATGTCCTTCATTCCTGAAAACGCGCATCCGGCATGGTCGGATTTCCTTGACGCAAAGACAATGGAAATGCTGAAAACCATTGAGTCCTGCCTTGGAGAGGATATATGCCCGCAGAAGGAGAAGGTTCTGAGGTTCCTTACGGTGGACCCCGGGAAGGTCAGGGTGGTCATCCTGGGCCAGGACCCATACCCGGCGAGGGAAGCCGCAACCGGCAGGGCCTTCGAGGTGGGCTCGCTGAAATGTTGGAACCAGCCCTTCAGGCAGGTTTCCCTGAAGAACATCGTGCGCCTGATATATAAGACCTATAATAATATAGAGGATTATTCCGATATCCCGAGCTTCTCGCAGATACTGCGGGAGATTGAAGACGGAAGGTTTCCCATTGAGTCTCCCGAAAGGATATTTGAATCCTGGGAGCGCCAGGGCGTGCTGCTGTTGAACGTATGGCTGAGCACCTGTGTATCGGAACCCGGCGCTCACCGGCTTATCTGGCATCCTTTTTCTGTAAGGCTTCTGAACTGGCTTTCAACAAATTACCCCGGCCTTACCTGGTTCCTCTGGGGTAAAAACGTCATATCCTACAAGTCTGAAATCCTGTCGGGCACGATCATGGAGTCAAGGCACCCAATGATGTGCTCATCCGCTTATCCCGACGATTTCTTAAGGTCGGACTGCTTTAAGAGCACCATGCGAATCATCAATTGGACCGGAAGATAATGGAGTAACTGGAAGGCATAAGAGTCACGCGCGAGGGTTACCTTATGAAGTGAGATTTCATATGGAGCGTGATCCTTTTGCTGAAAAGAAAATGGCTTCTTTTATCTTTTTTTATTTTATCTCTTATTTTGGCCGTAGTATACGCGGTGACCCTCTTTGTCCTGCCAGGACACATTACGCTGCTTGCTGGTGAGGATTACACGATCTCCATACGGTCGCCCCTGTTTCTCCAGGCGTCTACCGACAGCAGCCTCCTGAAGCTGACATACATGGAACATGAAGCCATCCATGCCTTCGAAAGGCCTTACAGGATCGTATGCACTGGGGAGGGCCAGGCGGAAATGGAACTTAAAGTGCTGGGTTTTATCCCGATCAAGACCATTGAGGTCCGGGCCATACCCAGCCAGAAGGTCCTTGTCTGCGGGTTTCCCATCGGGGTGAGGCTGAAGACCAGCGGTGTTATGATCATCAATGTTTCCGGCGTTATACTGGATGACGGCAACAGGGTATCACCGGCTGAAAAAGCCGGGCTGCTGGCGGGTGACATCATCATCAGGGCCGGCGGGAAGAACATTGGAAGCATAAAGGATCTTATTTCGGTAATTGAAAACTCCGAAGGAAACGATATTCCATTGACATATATGCGCCAGAACGTCAGATACGATACTTCGGTCAAGCCTATAAGAGCGGCTGAGGATACGCAATATCGCATTGGCATCTGGGTGAGGGACAGCTCCGCGGGTATAGGAACGCTGACATTTATTGATCCCGAGAGCAATGTATATGGCGCGTTGGGCCATGGCATAAGCGATATTGACACCGGCGCCCTGCTTCAGGTGGGTTCCGGCCAGTTGCTGAGATCCAGCATAAAGAGCATCAAGAAAGGGATCAAGGGCGTGCCCGGTGAACTGGAGGGTGACTTTTTGGCGAAGAATCAGGTTATCGGCGATATTGAACTGAACACCAACTTCGGGATTTACGGCAGGCTGTTGGTCAGCTTCATCCATTCCAGGTGCCGTCCTTTGCCAATTGGATCCCATAGTCTTGTCCATACGGGAAAGGCCTCCATCCTGGCCTGCATCCGTGATGACAAGGTGGAGGAGTTTGACATAGAGATAGAAAAGGTTGCCAGACGGGATTTGGGAAGCACCAAGAACATGGTAATCAGGATTACCGACGAAAGGCTTTTGAATGCCACCGGCGGCATTGTCCAGGGAATGTCAGGAAGCCCCATAATCCAGGACGGGCGGCTTGTCGGGGCCGTGACCCATGTCTTTATCAACGACCCTGAGAGGGGCTACGGTGTTTTCATAGAATCCATGCTGCAGCAGGCCAAATCCGTCGCGGCAAAAAGATATTCCCTGCCCGAAGCATCCGGGTATTAGCATCGTGTTTTCGGTGATATACTATAATATTGCGTACCCATATCCATATTTTGGAGAACACCTGCTTTTTTATTGATGTGAATAGTGATATAATATTACATTAGTGACTTATTGGAATTTGGCGAGGGAGTTAATATGCGGATAGCGGTGGTTGACGGTCAGGGGGGCGGAATGGGCAAGGTCCTGGTTGAAAGGATCAGGGCAACCTTGGGCTCCCAGGTTGAGATCATTGCCCTGGGAACCAATGCGCTGGCTACTGCCGCCATGCTGAAAGCAGGAGCCGACGAAGGCGCGTCCGGAGAGAACGCCATCACGGTGAATGCTTCCAGGGTCGATTATATCCTTGGCTCAGTGGGTATTATATCCGCCAATTCCATGCTGGGCGAAATGACACCTAAAATGGCAGTGGCCATAGCCGAAAGCCCGGCCCGGAAGATACTGATACCTTTTAACCGTTGCGGGCTTATTATTGCGGGTGCCCGGGATGAACCGCCTGTTAAGTACATAGAGGAAGCCGCGGAATTACTTAAGACAATGATTGCAGCAAAATGAGGGTCAACCGTACGAGGGCTGCGATAGCGCCATGCTATTAGTAAGGGGAGACCGATAACTACAGTCTTTGGTGTTGGTTATAATGAAAAAGACTATCCGCGAGATCCAAAACCTCATAAAAGAAGCCGGAAACCAGATCAATACCGACCCTTCCCTTGCCCGCCAAAAGGCTTCCGAGGCATTAAAGCTTTCCGAATCATGCCAGTACATGGAGGGGAAGTTTGAAAGCCTCTTTACCCTCGGGCGGATTTCAAATCTCTACAACCAGAGTTCCGAATCCATCGATATATTTGAAAAGTGTTACAAGGCAGCAGAGGCCATGGGTGATTCCAGGCGGAAGGCCCTGTCGGTAAATGCCCTGGGGGTTACATATGACAGCATGCTGGTCAGCTCAAAAGCGCTGGAATGCTACTTTGAAGCCCTTGACATCGCAAGCAGGCATAAGTTCCAGGATCTTGAGAGCAAGATCCTGAACAACATTGCCTCGGTTTTCTCATACCTGAAGGATTATGAAACCGCCCTTTCCTATTTGCTTGAGGCCTACCAGAAGATACAGGGCACAAGTGAGCCCATTGCTGTCTTTTTGCGCAACATAGCCAATATCTACCTGGAGATGGGTGACTACGACAAGTGCTATGATTATAGCATACTGGCACGTAACGCGGCCTGGCGGGAACATGACGGAGAGCAGAGGGGCGACGTTTATTTCTTTCTGGCCCTTGTGTTTGCCAGGAGGAACAGGCTGCGCAGAGCCTTCAGGTATTTTAATCTCGGGTTCAAACTGATGGAACGCAACCACTGTTTCCACTCCTATGCCGAAGGCTGTTATGAACTTGCGAAGATTTTCTTCGAGCAGAAACAATACGACAGCGCCCTCAGATACCTGGGCAATGCCCGGGATCTGGCTTCCAAATATGGCTACAACCTGCTGCTTAAGGATATACATAAGCTCAGCGCCGAAACATTCCGCATGACAGGAGACACCGAAAAGGAACTCATGTCCCTAAGAGAGTTTGTTGAAATATGCACGTCACTGGAATCCAAAGATGTGGACAAGAAAAAGAGCTATGCCCAGATGCAGGTGTCCCTGTTCAAAATGCGCAAGGAGCAGGAGTACCTCAGAGACCAGGTTTACAGGGATCCCCTCACAGGATGTCTCAGTTACAGGGATTTTGAAAAGACGGTCCGGGAATTTATCAAGCGTACTGGCGGTAGTGTGGCCGTCATCTTCATGGACATGGACAACCTCAAACCCATAAATGACAGGTATGGCCATGACGCGGGAGACCAACTCATCATTGAGTTTGCCGAAACCATAAAGGAAGTGCTGGGGGATTCCGGCCTGATCTTCAGAAAAGGCGGAGACGAGTTTATTGTCATTAAGCCGTTTACAAATCGTGATAAACTAAAAGGGTTTTATTGCACACTTTTTGCCCGCCTGTCAAAGGTAAGGATCATCGGAAAAACCCTTACCAATATAAGCTGCAGCATTGGAATCGCCATAGCGCCGGATGACTCAACCGAGCCTTCCGAGCTTGTGAAGATGGCCGACATGGCCATGTACCGCGCCAAGAAAAGTGGTAAAAGATGCTGCTGCTTTTACGGCGACATACATATAAAATTATAGTAGACAGCTTGTTTCAGGAGGACGCATGCCAGGCGGTGAAACCCGAGCGCAGCTTCAGCGTATTCGGCTCAACAGACCGAGAATCATAGATATTCCGGGCATGAATGAATTCCCCGAACTGATCAGGGGCTTTACCACGCGTTTTGGAGGGGTCAGCAGGGCTCCATACGAGTCTTTAAACCTTAATTTTTTTAAGGAGGATGATCCATCCCGGGTCAGGGAGAATTTCCGGTTGTTATCCAGGGAACTGGGAGTGCCCCCGGAGGACATGGTCCTGTCAAAACAGGTCCATGGCTGCAGCATACTAAGGGTTGACGACTCCCACAGGGGTATGGGAATTGTGCGGGAAAGGTCCTATGGCCCTGTGGACGGGTTGACCACCGATGTGCCCGGCATCATGCTGGTTACCTATTATGCTGATTGTGTGCCCCTGTACTTTTACGATCCCGTGAAAAAAGCCATATGTTTATCCCATTCAGGATGGAAGGGTACGCTTCTCGATATAGCCGGTGAATCGGTAAAGGCCATGGAAGCGCACTACAACAGCTGTCCGGGGGATATCAGGGTCAGCATCGGACCGCATATCAGGTCCTGCTGCTTTGAGGTGGGGGATGATGTGGCCGCCCTGTTCTTTGAAAGGTACCCCTGGTCAGAAAAATCAGCCCGAAAGGGCCAGGGGGGGAAATGGGTCCTTGACCTGGAAGACATAATCCAGGAGAGCCTTTTAACTCTTGGCATACAAAAGCGGCATATTTTCGGCTGTCAAATCTGCACAAAATGTGAGTGTGACGTGTTTTTCTCGCACCGGGGAAGCGGCGGCAGCACCGGAACCGGAGCGGCTTTACTGATGATGAGGAGAATTGTATGAAAAAACCATCGATTATTGTATTAATCCTTATATTAATAACGGGCCTGGGAGGCTGCGGCCAACAGGTGTTAGAACAGGAAGATTACATATATTATACCGGCCGTGAAGAGATGCCCGTTGTATCCCAGGACTCAGGTCCTGCCCAGGGAGGGCGCCTAAGGCTTTTCATGACAACGCCGGATTCCCTTAATCCCCTCTATACAATCAATCCGTATATCCGGGAACTTTCGCTGTTTGTATTTGATTCCCTTTTTGCGGCAGACGGGGAGAGCAACTGCGTTAATATACTTGTTGAATCCTGGCAACTGAGTGAAGACGGTAAGACCCTGGATATCAGGATGCGGGACAAGATAAAATACCATGACGGTTCGGAGTTTTCGGCGAAGGATGTTGAATTCACCATCGACGCCATCAAGAAGGCGGGGTCTAAAAGCCCATACGCTGACCATGTCAGGAACATAGACAGCGTCAAGGTCTCCGACAGGCTGAATATCCGCATCATTTTCAAGAAACCTGATCCCAACTGTCTCCTGAAGCTCACTTTCCCCATCCTCCCCGGGCATGTGTTTGAAGACTGGCCGGTTGATGAATACGATCCTGACCGGAAGCTGGTGGGAACAGGGGCATATAAATATGATTCCTTCAGGGACGGCATGATTTCCCTGTCACGAAATGATGACTGGTGGTTTGTTTCTGCGCCCGATGGCCCCGGTCACCCCGTCTGGATCGATGGGATAGATTTTATTGTCCATGACGGAGATTATGAAATGATGTCGGCTTTTCAGAAGAACATCATCGATATGGCCACGGTCAGTGGAAGCAACATGGATTATTACTCCAACAGATCTGATATCTTGTACAGCCAGTATGTGGGAAACCGTTTTGAGTTCATTCTGCTTTCCACCACCGGGGCCGACGGCAGAAAAATGAGAAACCCGGAGTTCAGGGCGGCGATCCTCAGGTACTTGGCCGGTTATATGGTCATGAACCCGTTGGAAACCGGTATTCCGGCTGTTACCGAAGTCAGCTGGGGTAGTGAAACCGCGGACAGGGAGGATACTCTGGCAGCCCTGGAGCAGCTTGGATTTGTCTTTGACGAGAAGAAAAACATTCTTTACACATATCGCAACGGAGTCAGAACACCGCTGACCCTTGGGATTAAGTGCAACGGCCTGGATCTTGACAGGCTCATAACGGCAGAATGGATCAAATCAGCCCTGCGGCAGATAGGAATTAACGCTGTTATTGAAAACTCCGCCCAGGAAGATGAGATCAAAGCCGTATCCAATGGACGGTTCGACATCATGATTCTGGGAAGCCGCATACCATTTTATTCCAATCTTGAGGAAACATTGGACCTCTTATGCAGGAACCTGGGAGTAGATGGGCAGGAAGCCGTGATAATGCCCCTTTACCGCGAGCGTGAAGCCGTGCTCTTCAACCTTGAGGTCAGGGGGGTTAAGAAGCCGTTTTGGAAGAATATCTTCAATGGCTGGACAGAATGGTACATTGTCAGGTCAGAATCAGAGAAATGAAGGTCCGAGGTATATCATGCGTGAGATCGGTTTGGATCAAATCAGCTTAAGAAACGTTAAACCGCAGGACATGCAATTCCTGGACAAGTGGTATTCCATGGGCGATGAACTGGGTTATGCCACCGGGTTCAAAAGCTTCAGGGAGGTCAGGGAAAGGATAATGTCCTATCCCATGGTATCCATGATTATAGCCCTCGCAGATGACCGGGCTGTTGGCCTTATATGTTATGAAACGCGGAACCTGGGCGGAAAAAAGGTGGTATGGGTACATATCATCATAGTTGATCCTGCCTGGCAGAGCAGGGGCATCGGCACCCGGGCGGTCGCCAGGCTCTTGGACTTTTTTGAAGCCAGGGGCTATTCGGACGTGATGGCTTCGGTTTCCTGTCAGAACAAGCGCGGCCTCAGGTTCTGGGAGGGCCTTGGCTTTACACGTTCCCCAGCCATGGAAAGAGCCCTGGATGCCTCAGGAACCAGCGGTGTGGCTATAATGAGGAAAAACCTGGCCGAAAACCAGGCCTGACATCGGGGGGGCACCGCAGAAAATCATAATTTTTCGCGGAGTTGCCGTCATGAAAAGACCATTGGCAGTATCGGCTATTGCCCTGATTATCGGAATAATTATCGCTGAAAAGGTATCCTCGATCATCCCCGGTCTGTGTGCGGTACTCCTTATCTGCATCGCAGCGTATCTTGCCTGGCCCAGGATTTCCTTCAGATCGCCCTTCCTCCTTCTTGCGCTTCCGCTTTTGGTATCAGGCTTCTTGCTTCATCATTTCAATATCCGGGCAGTCAATACCAGGTTCCTGCCATGGCAAGGCCGCAAGGTGGTTATTGTGGGCGCGATCCATGATGAGCCTGTCTTCTCGGACGGCAGAATCACCTTCACCCTGTCGGCTGATACCATCGCCGAAAACCAAAGGATAACCCCGATCCGCGATGGAAAGATCAGGGTCAGGGTTTACAGTGACAGTCCTGTTGAGGAACTGCAATACGGAAGGATTGTGCAGATCAGCGCCGAGATCGAAATACCGGCAGGACGGCGCAATATCGGGGGATTTGACTACAGGCGCTTTCTTGCGGCAAGGGGCATATCGGGCATATGCAGCATCAATCGGTTACAGCTGAAGGTGCTGGAAGGCAGCCGGGGCTTCTTCCTGAAATCGGCGGGCTATGCTGTGCGCAAAGGCATATTGAATGCCCTGTATGGAAGCATGCCGCAGAAGGAAGCCTCGATTGCGGCCGGTATGCTAATAGGCTATACCGAGGAGATGCCTGAAAGCATGGAGGAGGCCTTCAGGAAGGCTGGGCTGTCTCATATCATGGCAGTATCCGGGGCCAACCTGGCCTTTCTTTTGCTGCCATTCATCTGGCTGCTGAAAAGGATCGGGCTGAATCCCAGGTGGGCTTCAGTGATTTCGCTGCCAGTAATGTTACTGTATGTATTTGCTACCGGTATGGAGGCTTCTGTTATACGCGCAGCTATAATGGCTGGAATTATGCTTCTGGGTATGATTTTCTGGAGGCAAACCGACTTCTATTGTTCGATATCGGCATCGGCTCTGCTGATACTGCTTTCAAACACCTTTATGCTATTCGATATAGGGTTCATCCTTTCCTATACCGCAACCATATCCCTGGTAGTGTTCTACAAACCTGTTTTTGACAAGCTTCCCGCGAAAATACCCAAGGTGATAAGGGATACCCTGGCAGGAACATTCTCGGCGCAGCTGGGGGTAATCCCTGTTATAGCGGGAACCTTCAACAGTTTCTCGGTGGTATCCATGATTGCCAACCTGGCAGTGGTACCCATAACCGGGATATTAACAGCACTATCAGCAATCCTGGCGGTTTTCTGGTTTGTATTCCCACCGATATGTCATATTTTGGGCTGGATTGTAACCGTTTTAACCAGCGCTGTCCTCACGGTGACCCGGACGCTCTCGTCCATGCCCTGGGCTGAGATCGCTATAGCAACGCCGGGTTTCTTTCTGACATCCGGATATTACCTTATCCTGCTGGCCATACGCTATGGCATCCCGTGGCTGGAAAAACGGGTGCCGGAACCGTGCTCCGCCGTAAAGGATGCGCCGAACAATGCCTTTAAGGATATGGGACAGGTATATAACGATACAAGCCGAGGTTCGGAAGAAAGCGGAAGGAAACGGTTTGGTTGGCTGGTCGCATGCATTCTGGCTGTTTATGGCTGTATTGTCCTGCTGGATATGGTCCCCTCCGGGAAGCTTGAGATATACTTTGCCGATGTGGGGCAGGGAGACTGCAGCATTATCAGGACCCCATCAGGGAAAAGCATCATCATTGACGGCGGTGGGAGCATCTACGACGATGAGAATTCCTATACGGGGGAAATGATTGTGGTTCCTGTTCTCTTCGACCTTAAGATTACCCAGATTGATGTCATGATCGCAACCCACGGACATGCCGACCATATCAGGGGTCTTAAAAGCGTCATCGACAAAATGAGGATAAAAAGACTGGTGGTGGCCGATGCGGATGACCACGAAATGAACGAATTGACCGACTATGCCCGGAACAGGGGGATCCACGTAGAGTTGGCAGACCAGGGCGACATCATCTATTCGGAAGAAGGCCTTGTGCTGACAGCCATCTATCCCCTTGATGACAAGACACTGATACCCTCGGGCAGGACTGCCAGCGCCAATGAGCTCTCCCTGGTGACGAGGCTGGATTATGCCGGTTTCAGCGCCATATTCACAGGGGATATAGGTGCTTCCACCGAAAGGCTGCTGTTGGGACAGGAGGCGTTGAACTGTGATCTTATCAAGGTTCCCCACCATGGCTCAAAGTATTCGTCAAGCCCGGAAATGATCCGGCAGGCAAGCCCGGCCATCGCAGTGATATCGGTGGGAGAGAACAGGTATGGGCATCCCGATGAAAATGTAAAAAAGCTCTATATGTCGGCGGGAGCCAGGATCTACGAAACCATAAGACATGGGGGCATCATGGTAAGAGTGGATCGCAGGAAGCCAGATCAAATCTCGGTTTGGACCGTTATCAAAGAATAGTCGCCACCCTGTCAGGGGACTAAGGGGACGGTTTCCCGTGGTCCCTCTTTGGGAGCCTCCTCCATGTCATTGCGAGCGGCGCGCGGCAATCTCTGCCTGAGTGACCATGATAAGATTGCCACGTCCGGCTTTGCCGGGCTCGCAATGACAGTAAGAAGGTGGCTCCTCGCAATGACACCGAAAAAGCACCGCGCAACGACGCACGTTCAGTGCGTACCCGCGCCGAAATAA
>Ga0209537_1000600_pt1 | contig 43671 bp, 40 predicted proteins | sample BioPla4DNA1_FD_187698 | JGI IMG/M metagenome (GOLD analysis project Ga0209537, IMG submission 187698) | Biogas fermentation microbial communities from Germany - Plant 4 DNA1 (SPAdes) (version 2) | ecosystem: Engineered > Bioreactor > Anaerobic > Digestate | place: Bielefeld, North...
TGAAACGCAGGTAGCAATAGCATTAGGTGCATCTGTCCATCCATTAACCAATATAACTCCTAAAGTAAGCAGAACAGTAATTAGCAATATAGGATTTGAGTTTATTTGCCTTAAAAATTCACTTAATGTAATACTCATTACATTTCCTCCAGTATATTATACTTTTTATACAAATATATACTTATAATCACTAGTGTTTAATTATTAGTGAATATTTCCATTGACTTTTTAAAATATTCCACTACATGATTATATGGAATATAATACCATTAAAATTGGTTATAAAAACAGAATTTTTTATAGAATTATTTGGTTTTGAAGGATTCTATTTGAAATTATATCAGCAACTATTTAAAATGTTAGACCATTTATAATTGTTAACTTCGTAAATCTCAAATAGATTATCTTTTATAGCTCGCTTTATTTCAATCATAGTAATTTTCTTCTCCATTAGCGGCTCTATAAGCTTAAATATAGTAAAGGTCATGATACCGGTAATAATTTGAATCATTATTGCATTTAGTGAGTGACCTATAAAAGTTTTGAATTTTAAGTTTTGTTTTATCCATTTAAAGAAAAGTTCTATTTCCCAGCGCTTTTTATAAAGCCATGCTATTTCTTCACTTAAAAGTTCATCAATATTTGTTATAAAGGTTAGTTCTTTACCATATTTATCTATAATTTTTATAAGGCGATATTCTTCTTTTGTTTGATAAGTATATTGAGAACCCAATTTTACTATCTTATCACAGACTATTTGAGTTCCAACATCCAAAAGTCGTTTATCGCTGTGGCTTATTCTTAAATCTTTAATTTCAGTAACTACGGCGTTATCCTTTAACCTAGTTACAAAGTATTTTTCATCCTTTGTGTATTGATCGAATTTTTGGTAATCTAAATAGCCTTTATCAAATACGTAAATACAATGCTTTGTATCTATTAATGTATCCATAGCAGTTTTATCATGCTCGACAGCATTTGTAACAACAAATGCATCCGGAATACCCTTGTTTAAATCAAATCTAGTATGAATTTTTATACCAGCTTTGCTTGATCTAAATAGGGCCCATTGGTAGAGATTTAAACTCATACTTATAGTAGTAGAATCAATTAATTTAACAGAACCAAAGCGCTTTAAAGATTCATTTGCTGACCCTATATTTAGAGCTTTATTAATAAGCTCAGTTAAAACTGGCAAAAACACTTCGTAATTGCGCTTATTATTATGGTATGACACTGTACTCAAGCTAACGCTTGTTACGATTGATTTTACTTTGGTAGACATACCAATGCCAAAACTTAGATCTCTTAAACTATCTTTTTGCATTATATGATAATAAATCATTGCTTTTAAATGATCTTTAGTAAAAAATTTAGAAACTTTATTATCTGTTTTTAACATAAATGCAGAATGTTTCAATGTGTTCCAATTGATAAACTCTATAATTTTATCAAATAATTTGATATAATTAACCACGTAGCCAGTAACCTCCTTTAGGTTTATAGTTTTTGTTGTGATTACATTAAACCAAAGGTTACTGGCTACTTTCACGTCTAAATTTATGGTAATTGGACAAATTATAACCATATCAAAATGTCAATGGAAATTTTAATCAAAGATTAAACAGTAGTGACTTATAATATTAACATTAAAAATTTTTAATTTCAACAAAAGTAATCCAACTTCCACCATTTAACCGTTACACTCTTAAATATCATAATATTATTGTTTCCATGGAAATTAGTATTACAGCAAAAATCACAATTTCACCAGTAAGTCATATTATAATCATGTAAGCTTATGAAAGGAAGGAAGTAAATGTATATTAATTACAACGGATTTCAATATCCAAATTACATTAACACAACAGGAGAAAGCAGTAGCAATATAAATAATCCAAATACTTTATATCAATGCCCTTACTATGGGTATCCATATAGGTATAATTCTTGTACCCCCAAGTATCCATTGAAGGACTATGGTCCAGAACCCTTTGTTATTAACATTGAAGAAGCTACTAAAGAAAATACTAACTTTCGCACAGCGCTATGGACTGGAAGCCATCTACAAGTTACTTTAATGAGTATAGATGTAGGTGGAGAAATTGGTTTAGAAATCCATCCAAATACGGATCAATTTATCCGTATAGAGGAAGGTCAAGGTATTGTTATGATGGGTGACTATAAAGATAATTTAAATTTCCAGAAAAGAGTCTATGACGACTATGCCTTTATCATACCAGCTGGCAAATGGCATAATGTAATTAATACAGGGAATACACCATTAAAAGTATATTCAATATATGCTCCTCCTCAGCATCCTAGAGGTACAGTTCATGCAACTAAAGCTATTGCGGATGCCGCTGAAGAAAAGCATAGTTAAATCCATACCTTTCATAGAATAGAATATAAGGGCTTGTTCTCTTATTGCTCAAGAACAAGCCCTTTAACTTACCTAAAATTCATTTAATTAGCTTTAACCATCCACTTATTGCCTTTATATCTTATTAGAAATAAAGTGGATCTAAATATCCAATCTACTATCATTGCTACCCATACCCCAAACATACCCATATTCATATACTTAGCAAATAAAAAACCAAAGCCTAATCTGAATATCCACATAGATACCACACCAACTACCATAGTGTAACGAACATCATTTGATGCCCTAAGGGTATTAGGAAGTGTAAAAGATAGTGGCCAAATGAGGCATACATTTACGCCATGAAATATTATAACCTGTTTAGCCATTTCAGTAGTTTCTTGTGATAAATTAAATATTTGTAATATAAGGGGTGTAAGCAAAATAATAACTATATTTATGCAAATAGAAGCTATATAGGCATATTTTAAAAGCTTTTTTGTATAATACCTTACTTGTTTATAATCTCCTGCCCCTACGCATTGACTTACCACCGTTACTAATGCTAATCCAATTGATGCTGCAGGAAGAATTTCAAAGGCTGAAACAGTATTTCCTACTGCATTAGCTGTTATTGATGCGGTACCAAAGCCAGCAACAACACTTAATAGCATTATTTTACCAAGTTGAAACATGCTGTTTTCTACTCCGTTAGGTATACCTATCCGAAGCATTTTAACTACCATTCTTCTATTAAATTTATAACGAAAAGGCTTGCTAATATGTATAATTAGCTCTTGATTTCTAAGAAGGGCTACTATAATTACTGCTGCCACTACTCTTGAAACCAATGTAGGAATAGCAACTCCTTCCACACCTCTTCTAAAACCGTATATCAATATAGCATTTCCTATTACATTTATAGCATTCATAACAATAGAAATTATCATAGTAATTTTTGAATTTCCCATAGCCCTAAATAATGCAGCTCCACTATTATATATAGCTATGAAGGGAATGCTTGAAAATACTATAAGCATATATGTGGTAGAATATGCCGCTACATCTGGTTCAATTTGTCCAAAAACTACATTTAAAATAAAATCTTTACCTATATATAATACAGTCATTATGATAATTGAAATTAAAGTTACAAAAACCAGCAATTGCTCTCCTGCCTTAGATGCCTTATCGGCTCGCTTTTGACCAATGTATTGACCTGCTACCACTGCTCCACCAGTAGCTAAGGCGGCAAAAACATTAATAATTAAAATATTAATAGAGTCCACTAGAGAAACGGCAGATACAGCACTTTCCCCAACCTTAGCAACCATAACTGAGTCTGCCATACCAACAGCCATAGCAAGAAATTGCTCAATTATAAGGGGATATATTAATTTTATCAAGGCTTGATTAGTGAAAATATAATTCTTTTTTTCTTGTAATTTTTCATTCATCACTTATTTCCTTTCAATAAAGAAATACCTTATACTTGGTATAAGGTAAATCAACATTCGCTTTTGTAATTATAGATTTATATAGAGATATCCTTCTTTTATTCCTACTAACAGCAACCAGTGCCATCAATGGAGCAAACATTTACTGTTGGTTTTACTTCAGCCTTTTTAACATTAATATGTTCAAATATATCAAAGGTCTTATTTCCATCCTCTAAAATAAAGAAAGGAATTCCAACCTTTCCATTCTCCTTAATGGAATTAAAAATTGCTTCCTTATCCCGGTATTGCAAAAACTCTTTTAAGTAAGATATTTTTTCTGTAATATTTCTATACTCTAACTGAATATTATCGCAATCCTTTAATTGCTCTTTAGCCTCAACACAATCTGGACAGAAATCTGCACCATACATAATAATTTTCATATTAACAGCTCCTTCCTAAGTTAGTTTAATGTAGTCACAATGTATAATTTTTCAACCAACTATTATTTTTATAGTTTATCTATTATTAAACCATAAAACACAGACAAGAGCAACATTATTTGTTTTAGTCCTGTATATACTCTATACAACCATTAGCTATATCTTTGAAATCAATGCTTTCTTCTAAGATTGTAGAATAACCAGTACCATTGCTATCGTGATCTCTTATAGCATATTGACTTTGATTTATAAATTTCATATTTCTTATGGTAGTGTTTTCAGAATCCTCTAGATTAATGCCAATTAGCCTTGAATTTATAACAGCATTTTCAAAGGTATTGTTATGATTGGCTCCATTGTTTTGTCCTATAACTGGATTTGGCATTATATTAGGATCGTCCCACTCTGTCGTTATACCAATATCCATACGATGTCCCAATCTAGGAGCTCCTGAAATAGGACCAATCTGCAAATTTTTAAAAATACAATTTCTTGTCCAATGCTCCACATAAATACCTATACTATGATTATCATCCTTATAGCAATTATCAATGGTTATATTTGAAAATATAGCATTGTTGCAATTAGCTCCAGTCCATAATCCCATCCATCCTGTATCCCTTATCCTTACCCTATTTACAGTACATTCTGTAGCTGCCCACAGGCCACATTCTCCAGTACCATTCATAGAACCTCTTACTGTTTGATAAATACCGCTGATATCACAATCTTCAATAATTGGAGGTATTTCTGGTGTATCATACAAGTATTTTGGATAATAGGCCTGCCAGTACAGACCATACTCCGTAAAATCTTTTATTATACATCTTTTTACTACTAAACCATTGGTTTCTCTTGCTTCAATAGCCTTAGCTACCTTTCTATTTCCATTGAACCAGCAATCATATATTTTACTGTTAGGGTTATTCTCTTCTATGAATATCATCGCCTCATCTTTATTACCATCAAAGCATATACCATGTACTTCACTTCCATCTCCTCTAAGTTTAAGTCCAAATTTAAGTACCGCTCCCCCTAAACTCCTTGCCCATATTTTGTGAGGAGCACCAGCGGTTACCGATGTTGTATTAACATAAACTCCTTCCTCCAAAACTATGTTTTGAGGTACAGTGGATTTAAAAGCCTTAATAAAGGCTTCAGTATTATCAACTAAGATATATTCTGATGGAAGCTGATAGCTTTTAGGAGGCTTTGGAAGCTGGGCGAATCCCTTTTCTTCTTCAATTGATGGTGCAGCTTTTTCCTTTTTAGCCGGTTCCTTATAGTAATATAGGGAAATATCATCTACATAACAGTAACCGTTGTTTAAAGACTTTATATAAATCTTAGCAGATTCATTTTCTTTTCCAGTTCTAAATATTAGGGTTAACTTAATGTATTCGGTAGAATTAGCACTGGTGTTTAAGTCTGTTCCTCCAAAATCCTTAACTCCTAAAATTACATACTGCTTTTTAAACTGAGACTTGACTTTAGCTGTTAAAATATAAGATGTATTAGGCTGTAGTCCTGTTACTATTTGCTCTATATAGCTATCTTTTCCCTCTAGTCTAGCACAATAATCTCCTGTAAACTGTTCCTCTCCTATAACCATACAGCTACCACCCCTAGACCAATGGAAGCCAAATCCGCCAAGTTCAAAATCACCATTATAAATCATATTCATACCTTCATTTTTACTTTTTATTACCTGAGCATAAAAAAATAATGCAGCTAATATACATAAAAGAAAATAATAAAAAAACAATTTTATTTTAGATACCCTAACCTGCATTATTTATTTTCCTCCACTGAAACTTAATATATAATAATCCTTTCTTAAAACAACTTTTACATTTTTTACCTTATATTAATAATATTATCCCTTTCGCGAAATTGTCAACAGGGTCTACAAATTCTGATAATTTTATATAAATAGAACTGTTATACAAGAATTAATAAATCAGTTCCTGCACAACAGTCCCTTTTAAATTAATAGTTACAATTGATTTTTTTAGTCACCTTATCAATAAACCTTTCTGCTTTCCTATAATCTTTATCATTTGGATGCCCCTGGGATAGCCTTCCAAACAAATCAAAAAGCTTTATATTAGAAAATTCACTTGCCTTAAAGTTCCCCTTACAGGCAAAGCTTCCTTTGTTTATAGCTCCCTTTGATTTAAGTAGCTTGATTAGTTTATTGTTATAAAATTTCAATCCTATTCCACTAGTAGAAAATACAAAAGTATTTTTATCTTTCAAATTTAGCTTATTAACTAAGTTAAATATCTTTGGTGACATACTCTCCTTATATACACCAGACCCAAAGCCAATTAAATCATATTTTTCTATATCTATATTATCAATATTCTGTATTTTTAATAAGTCTGCTCCTGTTTTTTCCGCAAATATCTCAGCAATTTTTTCCGTATTATTTTTGTAGGTAGAATTATATATAATTAAGGTTCTCACAAGCAAACACCTCACATTAGTCCACTTTTATATTACTATTAATAGATATATCTAAGTTATAGCTATAATTTCCCAAAACTAAACACATTAGTTTTATCTTACTCCCTTTACAAGGGATCTTATACTATCTAAAAGATAAATTCCTATTAAAACCACACCAAGTATCCATTTAACGTTTATTAACTCCTTTGAAAAAGTAAATATAGAAGCTTTTGTGTAAGTAGCCAATGTTGATATGATTTCTTCATTTATAAGGAGCTTGTCACACAACATTACTACAACTAAAGTGCATACAGCAAAATTATAAGCTGCATTTGCTATTGATAATGACTTATTCCAACTTTCCACGATATACTTCCATACAAAGATTACAAACTGTAAAGCAGCCAGTATTAAAATAAAAGGTATATATCCTTGTAACCTTTGTAAATTAAATAAAGGAGTAACTATAACATTATTATTTTCTCCAAGTGAATAAAAGGCAATTAATTGAGGATAAAAATAAATTATTGCAGTAAAGAGGATTGTCAAAAACATTGAAATTACAGTATTTCTACGAGAAATTTTCTTTTTTTCATTATTTCCTAACTCTGGGAGGTCATCAGGTGTCCATTCTTTATTCTGTCTTGGAATATAACCTACTTCTATTTCACTTCTTTCTATTAAGGAAAATAGTAATGTAACCCAGAAGGCTCCCTGTAATGCTCCAGTTATACTGGAAGCAATCATACTCCCTATCAGCTTTCCTATATTACTTATCCCATACCAATGAATAGATGGTTCTATTATCCAACCTAAAAAGGCTATAGATAAAGACACAAAGACACATATACCTATTACCTTTTTTAGCACAGAAATATATTTATCATAATATGTAGGACCAATTAAATATCTTTTCTGTGGATTATATTCATTGGCTAGTATTCTTGGACTACCAAGTTTAATTAGTACTTGATATACATCCTTCTCTGTATAATTATCAGGTAGCATATCTTCAATGTTGGCCTGAAGCTCTATCCCTACATCCTCACGGATTCCTTCAGGCAGATATCTTTTTACTGCCTCCAAATAACGTTCAATTAAACTCATTTTCTCCATCCTCCTTTATTAGCTCCTCCAAGTGTTTAGAAATAGCTCTCCATTCTTTTTTTAGTTGCCTATATACTTCCTTGCCCTTTTCACTTAAAATATAGAATTTACGGGGTCTGCTTTCACTAGTATCCCATTGGCTTATAAGAAGCTCTTGTTTTTCTAAACGTCGTAATAAGGGGTAAAGGGTTCCTGCTTCAATGGGGACCTTCTTATTCTCTAACTTTTGAACAAGAGAATATCCATATTCTTGACTATGAAGCTGACTTAATACCATAAGCACTAAGGTACCTCTTTTTAGCTCAACAGCTAGGGAACTAATAAGCTCATCCATAGAATCCATTATTATCACCTCAATTTTAATATACTGTATATCATACACTATTGTCAATAATATAATATTATTAAAGTCTAAAGAATACAATTGTAAGAGTTAAAATGATAATTTTTCTATTATAAACGATATCATATAGCGTATTTTCTATATTTAACTGCTAATATTTATTGACATGGACTAGCTTCTACGTTATCATAAAACTACGATTCCTTTCGATTTTCAAAGAAACTCATATATAATATATATCAGTTTGGATAAACAGTCCCTCATTGGATTTTTTGGATAAAAATGAAGAAAATTTAAAGGAGGGATTCCTATGAGTACATTCGTCAATAAAAAAGTAATTCCCATTTTATTACTCATATTTCTTACTTTTAAAACAATAAATTTATATAAGGTAAACTTTTACCAATCGGCTACAAGGGATAAAATACCTAATATTACAGCATTAAAAGTCAAAAAGAGTTCTACACCTATAATATTATTGCCAAAGCAGCAGCTTGATTTCCAATGTAGTATTTTCCCAAATATAAATTCATCCTGGTTTAATTTTATTAGATTTGAACTAAGTCTAGCATCTTTGGTTATATTAATAGTATTACTATTAGATGTAAGACAACGAATAATAAAATTACTTACCAGTTATTTTGAAGGGAATAAATATAAGGACTTTCTTAATGTCTATCCAAATTTAATTTTGATTAGAAAGGACGTAATGACATGAATATATTTACCGAGAAATTAAAAGAAGTTTTGACATCGGTGCTTCCGATTACTATAATTGTCTTACTTTTACACTTTACCATATCTCCTCTAGCAACGCCCCTAATCATTAGGTTTATTTTAGGTGCGGTGTTAATTGTATTTGGTTTGACCTTTTTCTTAATTGGTGTGGATTTAGGTGTTACACCTCTAGGTACCAATTTAGGATCCAGTATTACCAAGTCCAATAAACTGTGGATACTAATTGCTTCTGGTTTGATTCTTGGCTTCTTTATATCTATCGCTGAACCAGGTCTTCTAGTGCTAGCTAATCAAGTGGCAACCGTTACATTAGGGCAAATATCTAGCAGTAGCATTCTGATAGTGGTTTCCATAGGCTTAGCAATGCTAATTGCCTTTGGTTTTATAAGAGTGGTTTATAATATACCCCTTTATAAAACCTTAACAGTCTTATATTTCATTATTTTAATTTTAGCTTTCTTTACTTCAGCTGAATTCCAAGCAATAGCCTTTGACGCTTCAGGTGCCACCACTGGTGTTCTTGCCGTACCCTTTATTCTTTCTCTTTCACTAGGTATTTCTAACCTAAAGAAGGATAGTAAGTCTTCAGAAAAGGACAGCTTTGGTTTAGTTGCTATAGCATCAGTAGGTGCCATAATTTCTGTTATGCTTTTAAATATAATTTCAGGAACCAGCGATTTTTCTGGTAGCCTAGACTTTGATGTATCACAAACTAATTCTATTATGCTACCTTTTATACAGCAGCTTCGTCCAGTATTAAAAGAAAGCTTTATCGCCCTTTTGCCCTTGGTATTAATTTTTATAATAGGACAATATGTATCCTTTAAATTAAGCAAAAAGTCCTTTGTTAAAATATTAAAAGGATTTATATATACCTTTTTAGGACTATTTATATTCCTACTAGGTGTGAATGCTGGCTTTATGGAAGTAGGAAGTATAGTAGGATACAAGCTTGCAACCGCAAACAGCAAATGGTATATTATAGTAATAGGATTTATTCTTGGTGTTGTAACCATGCTAGCTGAGCCTGCAGTATATGTATTAACACATCAAATTGAAGATGTAACTAGCGGCTATGTTAAAAGAACTGCGGTACTAATTCCTCTATGTATTGGTGTTGGCTTTGCAATTTCTCTATCCATGATAAGAATAATAGTACCAGAAATTCAATTATGGCATTATTTATTACCAGGATATATAATCTCCATTGCTATGAGCTATTTTGTACCAAAACTCTTTGTAGGGATTGCATTTGATGCAGGAGGAGTTGCTACAGGGCCCATGACTGCAACCTTTATATTGGCTTTCACTCAAGGAGCAGCAGAAGCTATTGAAGGAGCAAGTGTATTAAAGGATGGTTTTGGAATGATTTCTATGGTAGCCCTCACTCCAATAATCACCTTACAAATATTGGGGTTTATATTTAAGATAAAGTCTAAAAAGGAGGGTGTTCAAGAAAATGGTAAATAATCCTGAAGTCGATGAACTTGAATTGCTCTGTGTTATTGTTAACTATGGAATGGCAAGCAAAATAGTAAAGCACGCTAAAGACCATGGCATTAAAGGTAGTACTATTCTTTTAGGGAAAGGTACAATCAAAAATTCCTTGCTAGAGTTCTTAGATTTAGCTGAAAGCCGTAAAGAAATAATTCTAATGGCCACAGTATCCAGTACAGCTGATACTGTATTAGAAGAATTAAATACAAAATTCAAGTTCTGCAAACCCCATCACGGCATAATTTTTAGTACTTCTATCATGCGTTTGTTTGGAACTAAAAGTTATATGCACAAAATGAATATAGAAAGCAGAGGTGCAGAAAATTCTATGTATAATCTTATTACTGTTATAGTTGACAGAGGTAAAGCTGAAGCAGTTATTGAAGCAGCAACTAAAGCTGGCTCAAAAGGTGGAACTATTTTACATGGAAGAGGTTCTGGTATTCATGAAACTAGCAAAATATTCTCTATGGAAATAGAACCGGAAAAGGAAATTGCTCTAATTATATCCGAAGAGAGCTTAACTGAGGCCATAGCTAATTCTATTAGAAATGAGCTTAACATTGATGAACCAGGCAATGGAATCATCTTTATTCAAGATATAAAACGTGCTTATGGTTTATATAAAACTACCTAAAATATAAAAATACTTATTATAAAAAATTACTATAGGTAAAATCCTATAGTAATTTTTATTTTCAAATAGAGCTAATTTAACTAACTAGCTCACTAATACTTTTTTTATCTATGTTTCTTGCTTCCTTTTTTGGACCTGCTATAATTAATGTCATTATAGTTACTATAAATTCTGTTAAGACAAAGGCTAACCAAACACCTGTCATTTTTAGCAAGCTACTCAATAGAAATACTAAGGGAACTATTATAATACATCCTCTTGCTAATGATACTATAAAGGCCGTTCTAGCCTTCTCCGTAGCACTTAAATACATTGTCATGCAAATATTTATACCTGCAAATAAAAATCCTAAAAAATAAATCCTAAGTCCCCTCTTTGCAATCTGTGATATATCCATGTTTTTTTCGCTGTTAAATACTCCTACAATAAAATCTGTATTTAAAAACAAAACTAAATATACGAAAAGTGCTATCACAATAGAAGTTTTTAAAGCATATTTCATTACCTTTTTTATTAACAAGGAATCCTTCAATCCATAAGCTTTACTTAGTAGAGGTTGTATTCCTTGAGCTATGCCTGTAAATACAGAAGCTCCTACTAGTGCAATATTTGCAACAATTCCATAAGAAGCCACTCCTATGTTACCTTCAAACCTTAATATAAGGAGGTTGAAGGTTATAAGAGATACCGCTGAAGACACCTCAGTAATAAATGATGATAAACCTAATCTAAAAATATCTATTATACTAGAGTTACTTATCTTACTTTTTATATACCTGAAATTATTTTTCCCCCTTGTAAAATGAAGGGTCAATATCCCCATGCTTATTATTGGCGCCAAACCTGTAGCAAAAGCAGCACCGAAAATTCCCATCTTAAGTGGAAACATAAATATATAATCTAAAACAATATTAGAAAAGCTTCCTGTAAGCATTGCTATCATTGATAAATTAGGATTATTGTCATTGCGAACAAAAGCAATAAGGATGTTATTCATAATAAAAAACGGTGCAAAGCATAGTATAGTAGTTAAATATGTTTTTGACATAGTTAAAGTAGAGCTGTCTGCACCTAAAACACCAGCCAAAAATTCGGAACCAAAAGCACCAGTAATAGCTAGTAAAGCTCCTATTAATAGCCCTATCTTTACACAATTAGTATATACTATATTAGCCTTATACCCCTTCTTTTGGGATTTTAAAATACTGAATCTTGTGGCACCACCTATACCTATCATCAAACCTAGACCATGTATGATACTGTATATAGATATAGAAAAGTTAAGAGCAGCAAGACCTCTTGACCCCAATGCCTTTGATACAAAAAATGTGTCTGCAAGAATATAACAAGATAGTCCAAGCATACCTAAAATATTCAAGCTTACATACCTAGTAAAAGTCTTAAAAATACTTCTCTCCATGATAATCCCCCTATTAAAATAAAAAGATGTTCCCAACATCCCTTCTAAGACCTAACGGAATGTTTTGAACACCTTAAAATCTTTACCCGGTGGCAAAGCTTAAGTTCTTTTATACAAAGAAGAATATTATAAAGTTTTTATATAAACCACATTTATATTATTATAGTACTTATGCAATGTCAACTATATATTCTCTATTAATCTCCCTTGTTAAATCTAAACCATTACTAACTTAACAATCACCTTATGCTTATAACCACTTCTAGCATTCAATGACACGTTATAACATTAAATAGCAGTATTTATCCTAATTGTAACCAATTTAACAATATTAGAATAAAATAAATTAGGTAATAAAAAATACTAAGCTTGATGAGAAAATGATACACAACCTTAAGAACTAAAAAATGATTACTAAGGGGGTTAATATATGAGTTCAGCAAATGATAATTATTTCTTAAATGATAATAATAATAGAGAAACACCAAATTACTATGACAATATGTATATTGACAGCAATTTAGAGAACAATATAGAAAATAATCCTTGCCAAGGAGATGAAAGAGTAAAGCACCATTGTGTAACTGTTTGTGGTTTACCTGGCCCTAGAGGTCCCCAAGGCCCCAAAGGTGACCCCGGTCCTAAAGGGGAAAAAGGTGACCCCGGTCCTAGAGGCCCTAAAGGAGAAAAAGGAGATCCCGGTCCTAGAGGTCCTAAGGGTGAAAAAGGAGACTTAGGAGAATCCTTTGATTGTATATGTTTAGCTCAAATTTCTCATATTTTAAAGCAAATTATATGTATGTTTCCAACTTCTAAACTATTAGTTAATTATGAAAATGGTGGCTATGCTATAGGAACTCCTGTTACTTTATATCCAACCTATGAAGAGGCCTGCATATTAAAATTAACAGATGACTGTAGAAATGTAACAACTAATATTAATATTTGTAAAATTGCAGCTGTAACTCTTCTTGATAACTGTAACAAGTCCTTCTTTGATGCAAATGGCCTTTTCAGATTTAATTTTCTAAAGCCTTGTCCTGAAATATTTACTACTAAGGCTTATAAATGCGAGTCTGCTATTAGAAATTCACTAATTACTGCAGCCCGTGAAAATAAAATAGTTAGTATTATAGCTGGCGGAACTACCTTGCCTTCGAATGTAGTTACCGCTGCAGATTTTGGAATAGTTGCACTGGGTAGAAACACTATTGTATCTACTTGCAAGATTGAAAGTGTTTCTTATTTCCAACCAGACAGAACCTCCTGTGACAAATTCTATAACTATTAACGATAAAGCTATTGATAAAAAAATTCTCGGATCACAGTTTTATGGTGATCCGAGAATTACACATTTCTAGAAATCAGCTTTTAAATCTTTAATAACACTGGAAGCTGCTGATTTGTCTTAAGTCCATTCCAAAAAATCTCCATGTGCCTCTATCCCAACGGAATCCAGAAACTGATCTTCGTCCAACAAATACTAACCATGCCCAAAATCCATTTCCTCTAGTAGGCCATATATATACAAACCTAAAGAGACAGGGCTCAATTGCACCTTGATCTATGGCAAAGGTACTAGCTCCAAATTGCTTTGCTTGAGTCTGTTGGGGTGTAAAGCTTGGTGGAGCAGATGGTGGTTGTTGGGCACCCTGTATAGAACGTTGTAAGGTTATCATTTGCCTAAAAGGACACTGTGGAGGGAGGTCTTCTGTTTCCAAATCATAGATTTGCTTAAAATCATAAAGGCAGACATCTTGGTCATCATAATTTCTATAATTTTCAGCATACATAAAAAACACTCCATAAAATTGCTCAATTATATACTATGGATAAACTTTAATTTTGTTAATAAAAAGCATCCACTTTTTGCCGATAGATTTTAATCTGCATAGATAATATTAATGTATAAATTGGCTGATTAAGATAAATCTATGATACATCTTAACCAGCCTTGTAAGTTCTATTCTAATTTTTTTGCTTCGACTAAGCAGTAAACTAATGATACTGTAAGGGCTTTTCATTTGGATTATTAAAGCTAGGTGGTTGAGGATTATCAGCACTAAAGTATTGTCCACCTGGGCTTGAAAGATCAAAGTAAAGCTTAGAATCTTTAGTAATCCCCCAATCTCTCAGAGAGCCAGTATCCTGAAGCCTATTAAAAGCTTCTCTAAACATTGTATTATGAGCTTCTTCACGATTGAGCAAGAACTCAATAGTTTCCCTAACTCCCTTATCATTTATTTGTCTATATAGATATTCATAAACTACCTTAGCTCGTTGCTCAGCGGCGATATTAGATAAAATGTCCGCTGCTAGGTCTCCAGTTTCATTTATATAAGCCGATGTCCATAAATATCCTGATGCATTGCTAAGCATAGGTGTAAGACCAGTCAACACATGAGCTTCAATATTGCCAATAGTGGCATTATTGGCATTAAGCTCATGGCCATTTAGTAAGTTAATTGTTGTAGCCACCATTTCCATATGGCTTAGTTCTTCTGCAGCTATATCGAGAAATAAGTCCTTAATTTCCTTATCCTTTATACGGAAGCTTTGCGAAAGATATTGAAGGGCTGCTTTTAACTCTCCCTGCGGACCTCCAAGCTGCTCTTGAAGCATAGCTGCATAATTAGGGTTTACGGCATCAACCCGTACTTCATGCAATAATTTTTTATCATGTTTAAACATTTTTTTCCTCCTTTAAAATATAAGAAATTTCTCTTTTAGCTTTACTCAGTTTTCCCAAATTATTCATTGTAAACTATCTACTTTTAGCTTTTAAAATACAGAGATTAGCAGTTGGAGGCATTTTTCTTTATAACGCAAAAAAAACTACTACGATTAAATCGCAGTAGTTTTTTTATTGGAGAGTGTGGAATACTTAGTTTACACTGTATAAAAGTTCTGCATAGGTTGGTAAAGTCCAATACTTTTTAGCTACCATTGTTTCAAGCTCATCAATTATTAGTCTAAGCTCAGTCATTGCCATAAATACGGAGCTTCTATAGTATTTGGTTAGTTCTAAGCTATCTGTTATGGTCTTAACATTTAGAACTGTAGCTTCTAAATCTTCTAACTTCTTATACAAGGATGCAGTTAATGATGAAAGCTTTCTAAGAAGTCCTTCTTCAGGATCTGCTTCTATACCGCATGCCTTTTTACCATTTACTAAGCTTACAAGTTCATTTTGATAGCCTAAAGAAGCAGGTAATATTTCCTTTTTCACAAGATCAATCATTGTAAGAGCTTCAATATGAATAGTCTTCTGATAGTTTTCAAGCATTATTTCATATCTTGAATGCATTTCTGCTTCAGTGAATACCTTAAGCTGAGTAAACATTTCTACATTCTTAGGAGCTATAAAGGTTGGTATTGCATCAGCAGTATTTTTTAAATTAAGAAGACCTCTTCTTTCTGCTTCTTTAACCCATTCATCGGAATAGTTATTACCATTAAAGATTATACGCTTATGATTCTTAATGGTTTCCTTAATCAATACCTTTAGTTCTTCTTTAAAGTCGCTGCTCTTTTCAAGTTTATCTGCAAAATCACTTAATACTTTCGCTACTATAGAATTTAAAACGATATTTGGACCTGCAATAGAGAAACTTGATCCTAACATACGGAACTCAAACTTATTTCCTGTAAATGCAAAAGGTGAAGTACGGTTACGATCAGTAGTATCCTTAGAGAAATGTGGTAATACTGTAACTCCTATTTCCATCTTTTGCTTTTCCTTGCCTACATATTCAGAATCAGTTTCAATAGCTTCTAATAATGTTGTAAGCTCATCTCCTAAGAATATAGATACTATAGCTGGTGGAGCTTCATTTGCCCCTAGTCTATGATCATTTCCTGCACTTGCTACAGAAACACGTAGTAAATCCTGATAATCATCTACAGCCTTGATTACCGCAGTAAGGAAAAGTAAAAATTGAGCATTTTCATGAGGTGTATCCCCAGGTTCAAGTAGATTTATGCCTGTATCTGTTGAGATAGACCAATTATTATGCTTACCACTACCATTAACCCCTGCAAAAGGTTTCTCGTGTAATAGGCAAACTAAACCATGCTTATTTGCAATACTCTTCATTAATTCCATTACAAGTTGATTATGATCTGTAGCAATGTTACTTATTGAGAAAATTGGAGCTAACTCATGCTGTGCTGGTGCTACCTCATTATGCTTAGTTTTAGCCAAGATTCCAAGCTTCCATAACTCTTCTTCTAGCTCTTTCATAAATGCAGACACTCTAGGCTTTATACTTCCAAAATAATGATCTTCTAGCTCCTGTCCTTTTGGTGGTCTTGCTCCAAATAAGGTTCGTCCACAATTTACAAGGTCCGGTCTCTTTAGGTAAAGTTCTTTATCTATCAAGAAGTATTCCTGTTCTGGTCCTACAGTTGTAACTACACGCTTTGCAGTTGTATTTCCAAAAAGTCTTAAAATTCTTATTGCTTGTTTATCAAGAGCTTCCATTGAACGAAGCAACGGTGTCTTTTTATCAAGCGCTTCTCCACTATAAGAGCAAAAGGCAGTAGGTATACATAGCGTTCCATCCTTTATGAAAGCATAAGAAGTTGTGTCCCATACTGTATATCCTCTTGCTTCAAAGGTAGCTCTAAGGCCTCCCGATGGGAAGCTAGATGCATCTGGTTCCCCTTGAACTAATTCCTTTCCTGAAAACTCCATTATAATTTTACCATTACCATCTGGTGATATAAAACTATCATGCTTTTCAGCAGTAATTCCAGTCATCGGCTGGAACCAGTGTGTAAAGTGTGTTGCCCCCTTTTCTACAGCCCAATCCTTCATAGCATTGGCAACCACATTAGCAACATCTAATTCTAAATGTGTGCCCTGAGCCATGGTTTTCTTAAGAGCCTTATAAATATCCTTTGGCAACCTTTCTTTCATAACGGCATCATTAAAAACCTGACTACCAAAAATCTCTGGTACATTTTTCATGATTAACTCCCCCTTATAATATTTCAATTCCTATGGTTTTCTATCCGTATATATTTTGATTTTGGATTCAATAAAGGGATAAAACTAGTTTATAGCCCTTAGGAATTGATATTAAACTCATATTAAACTACCTTTCGACTACAAAAAGAAAAGACGCTGCGGACATAAATCCACAGCGCCTTTGCTGTAATATATTAATATTATAACATAAAGATAATTAATTGTCAACATTTTTACTGTATTTTTATTGTATTAAACTTTTTTAACCAATAGTTTACTTGAATTAAATAGGCAGTAAGCTGTGGTGCAGCCATTAATTGCCCAAACCATGGCTTTCCATATTCTGAAGGAGCCTTCAAAAAGTCTTCCACTTTTTCCTTATCTACTATGGACAATATCGGTGAACTTGGATTTTGGATAATGTCCCTTAAAGCCTTAGATAAGAGCCTTTCATAATTGGGATGATAGGTTTTAGGATAAGGACTCTTTTTACGATGAAGTATTTCTTCTGGCAGTAAATCCTTGCAGGCTTCCCTTAGCAGTGATTTTGCAACTCCATCCCTATATTTCATTTTCCATGGTACATTAAAGACATATTCAACAATTCTATGATCTGCAAAAGGAACCCTTGCTTCAAGCCCAGAATACATACTAGCTCGATCCATACGATCCAATAGTGTTTGCATGAACCACTTAATGTTCAAGTAAGTTATCTCTCTACATTTTGCATCTGCTGAAACCTCTCCATTTTTCCTTGGTACTGCTCTGAAATAAACTTGGTATTTGTCATTCACATACTCTTCAAGTTTAAGCTTCTGTTTGATATCTTCTGATAAAAGTGCTGTTCTCATACTTAGATCGTAGGACCAAGGAAAACCCTTCACATTTATTAAGTCTTCTCTATAAAACCAAGGATAGCCACCAAAAATTTCATCGGCACATTCTCCAGTCAGTGCTACCTTATTATGCTTGACCACTAATGAGCAAAAGTATAGCAGGGAAGCATCCACATCTGCCATTCCTGGCAAGTCCTTGGCATCTACAGATTTATATAGGAACTGGACTAGCTTTTCCTCGTCACATTCTAAATAAGTGTGATTTACAGGATATTCCTTTTTCATTAAATCCACAAAGGGTCTATCTCTTTCAGGCTGAAAGGCATTGGCGCTAAAAAAAGTGTCATTATCCTTAAAATCAAAGGAAAAGGTATTTAACACAGCTCCTGTCTTTTGCAGGTAATCAGAAGCCACAGCAGTTACAATACTAGAATCTATACCTCCAGACAAGAAGCTACACACTGGCACATCAGAAACCATTTGTCTTCTAATAGCATCCCTCACTAAAAAGGAAACCTTCTCTACGGTCTTCTTATAATCATCCTTGTGTCCCTTTACTTCTAGCTCCCAATACTTATAGTTTCCTAGCCCTTCCTTAGTAAACACCATATAGTGGCCTGGTAGCAGCTCAAAAACATCTTTAAAAACTCCACACCCTGGTGTTCTGGCTGGTCCAACACCGAAAATTTCACGAAGGCTGTCTATATTTATTTCCGCTGGGACTTTAGGATGACAAAATAAAGCTTTAGGTTCGGAACCAAACACTAGCATATTATCCTTTATAGAGTAGAACAAAGGCTTGATACCAAGTCTATCTCTGTACAATGCCAACTGATTTTTAGCTCCATCCCATATAGCAAAGGCATATATGCCATTTAGCTTGCTAACAAATTCTGCACCATAGTGTATATAGGCAAGCAATATTACCTCAGTGTCTGAAGTTGTATCGAAGCTGTATCCAGCACTGATTAAATCAGGCTTTATTTCATCTACATTATAGATTTCCCCGTTATAAACAATAGCATATTCTACTTCTCCTATCTTTTTAATCATCGGTTGAGTTCCTAAGGATAAGTCTCTTATAGATAAACGGGCATGACTAAAGCCTGCATATTTACTTAAATATTCCCCAGTGCTATCATTTCCACGATGCGCTATGGACCTTCTCATATCAATTAATATCTTAATATATCTTTCCTTCTGCAATAGCAAATTCTCATCAAAGCTGCAAAAGCCTGCTATTCCACACATAACAATACCTCCCACCAATAATTAAAGGCGCACATTCCCAATGCCATCAAAAATGGCAATGATGAATGAACGCCTTTGTTCATAGTATTAATATATGTAGAGAAGCAGCAAATGATGAAAGGATTATGCCTTTAATCTTTCCATAGCTCGAATTACATTTTCTCTGTCACCGAAAGCTGTTAATCGGAAGAAGCCCTCTCCCTTGGCTCCAAATCCTACCCCTGGGGTACCTACAATATTATATTTAGTTAAAAGCTCATCAAAATACTCCCATGAGGATAAGCCATTTGGACATTTTAACCAAATATAAGGTGAATTTTTTCCTCCAGTAAACCATATATCTAAATCAGATAAGGTATCTGCCATGATTTTAGCATTTTGAAGGTAATAGTTAACATTTTCTTTAATTTGCTTATAGCCCTCTTCAGTAAATACAGCTTCAGCGCCTCTTTGTACAATATATGGCACACCATTGAACTTTGTACACTGACGTCTGAGCCATAATTTATTTAAGGACACATTATTTCTAATAAGTTCCTTTGGTACTACCGTATATCCACATCGAGTACCTGTGAAGCCTGCTGTCTTTGAAAGAGAAGAGAACTCTATAGCACATTCCTTTGCCCCCTCAATCTGGTAAATGCTTGTAGGTAAGCTCTCATCAGTAACAAAAATTTCATAGGCACTGTCAAATAATATTACTGCATTATTAGCCAATGCATAATCTACCCATACCTTAAGTTGTTCCTTATTATAAACCGCTCCAGTAGGGTTATTGGGTGAACATAAATAGATAATATCAGCCTTCACATTTTTATCTGGTAATGGCAAGAAGGAATTACTTTCGTCACCTTCTACAAATACTATTTTACGTCCTGCCATTATATTTGTATCAACATAAACAGGATAAACAGGATCTGGAATTAAAACTGTGTTATCCACATCAAATATATCAAGGATATTTCCTAGGTCACTTTTAGCACCATCACTTATGAAAACCTCGTCGTCTGAAAGCTCTACTCCCTTTTTCTTATAATAACCGCAGACTGCTTGTCGTAAAAATGAGTATCCCTGCTCTTCTCCATAGCCCATAAAGGTTTCTTTCTTGCCCATTTCCAAAACAGCCTTTTCCATAGCTGAAACTACAGCTGGAACTAGAGGTAGAGTAACGTCTCCAATACCTAACCTAATAATTTCCTTATCAGGATTTTCAGCCTTATAGTCCTTTACCTTCTGTGCTATCTGTGAGAAAAGATAACTATCTTTAAGCTTTAAAAAATTCTGGTTTATTTGCATACTTCCACTCCTCAAGTCTAGTTTTCTCTTGATTTCCATTTCCAAGGGCTCCATCAGCAATCTTTTAATATTGATTATGATTAAGAGCCCAAGTTATGGATTGCATTTATTTATCTCCAAGTGCAGCCTTTACAAGTCCTATAAATAAGGGGTGTGGTTTATTTGGTCTGCTCTTAAACTCTGGATGGAATTGAACCCCTACATAGAAAGGCTTATCAGTAAGCTCTACTGTCTCTACCAAAGTACCATCCGGTGAAACACCGCTAATAACTAGACCTTTTTCTGTAAGCAACTCACGGTACTGGTTATTGAATTCATATCTATGTCTATGTCTCTCTGATATTTGACATGTGTTATATACTTCTTCCATTTTTGTACCAGGTACTATCTTGCAATCATATGCACCTAGACGCATTGTGCCACCTTTTTTAGTGATTCCAACCTGATCTTCCATAATATGAATTACAGGATGAGGTGTATTCTGTGAAAATTCAGCAGAATGAGCATTTTCTAATCCACATACATTTCTTGCATATTCAATAACTGCAATTTGCATACCTAAGCAAATACCTAAGAAAGGTATATCATTTTCTCTCGCATAGCGACAAGCAGTAATTTTACCCTCAATACCACGATCACCAAAGCCTCCTGGTATAATTATGCCGTCTATACCATCCAATAATACGCTCACGCTATCTGGAGTAACATTCTCACTGTCAATCCATTTTATCTTAACAACTGCTCCTAAGCTAAAGCCAGCATGATTAAGACTTTCTATAATAGATAAATATGCATCATGTAGCTTTACATACTTACCCACAATAGCAATAGTAACCACAGACTTCCTCTGTCTAATTTTTGAAACTAGCTCCTTCCACTCAGTCAAATCACAGTGCTTAGTTTCAAGGGATAACTCACGACAAACTACTTCATCAAGACCATTTTCAGAAAGCATTAATGGAGCCTCATAAAGGTTATCTAAAGTAAGATTTTCAATGACACAGTCTGCCTTTACATTACAAAATAAAGCTATCTTTTCCTTGATGCTATTATCAAGAGGCTCATCAGCTCTAGCAATGATTATATTAGGTGAAATTCCCATTGCCCTAAGCTCTTTTACTGAATGTTGCGTAGGCTTTGATTTATGCTCCCCAGAGCCCTTTAAGTATGGAACTAATGTAACGTGAATAAATAGGCAATTTGCCATACCTACTTCAAGGGATATTTGCCTTATAGCCTCTAGGAAGGGCTGGCTTTCAATATCACCAGTTGTACCGCCTATTTCAGTTATTAAAACATCTGCACCACTGAGCTCTGCACCACTATAAATAAAATCCTTAATCTCATTGGTTATATGAGGTATAACCTGTACTGTTTGACCTAAGTAAGCCCCTGTACGTTCTCTATTAAGCACATTGTAATATACCTTACCAGATGTAAGATTAGATAATTTAGTTAAGTTTTCATCAATAAAACGCTCATAATGTCCTAAATCAAGATCTGTTTCTGCTCCATCATCTGTTACAAAAACCTCTCCATGTTGGAAGGGACTCATAGTCCCTGGATCCACATTCATATAAGGATCTAGCTTTTGAGCAGCCACCTTTAATCCTCTTTGCTTTAGAAGTCGTCCAAGACTTGCAGCAGTAATACCTTTACCAAGACCAGAAACAACACCGCCTGTTACGAATATAAACTTTGTCATTATATCTCCACCGTTCCTTCAAAGACTTTTTTACAATCACCTGTCATATATACAGCATCATCTGTGTAGCGTATAGTAAGCTCTCCACCAAGAAGCTCCACTTTAATATCAGTATCTTTATCACAATAACCATTCAATACTGCAGCTACTGCTGAAGCGCAAGCCCCTGTACCACATGCTAGGGTTTCACCACTTCCTCTTTCCCATACCCTCATTTTTAACCTATTTCTTTCAAGAACCTTAACAAATTCTGTATTTACCCTTTCAGGGAATATTTCATTATTCTCAAAATGAGGTCCAAGTTCATCTAGCTTAAGATTATCTAGCGCAACCTCATTAATCTCCTCATCGAAAAATACAACAGCGTGAGGATTTCCCATAGAAACACAAGTAATACCATACTCTTTACCATTTATACTCACTTTTCTATTTATTATGCTTTCACCTTCCAAGCTAACAGGAATTTTTTCTGGTCTAAGCTCTGCTTTTCCCATATTCACCTTAACCTTAGAAACTGTTCCATTCTGAGTAAACAAATATAATTCCTTTATGCCTGATAAAGTTTCTATTGTCATTTCTTCTTTTTTCACGATACCATTATCATATAGATATTTGGCTACACAACGAATGGCATTTCCGCACATCTTGCCCTCGCTACCATCAAGGTTAAACATTCTCATTTTTGCATCTGCAACTTCAGAAGGCAATATTAATACTATGCCATCTCCACCTACTCCAAAATGTCTATCTGATAAATACACCGATAAGGATTCTGGTGAATTTATTTCCATACCATTAGTATCTGCCGTGTCTATGCAATTAATGTAGATATAATCATTTCCGCAGCCTTGCATCTTTGTAAAATTAATTTTCATACGTTCCCTCCTTAGATGATTTATGTCTATAAGCTCTGTATTAATCTCACTATATCCTGACAATAAGCAATCTGCCAATGCATTTGCTGTGTCTATGGAAGTAAGACAAGGTATTCCTAAAAGGCAAGCCTTTCTTCGGATTTTCACATCATCGGTTGCTGGATTTCTTCCCTTTGCCGATGTGGATATGATATAGCTAATTTTGCCACTTTCAAGTAAAGTTACTGTATTATTTTCTGCACATTCATGAATCTTATTTACCACTTGAACATCAAAGCCCTTACTAGCAAGAACCTGTGCTGTTCCCTTTGTAGCATATAGTTCAAAACCTAACTCATAAAATTTCTTAGCTATATCGCATACCTCTCTCTTGTCGCTATCACGAACAGTTATGAATACTCCACCACTTTTGTGCATTTTGTATCCTGCTGCTATTAGCCCCTTATATAAAGCTTCCTCTATGTTTTTACCTAACCCTAATACTTCCCCTGTTGACTTCATTTCTGGCCCTAAATGGGTATCTAAATCAGTGAGCTTTTCAAAGGAAAACACTGGAACCTTAACAGCTACATAAGGGGGTATTTTAGCTATACCTGAGGAATAGCCCAAGCTACTTAAGCTTTCACCTACGCTTACCTTTGTAGCAAGCTCACACATTGGAATACCAGTTACCTTACTTAAATAAGGAACAGTTCTGGAAGCACGTGGATTTACCTCTATAACATAAATTTCATTATCATAGAGCACATATTGAATATTCACAAGTCCCTTAACATTTAAAGCCATGCAAAGTCTTTTGGTTTCATAAAATATCTTTTCTGCCAACTGATCATCGATATGAGTTGCTGGATATACAGCAATACTATCACCGGAATGGATACCTGTTCTTTCAATATGCTCCATAATACCTGGTATTAGTACATCCACACCATCGCTTATAGCATCAACTTCAATTTCTAGACCAGACAAGTACTTATCAATAAGCACAGGATTATCCTGTTTTTGACGTAAGATAATATCCATATATTCCTTTACGTCCTCTGGGGAAAAAGCTATAATCATATTTTGACCACCAAGGACATAAGAAGGACGTAATAAAACAGGATAGCCTAGTTCCCCAGCGGCCTTAAGAGCTTCTTCCTCTGTAAGCACACCGTACCCCTTAGGTCTCTTAATACCTAAGCCCTCAAGCAAATCATCAAAACGCTTTCTGTCCTCGCATATATCAATACTTTCTGCAGATGTACCAATAATTTTTACTCCACGTTGATGAAGCTTCTGGGCCAGCTTTATAGCTGTACCGCCACCAAAAGCAACGATTACGCCTATAGGTTTTTCAATTTCAATTATACTCATTACATCATCAATACATAATGGTTCAAAGTAAAGACGATCTCCAGTATCAAAATCAGTAGATACTGTTTCAGGATTGTTGTTAATTACCACCACTTCATAACCCATATTCTTTAGAGTCCATACACAATGTACACAAGCATAATCAAATTCAATACCTTGACCAATACGTATAGGCCCACTGCCTAACACCACTATACGTTCCTTTTTACTGTTTTCTATAAAGGGTAAGGCTTCATTTTCAACACTATTTTCTATGGAGTAGAAGTAAGGTGTCTTAGCTTCAAACTCACCACCGCAAGTATCAACCATTTTATATGATAAGCCCTTTGGCTCCACTTTTTTCTCTGCTATATTTTTTATACCATATAAAAACCAACGATCTATCTTAGTAATAAGATGAATTTCATCTATAGTCTCTTCAACATTTCCATTTCTTATTGCTCGTAAAATAGCTTCATAAACCACAAATAAACGCTGATCTGTTACAGCGTGAAGAAGAGCCTTTATTTCATTATCGGTTTTCTTTTTTAGTCGAGTTAAATCAAGACTATTAAGTCCAATTTCTGCCCCTCGCACCGCTTTTAATAGGGCAGCTTCAAAGGTATCCGCTATAGCCATTACTTCACCAGTAGCTTTCATTTGTGTACCCAAATCCTTTTTAGCATAAACAAACTTATCAAAAGGCCACTTAGGTAATTTCACTGCCACATAATCTAAAGTAGGCTCAAAAGCTGCAAAGGTTGTACCTGTAACATCATTTTTAATTTCATCTAAGGTATAACCAATAGCTATTTTCGTTGCCACCTTAGCTATAGGATATCCAGTTGCTTTTGAAGCCAAGGCTGAGGATCGGGATACTCTCGGATTAACCTCAATTACTGCATACTCAAAGCTGTGAGGATGTAGGGCAAATTGACAATTACAACCGCCTTCTACACCTAGTTCTGTAATAATATTTAAGGCTGCACTTCTTAGCATTTGATATTCCTTGTCTGCTAGTGTAACTGCAGGAGCTATAACAATACTATCCCCTGTGTGAACACCTACTGGATCGAAATTTTCCATGGAACATACAGTAATCACATTACCTGCTTTATCACGCATAACTTCAAATTCTATTTCCTTCCATCCTGCAATGGATTTTTCTACAAGTATTTGATGGATTGGTGAAAGAGATAAGCCATTTCTAGCGGTTTCTATTAGTTCACTTTCATTGTTAGCAATTCCACCACCGCTTCCTCCAAGGGTGAAGGCAGGACGAATTATGACAGGATATCCATTTTCTTTAGCAAATTCTACTGCAGTGCTTACATCTGTTGCAATAATGGACGGTATTACAGGCTCGCCGATTTTCTCCATTGTTTCCTTGAATATTTGCCTATCCTCAGCCTTATCTATGGTTTCAGGAGAACTACCTAATAACCTTACATTCATCTTGTTCAAGAAACCCTCTTTAGCTAACTGCATGCATAGGGTTAGACCTGTCTGACCTCCTAAACCTGATAAAATGCTATCTGGTCTTTCTTTTTCAATAATTCTCTTGATTGTAGTTAAGGTAAGTGGCTCAATATAAATTTTGTCTGCAATATTTTTATCTGTCATAATTGTAGCTGGATTAGAATTAACAAGTACAATTTCAATTCCCTCATTTCGAAGAACACGACAGGCCTGCGTTCCTGCATAATCAAATTCAGCAGCTTGGCCTATAACAATAGGACCTGAGCCTATGACTAAAACTTTTTTAATGTTCTTATCTAACGGCATATGCTTAACCCCCCATACTTTCTATAAATTTATCAAAGAGAAAGGCGGTATCACGAGGTCCTGCACAGGCTTCAGGGTGGAATTGAACTGAAAGAATAGGATAGTTTTTATAAATAATTCCCTCACAAGTATTGTCATTTACATTAATAAACCATTGATCGGCTATATCCTTATCAATGCTCTCAGAAGTTACTGCATATCCATGATTTTGACTAGAAATATATGTCTTACCGCTTATTAAATCTTTTACTGGCTGATTAGCTCCGCGGTGTCCATATTTTAACTTGTGGGTTTTAAACCCATTGGCAAGGGCTAATATCTGGTGACCCAGACAGATGCCGAAAATAGGTATATTAGCTTTTATTATTTCTTTTACATTTTCTATAACAATTACGTTATCAGCAGGATCCCCAGGACCGTTTGATAACATAATACCGTCTGGATTTATACTTTTTATATCTCTCAAAGTACTGTTATAAGGGAATACCCATACATCACAACCACGTTTTGTAAGCTCCCGTACTATATTTTGCTTTAGTCCAAAGTCAAGTAGAGCCACTCTGTACTTAGGGCTGTCTGATTTATACTCTTTTACTTCTTTAACAGAAACTCTTTCTACAGCATTTTTAATTTTATAATTTTTAATTTCAGTTAAATCTATATTATCAGGTTTCTGGTAGGTTATTTTACCATTCATAACACCATATTCGCGGATTATCTTTGTTACAGCTCTAGTATCAATATGGGATAAACCGATAATATTATTCTCCTTTAAAAAGGCTTCGAGAGTTCCCTGACTTCTAAAATTAGAAGGATTTTCACAGGGATATTTAACAATATATGCACTTGCCCCAATACAATTACTTTCAAAATCAGAGGGTATAATGCCGTAATTACCAATGAGAGGAAAGGTTTGAAGCACTATTTGACCATAATAACTTTGATCTGTTAAAGTTTCCAAATATCCTGTCATTCCAGTGGTAAAGACAATTTCTCCTGTAATTTCACCTACAGCACCTAATGTCTGCCCCTCAAAACATAGTCCATTCTCTAATATCAGATATGCTTTTTTAGACATTACTCATCCCTCCTACATAAAATTCCTTAAGTGCATTTTTTCGAGGGTTTATTACTAACTCTCATAAGTTTTTAATATTCCTTCAGCTACGGCTCTTTTTGTAATTCTATTATCCATCGCCTGTCTTTCAATATATTTATGCGCCTCCGCCTCAGTCATGTTCAAATAAGATATAAGAATGCATTTAGCTCGGTCAACTATACGTATATCTTCAATTTTTTGAATAAGCTTAGAATTTTCCACTTGCATATTCTTTAACTTACTCTGGGCTGCTTTTGCTATCTTTAAAGCAGACCAGAAAAGATTTTTATTTACAGGTTTTGCAATAGTAATTACACCATAATCCTCTACCTTATCGGACACTTCGTCATAGTATTCACTCTTAACCACAAGGATTACCTGGCTAATACCTTTTGAAGCAATATTCCTTGATAAGCTTTCTCCAGTTTCATCACGAAGGGGCGCGTTAATAATAACCAAGTCAAAATCCTGTTCTAGCAATATGCGCCTTGCTTCAGCACAAGATTTAACGGTGACAATTCTGCTTACGGAAAATGCTTGCAAAACTTCAGTAAAAAAAACTATACTTTTTTCGGTAAGCGAAACAATTAGAACAGTCTTCGTATAAATCGCCACCTTTCAAATAAAAGTTAGAAGTTATCTATATAAACCTAAAATATCTCTCCTTGTAAAAATTATCTTTATCATTCGCTTCAGCAAATAATAGAGCTTCTTCCTTTTTGATTTCTATATACTTACGAGCCATTTCCTCACCAATAACACTTTTTACAAATCGAGAGTTTTCAGCTAATTCAATAGCCTTTTCAAGGTTGTTAGGTAATACTCTCAGTTCCTTTGCAATACTTTCGTCAATCCTATACAAATCCATATCAACAGCTGGTGGCAGTTTAAGTCCCTTTTCAATACCCTCTAAGCCTGCTCCTATAATAAGAGCATAAGCAAGATAAGGATTGGCAGTAGGATCTGGAGATCTTAATTCCATTCTTACCTTTTCTCCAATAGCTGCTGGAATTCTAATAAGCTGTGATCGGTTTTGATGGGACCAAGATACGTATTTAGGAGCTTCAAACTCTCCAAAACGCTCATATGAATTAGCTATTGGATTTAAGAACAAGGTTATTTCAGGTACCTTTTCAAGAACTCCTGCAATAAAGCTTTCCGCTACTTGTGAATGTTCGTCCTGCCTGTTCTTAAAAATATTAGAACCATTCTTAGAAAGAGATAAGTTTATATGAAGCCCACTTCCACTCTTACCTTTTAATGGCTTTGGCATAAAGGAAGCAAACAAACCATTTCGTGCAGCTATAGCCTTTACAACAGACTTAAAGGTCATCAAATTATCGGCACTATTTAAAGCATCACTGTACTTAAAATCTATTTCATTCTGACCTGGACCTCTCTCATGATGTGAGGTTTCAGGTTCAAGCCCCATTTCCTCAAGACATAGACAAATTTCACGTCTAATGTTTTCACCTTTATCAAGAGGCGATATATCAAGATAATCTCCGTAATCAATGGTATTTAAAGTTGGGTCACCCTCATCATCGGTCTTAAACAAGTAAAACTCGCATTCTACACCTATCATACATACATAGCCCATATTTTCACAGCGTTTTATAACTTCTTTTAGGATATATCTACTATCTTGGATAAAGGGAGTTTTATCAGGATTTTTAATATCACAGAAAAACCTTATAACCCTGCCTGGTCCTGGACGCCAGGATAACACTGATAAGGTAGAAGGATCTGGAAAAAGCAGCAAGTCTGACTTTGTTACATCTCTAAATCCTTTGATAGCAGAAGCATCAAAAGATATACCATTTTCAAATGCTGATGGAAGCAAGTCTGGCATAATTGAAATATTTTTCATTACTCCAAAAGGATCAGTAAAAGCAAGCCTAATGAACTTCACATCATTTTCACGAACAAACTCCAAAACCTCACTTACTGTGTTTGTCATTTATTAACCTCCTTTATGATTTATATACTTAAAAAGTACAATCTATAGCATAAATTGTCCTATAGTAACCATTCTTTACAAAACCAAATAATCCTCTCTCTTTGGACCTACTGATACATATTTAATCGGACACCCTACAGCATTCTCTATAAAGCGTATATAGTCAAGAGCTGTCTTAGGCAAATCCTCAGCCTTTCTGCATTTGCTTATATCAGTATGAAAACCTTCTAGATATTCATAAACCGGTTTTGCTCTAAGTTGCTTTTCTGTGCTTGGAAAAACTGTTGTCCTAACTCCATCTATCTCATAGGCCACACATACAGGAATTTTATCAAGGTATGATAATACATCTAATTTTGTTAATGCTAATTCATCTGCACCTTGCATTTTTACGCCATAAGCGGAAGCTACTAAATCAAAGCCACCTACTCTACGGGGTCTACCTGTTGCAGCACCGTACTCAGCTCCTGCTTCTCTTAATTTTTCAGCTTCCTCTCCAAATAGTTCTGCTACAAAAGGACCTTCTCCTACACAGCTTGAATAAGCTTTCATGATACCTATAACCTTATCTAGCTTCTTACCAGGTATTCCTGCCCCAATAGGTCCGTAAGATGCTATAGTAGATGATGAGGAGGTATATGGGTAAATACCGAAATCTATATCTCTTAAAGCTCCTAGCTGAGCTTCAAACATAATGTCCTTGTCTTCTTTTATGGCAGTTAGCAAATATTCAGTTGTATCAGTGATAAAGGGCAATAAAGGCTTGCCGTACTCTTCTAACCACTGCATCATTTTTTCTTTAAAAATTATAGATTGCTGGTAGCCAGTGAAGGTTATATTTTTCCACTCAACAATATTAGCTACCTTCTCTTCAAGAACATCCCTTGATGCTAGCAAATCACCCATCCTTATACCCTTTTTCATGTACTTATCCCCATATACAGGGGCTATACCACGTAAGGTTGAGCCATATTTTTTGTCTCCAAGTCTATCCTCTTCAAGTCTATCCTGTTGTCTATGATATGGCATACATATAATAGCCTTGTCACTTATTTTAAGGTTTTCTGGAGTTATTTTTATCCCTTTCTCCTGGAGCATTTTTATCTCACCGCATAAATGCTCTATATCAACAACCATACCGTTACCCATAACATTAACGGTAGTATCTCGTAATATACCTGATGGCAATAGATTCAGTATAAATTTGCCTTTTTCATTGATAACCGTATGACCAGCATTGTTCCCTCCCTGATAACGACAAATCACGTCATAATCAGAAGAAAGCAAATCTACCATACGTCCTTTTCCTTCATCTCCCCAATTAATACCTACTATTGCAGTTAACATAGTTCAACCTCCTAATACTAATATAAAACTAAAAAATCGGACCAATAGTGTTTTTCTTACAAAAAAAGACGCTCATCACACAATGCAAAGTAAACCAAAAACTAACCGACTAAATTTTGTCGATTTTAGCTACTTAATGCATTATCTGATGAACGCCTTTGTTCACTTTAAGATATTATACATTATGGCTATTGGTTAGTCAATGGCATTTATTAAAATATTTCAATTATTCACCAAAAAAATTTATTTGAAAAACATATTGCATTAAAATACATCTCTATGCTATAATTGCAAGCATAAAATTGTATCATTAGCTTAATATTCCAAGTATTAAGCTCCATATGTATTTTTTGAAATTTTTAAATATTTATTCAAAGTTTTACCCTGTTAAGTATTCATAATCAAATGATTTAGATAAAATTTGGGGAGTGATAAAATGTCATATGTAAAAGGAATACTTGAAAAAACTATTGAAAAGAATCCTGGCCAACCAGAGTTTCACCAGGCAGTAAAAGAGGTTTTAGAATCCTTGGAACCTGTATTCAACAAGCGTCAAGACTATCAAGAAGCAGGTATCTTGGAAAGAATTGTAGAACCAGAAAGACAAATTATCTTTCGTGTGCCTTGGGTTGATGATAATGGTAAGGTGCAAGTTAATAGGGGCTATAGGGTTGAGTTTAACAGTGCGATAGGTCCTTACAAAGGTGGGCTTCGTTTTCATCCTTCTGTTAATCTCGGAATTATTAAGTTTTTAGGTTTTGAGCAAATTTTCAAAAATTCTCTAACAGGACTTCCTATTGGAGGCGGTAAGGGTGGTAGCGATTTTGACCCAAAAGGTAAATCTGATGGAGAAATTATGCGTTTTTGTCAAAGCTTTATGACTGAATTGTACAGGCACATTGGCCCAGACACTGATGTTCCTGCTGGAGATATAGGTGTTGGTGGAAGAGAAATAGGATATTTATTCGGACAATACAAGAGAATTAAAAATGCCTATGAAGGTGTTTTAACAGGTAAAGGAATTACCTATGGTGGTAGTTTAGTAAGAACTGAAGCTACTGGCTTTGGTCTAATCTATCTAACAGACGAAATGCTTAAAGATCATGGCAAGAGTATGGATGGCGCTGTTACTGTTATCTCAGGTTCAGGAAACGTTGCTATTTATGCTGCTCAAAAAGCTATGGAACTTGGAGCTAAAGTTGTTGCTCTTAGCGATTCCAATGGATATGTATACGATGCTGAAGGCATTAAACTAGATACTGTAAAGCAAATTAAAGAAGTACAAAGAGGTAGAATTAAAGAATATATTAAATATCATCCTAATGCTGAGTATCATGAAGGCTGTGCAAACATTTGGACTATACCTTGCCAAATTGCACTACCCTGTGCTACTCAAAATGAGCTTAATGAGGAAGCTGCAAAAACACTTGTTAAGAATGGATGCTTTGCTGTTGCAGAAGGTGCTAATATGCCATCAACTGCAGAAGCTGTAGAAGTATTTAAAAATAATAATGTTTTATTTGCTCCTGCTAAAGCAGCTAATGCTGGTGGAGTTGCAACCTCTGCTTTAGAAATGTCTCAAAATAGCATGCGCTTATCCTGGTCCTTTGAAGAAGTAGATGCAAAATTGCAAAATATTATGAAGAATATTTATGCAAACATAACATCTGCAGCAAAGGAATACGGCTGTGAAGAAGACCTTGTAGCTGGTGCTAATATTGCTGGATTTATCAAGGTAGCAGACGCAATGCTTGCTCAAGGTGTAATTTAATTAACATATATAAAACCGCTATAAAAGTAGAAAAATAATCTGTGGTCCAATTGGCAAAGCTGTTGATTGTGCCACAGCTTTTTTTATTGCAAATAATGTATTTTGTCGAATACAGCATGTAATGACAAGTATACTTATTTTTTCCCTATGTTGCTTTGTTTTAAAATAGAGTTGATAAATAAGGAGGAGCATTAGGACAAGCATTAAATTTGGATTTTATTTCATAGAAAGGACTGCTACAAAACTAATAAAGTAAGTTTTTATGTAACAGTCCTGCTGTTTTACAGATTACATATTTTATATATCAATGCTGATTTTGAAACAGCTTTTATGATCCTTTTTTATCTGCTGGCCTATCTGCCAGCAAGCTCACTATCAAGAATATACAATCCATTCCATTGACCATTGATTATTTCTAATATCTGAACAAGAACATTAAATATATCTTCTTCTTCTATTTGCTCATCTACAAACCAAGCAAGAATATTTAGTACTCTTTGATCTTCCTCAGCTCTAGCCTCCTTCACTAAACCATCGATACGAGCAGTTATAGCTTTTTCATGGTCCAAAGCCTTTCTAAACACATCTTCAATGGAATCAAATTTACCGTTTCCAGGATTTAGTTGCCGATATTTTATGCAATATCCTATTGACTGAAGGAAATTTTTGATTTTTGCTGCATGCTCCATTTCTTCTTTTACCTGCTGGTCAATAAAATGTGCCATGCCTTTCATGTTCAAATCATTTAAATACGCTGACATAGTTGCATAAATATAAGCAGATTCCAGTTCATAATTCATTTGTTCATTTAAATTGTCGTATAATTTTCTCATAAAAGATTCCTCCAATGATTTTGTAATAATGACTATTATATTATTCCTTACTTTCAATCTTTTATGAGCTATTTTATGAAAACTTAATATTTTTCTCTTACAGATTTTATAGATAAACTAATAAGCTTTTTTAATACTTCTGTATCGATATCTGACAGTTTGTTAATATAGACACAGCCTTTACCTCTGGTATGCTTACCAAGATCCATTAATAAGCTTTCACTTTGAGCATCCCATAAGTTAAGATATAGACTTATTTTTGACTTTCTTGGTGAAAATCCAACGAGAAAAGTATCTCCTTCATGGCCTGAAGCGTATTTGTAATGATAGGATCCAAATCCTATCATGCTATCTCCCCACATCTTAGCTTCTAAGCCTGTAGCTTCAATAAATATTTTCAATAACTCATAAGCATCTTCTCTTTTCCTAGGATTTTCAACTTTATCGATAAATTCTTGGACACTACTATCCTTTACTTTTGTTTTTAACTCATACATTGATCTTACTCCTTATAAAAGAAATACGTATTTTTCTTCATTGGAGAATTCCTTAGAATAAGTAAAGCCAAGCTCATGGAAATCCTTAATATCCTTCAAATTTGAAATCTGATTTCTTGCCATAAACTTAACCATTTCTCCCCGAGCCATCTTTGCTATTGTTCCCTTTTGTTTTACTTTTCCATTCACTAGCTCGCCAAACTCAATAGTAATGAACTTATCCTTTTCTGTTATATACTTTTCTATGCATTGGGAGTATTCCTTTGAAGCCAAATTAATGATTGTCCTATCCTCCTCCACTAGCTTCTTATATAGGGAGTCTCCCCAAAATTCATATAAGTCCTTATAACCATTAACCGAAAGCTTAGCTTGCATTTCTAATCGATAGGCCGTTACTCCATCAAAAGGCCTTAATATACCATAGAATCCTGATAGAATTCGTAAATGCTCTGATAGATAAGCAAGCTCCTTTTCCGTCAATATATCTGGTGCTATATGCTGATATTGTAAGCCTTCATAGGCTATTAATGCAGGTGTTAACCTACGGTGCAAGTCCATATTCTGAAAACGTTCATAGTTAAGCTCTGCTATCTTATCATTGCATTGCCACAAGGCCTTTGCCTCTGAGTATGACAAGGACTGAATCTTATCCATCAAAATAGAAGTTTGATGGATAAGCTCCGGTAGTCCAGTAACATCGAAGGCATCTGTATCCACCTTCATCTTTTTAGCTGGAGATATAATAATTTTCATACCCTATAGTTCCTCCAGTAAATACTCCGGCTTCTCAGAGGCCTTAACATTATCAAAGGCTTTTATAATAATTCCATTCTCGTCTATTAGATATGTAGTACGAACTACTCCCATAGTGACCTTACCGTAATTCTTTTTTTCCTTCCATACGTCGTAGGCCTTAATACAAGTAAGCTCTGTATCTGATAACAAGATAAATGGAAGTCCATATTTTTCTTCAAACCTTTTATGAGAGGCCACACTGTCCTTGCTTACTCCAATAACCACAGCTCCCTTTTCTTGAAACTGAGGATACATCTCTCCGAAGTTGCAAGCCTGTTTAGTGCAGCCTGCTGTATTATCTTTTGGATAGAAATATAAAATAACCTTCTTTCCTCTGTAGTCCTCCAAGCTATGTAGCTTACCATTTTGATCTGGTAAAGTAAAATTTGGTGCTTTCGCTCCTACTTCTAACATAATTCATCCTCCTTTTTACAAATTACACAAGCCTAATATTTTTCTTTGCTTATCCTAACTACCATTGCAATTTTTCTAGTTCTTAATTACAGCAATCCAAATCTCCATATGGTTTTCCTCCAAATAACACTCTATAACTGGCAGTTCTGCCAGCTCATAGCCTAAGTTTGATAGCCATTCAGTATAAAGATGCACATATTGCTTCTGGATAAGAAAACTCCTCCATTACTTCAAGATCTGGAATATGTTTAAATTAAGGTGATTCCACCGAATTTGTCACTACAATTATCTAGTTCATTTAATCAGAATTCCCCTACTGACTTAATGCTACAATTCCTACCTCGCTATTTAGTTAATCAAAGGCTGCCATTGTTAATCGTCTATTTCTTATATATTCAGATAAGAGTTTATCTCAATATATGAAAATATACTTTTAGCGGATATTTTTATTCTTTTATTTATTATACTAATAGAAATAATAATTTTCTATAGATAAATTTTATGTTATCATTGGTTTTCAATTGAAAAAAGGCACACAGCTCTGGTTAGTTTCTTAGCTGTGTGCCTTTTATGAATTATAATATTATTTTATAGCCCTCATCTCAATATATCCTCTTGTTCCTATTGGTTCTAGTTGAATTCGAGGATTTTCATCATCCCAGCTATATCCAATAATTGATGGATCATATTTATCCATTGACTTTTGTACCATTTCAATGGCTTCACAATAATCCTCCTCTGCAAAGGGCTCACCTTGAAACATTAGGTATTTTGCCTTAGGTAAATCAATAACCTCAAAGCCCTCAGGAATTTCACCATCATAATCAAGGGATACTTCAACACCTTGTACATATTCTGAGCTGTTAGGCTTACGGTACTTTTTAGGTAGCCATAAACACACATGCTCTCCAAATATGGATTTTATACTTGTTAAAATTGCCCAAACATCACATCCAACCTCTTCGCAGTAAACCCAATAGCCCGTTGCCTTAATGCCTCTTTTTAATAAAATATTGGCTATTGGAATTTCTCGACTTTTATTGCTATTTTTAATTTACTTTTGTCCAATTCCCATGTATAAATAGCCTAAAATTTTCATAGCATCCTCTTGGTAAAGTATACCTAATTTTATTATATTAAAGCCTTCACCTTCAACTAATGCTTTCATATATCTGGTTAAGCTACAAGAGTCAGCCTTAAAAAAAGGACTTATTAGCTTTTGAGAGAAACAAACCTACTTATTTGGAATCAAGCCGTGTTCTAGAAAAATAGTATCCCTGTAGGCTTAAGAACTCTATAAAATTCTGCAAGAGCACTTTTAATATCTGGAATTAGATAGTTTTTTACTTCTGCTGATATCTGTTATCTTTAAGAGTCTTAATTTTAAATATGTCCTTCAATCTGTTCCTTATCAGAGCTCTTCTAGCTTTAGAAATAGTTAAAGGCAAGCTATCTATATGAAACCCATCCTTTTCTTTTAAAATTTCCATCAAATGTCCTATACGTGGCAATCGTAAATTAACACTTCTGATTCTGTCTATATCTTGAAATATTTCTTCTGGTGTACCATGAGCAACTATTTCCCCCTCATTCATTACAAATACCTTATCACAGTAAATAGGAACCATATCTATATCATGAGTAGATATTATAATTGACACAGCAAGCTCCTGCTGTATCTCTTTTAAAAAGGTCATTATTTCACTAACTCCCTTGGGATCTAAACCTGCTGTAGGTTCATCCAAGATAAGCACTTTAGGTTCCATAGCTAATACTCCAGCAATAGCAACCCGCTTTTTTTGACCAAAGCTCAATGAATGAGTTGGTTTATCTTTTATATTAACAATACCAGTTCTATTGATTGCTTCATTTACTCTTCTTCTTACTTCTTCCTCAGGAAGCTTTAGATTCATAAGCCCAAAGGACACGTCCTGATACACACTAGCTGAAAAAAGCTGATTATCAGGATCTTGAAATACAATCCCAATGGATTTTCTCAATTCAATGAGCCCTTTTCTAGAATAGTCTATAGGTTTACCCTCAAAGACAATTTGGCCTTTGGAAGGTTTAAGTATACCATTAAGAGTATGAAATAATGTGGATTTACCAGCTCCGTTACCACCCAGAATTGCCGTTATCTCCCCAGGCTTAATCTTCATATTCACATCCCGTAAAGCTCTAGTTCCATCGGGGTATGTAAAGCTAAGGGAATGAACCTCTAAAATATACTCCTTCATAAACTAGGCCACCTCCCTTTGGTAATTAAAGCTATTATTAATAATAAAATATTAATTAGTGCGGTATAAAAATAAAGCTTTTTACCCCTTTTATATTCTTGCTGTAAAACATTAATTTCCCCATCATAGCCTCTAGATTCTAAGGCTATATAAAGCTCATTTGCTCTTTTATAGGAACGAATAAATAAATTTGATATGAGAGTTCCTAGGGATCGATAAGCAGTAGATAAATCAATATATCCTAGTCTTGAATTTTGTGCTCTAAACATATTTTCTGCTGTCTCCATAATTACAAATATAAACCTATAAATAAGCCCTGTAATTTCTATTATTAGTTTAGGCACCTTAAGCTTTTTAAGGGCTGCTAAAAAATCAATTATCGGTGTGCTTAATGAAAGAAAATATAAACAAGAAACAGATGCCATAACCTTAAAAAATAGAAGTAGAACTTTCAAAGCTCCAGTTTTAGAACAGCCTATAAAAGAACTTCCTATCCTAAAATAACATAAAAAGTTTTCTGGATTGTGGGATATATTTATTACAAGGGTTATTACACTTATAAACAGGAAGGTCATAGGTATAAGCAGCAATTTAAAGTAATATTTTATAGGAATACCACCGTAATATACGGTGGCATAAATCATAATAGAGAAAATTATAATGGATATTACTATATTGTCTGCCCATAATCCAACTGCTAAGGTTAACAATGAAAATATTAATTTTTGTAGTGGTTCTATATATCTAAGCTTGGAATTATAAGCGTATCTATCGATGCTAATCATTTTTTCCAACATTTACTTTACGACTTTTATAAGAGCCTATACCATACCCAATTATTCCTGCACCAAGGGCAGCTTGTACTGCAAAAAGCAAGCTTTCTATTTCACCGCTAGCTGGTTTAAAAATTGGAGAAAACCATGGTTCATACTCTGGATTTATATCTCTTATTGCTTCCTGTGCTACCACGTCAGCACCTTCAAATTCAGACCCCTTAGCAATGTAAAGAGGGATTATAGCTAAAAGAATTACTAGTAATATCAATATAATATTTGCTTTTAAGCCCTTTTTATTTTTATTCTTTACTACTGAGCTTTCCATAAAACTACCCCTCACTTGTCAATAAATTTAAATCCTTTAACTCCTCTTTACTATAAGAAGCAAGTACATTAAAAATTACAACAGTAAGAATACCTTCGCTAATTGCTAAAGGTATTTGGGTTACTGCAAATATACCCATAAACCTGTATAAAGAGGCTACAACTCCTCCTACTTCTGATGGAAAGGCTAAAGAAAGCTGTATTGAAGTTACCATGTAACTAGTAAGATCACCTAGGGTAGCTGCTAGAAAAATTGCTAGCCATCGAGGTCCTTTTAACCTTTGAACTAACTTATAAATTCCGTAGGCTACAAAGGGCCCTACTACTGCCATGGAAAAAGCATTTGCCCCCAATGTTGTCAGTCCCCCATGAGCCAGTAGTAATGACTGAAATAAAAGGACTATTACCCCGAAAACAGTCATAGCTGTGGGGCCAAACAGTATAGCACCAAAGGCTAGCCCTGTAGGATGGGAGCAGCTCCCTGTTACTGAAGGAATTTTAAGCGCTGAAAGCACAAAAGCAAAGGCTCCTGCCATTGCAAGTAAGATTTTCAATCGTGGTTTTTCATCAATTGTCTTTTTTATCGAGAAAAAGCCCAAAAGGACAAAAGGAATAGTAATTGCTCCCCAAGCAATACACCATCCTGGCTGTAGGAACCCTTCCATTATATGCATTGCCGAAACTTTTATAGGCATAAAAAGAAACATCAGTCCAAGTCCAACAGCCACTTGCATTTTCTTTGACATTTAACCCCCTCCTCAATATAAAAAAATTCTCTCAACTTTAAGTCAAGAGTATTTTTTAATAATAAAATAACATTAAACATATGATGTAATATTTAGGTTTATTTTCTTTTTATAGAAATATAGTAGTGATAGTATAACATTGATTTTATTAATATTCAAATATAATTTTATATTTTTCTAAGGATTTTACTATAGGTATCTTTCTTCTTTTGTACTATCACAAGTTCCCCTTCTTCTGCCATCTTATTAATTCACTTACATGAAGATAGTTCTTTTTGTAAACTAAGAAACTTATTGAACCTTCCAGAATATATTTCTCCCCAACTTGTACAGAATTAAATATTTTTTCCATACCTTATCAAATTCTAGGCTATTTTCGTCCTCTATTCCATTTTGCATGTACCTATCCAAAATAAGATTTTTTCTATATTCACTATCAACTGGTGCATATTAATATATCAATTTTTCTTATTTTTATATTGCTCCATATAGTTTGCCACCATCAGATAAGCTAAATATAAGAGAATAGTAAGCAACCATATTGCATATAAACTTTTCATAACATTGAAAATCTTCTTTGTAAATACTGTAACAATTAAATGTGCTAGTAAATAGGATACTGGCAATAAGAAAACTTTTAATGTTTTATTAAGGAGCTTACTATTATCACGATTTATAAACATAATTACCCCACATATAATTGCAAGTACTAGAGCAAAAAAGGCATAATAATTTTGAGCTAGTCTTGGTTGTGTACTAACAACGCCTTCGTGAGCAGTTTCACCATAAATCAATTTATCTTCATTTCCATAGGCCTGATAGAAGTACACAGCCACAACCCTTTCACCATCTGGGTTTAAGATTATATTATCTTTGCTGGATTTCTTAATAAGTCTATGCCATATGCTATTCCAGGTAGTAATGTAATATTCATAACCAGTGCCATCTTCTGTTGGTACCTTTTCAATATCATATCCATAAACATTGTCATTAAAATTAACCATTAGCAAACCATTTTCGATTTCATTTATTCTAATACTTCCATCTCCATAGTAATGATACTCTGGCGCCGTTAAGTAGAGCATGGTTATAACAAATATTATAATGGAAATCAAAGCTGAAAATATCCCTATCTGAATTTTCTTTTTCCGCAAACCTGCTTTTATTTTTAATAATGGAGAACTATCGCTATTTGCAGGTATTGGAGTACTGCTTTGCATATCTTTAAGTAACGCCTTACATTCCTGACATTGCTCAAGATGCTCCTTAACTATAGAAACCGAATCATCACTAAGCATATTTTCTACATAAAGAGGTAAAAGATCTTTAATAACATCACAGGTAATCTTCATTTATAATCCCTCATTTCCTTAATAATCTTATTTCTAGCTCTATGAAAAGTGACACAAGCCCAATTCTCAGTTTTACCAAATAGGCTGCCAATCTGTTTAAAACTCAATTCTCCAAAAACTCGTAAAGAAAAAACTTCCTTATAAGGTTCAGATAAATTATGTATAATTTCATGAATTTTCATAGATTCTTCTGTTGAAAGCATAGATTTTTCTATTTCAAAATCATCCTTCTTTTCAGCTACTGAATCTAACTCCACCAAATCCTTGTTCTTTCTCATATACGAGTAATATGAGTTTTTTGCAATTTGAAATAACCAAATCTTGATGTCACATTTTCCTTTAAAGCTTTCTATAGATTTAATGACTTTCATAAAGGTTTCAGAAGTTAAATCTTCTGCAAGATGCTTGTCCTTTGATAAACCATATACGAATAAATAAACATCCTTAAAATAGTTATTATAAATCTCTTCAAGCTCAGCCACTTTTTCACCTCCTATTAATAAGACGCAGATGGATTAATAATCTTACAACAATTATAAGTAATTTTAAAAATTTATGAAAGGCAAATCCATTCTTGTGTAACAGGCCCTATAAATTCAGTTAATAATAAACTTATAAATTATCATCTAAACCTGTTATTTTGGTAATAAGTTCCTCTGCCGCCGCTCTTATATCAGGCTGAGAAATAATGGCTGATACAACTGCAAATCCATCAATATCAATACCTTTAAATTTATCTATTGTAGCCTTGTTGATTCCACCAATCACCACAATTGGAAGAGATACATTTTTTCTAATCTGTTTCAGCTCCTCCATAGTTGTTAGTGATGCATCGGATTTTGTGTTGGTGGTAAACATTGCTCCAACACCAAGATAATCAGCTCCATCCTTATAGGCCTTTACAGCTTCCTCTAAATTAGAGACAGATACACCAAGAATTTTATCCTCTCCTATAAGCTTTCTTGCTATTGCTACTGGCAAATCCTGTTGACCAATATGTACCCCTGCAGCATCAACAGCTAAAGCTATGTCAATTCTGTCATTAATGATTAAGGGCAACTCATATTTGTCTGTTATCTTCTTTATACCCTTAGCTATATCATAAAATTCTAAGGATGAACACTTCTTTTCTCTAAGCTGTATTAAAGTACAGCCACCTAATATAGCTTGTTCAACTGCATCCTCTAATTTTGCAGTACTCATAAGTTCCCTATCAGTCACAAGATATAGTGTATAATCAATATTTCCTTTCATGGATTTTCCCTCTTTCTATGAAAAGTGTACTATTCATCTTTGATAAAGCATCAATTATATTAATGTGGAAGCTACCAGTTCCTATGCTACCTGCGCTTTCAAATGCTAGCTCCCCAGAAATACCCATGGTAGCTATTCCAGCCACAGTTGCTGTATAATAGTCCTTAGTAGCTCCACAAAAACTAGCTACGAGAGCAGAGGTCATACAACCTGTACCAGTTACCCTAGAAAGAAGCTTATGCCCATTAGCTACTTGGGCGTATCTTATACCGTTGGTAATGATATCTATCTTTCCTGTAATTCCTACAACACAGGAATATCTATTAGCAACTAATTTACCTATTTCTAAGGCATCATACTTTTCATCAGACTTAGCCGCATCCACTCCCTTTGTAGAAGCCTCATAGCCTGCTATAAAAGAAAGTTCTGATAAATTTCCACGAATTACAGCTACTTTAACCTGCGATAGAATTTCCTCTACTGTTCTATTTCGCAATGTGGATGCTCCTGCACCTACTGGATCTAAAACTACTGGAATATTTAGTTCATTAGCCTTTCTTCCTGCCTTAATCATGGAGGCTATAGTAGTTTGATTTAAGGTCCCAATGTTAATCACTAGGGCTGAGGATATTGAAGCAATCTCCTCAACCTCTCCAATATCATCGGCCATAATAGGAGAGGCTCCTATTGCTAAAATTGCATTGGCACAATCATTAACTGTTACATAATTGGTAATATTGTGAATCAGGGGATTTCTTTCTCTAACTTCATTAAGTAAAGCTCCACAAGAATTTATCAAATTACTCATTTTAGACTTCCTCACCTTCTTTAATTCTTAATCCATTTTTATATAAATCATAAAAATGATGTGTAGGTCCATGACCCTTGCCTATATTTAAGGAATGCTCAATGGCCCCTGTAATATATTTCTTTGCCTTTGCAACCGCATCATACATATTCATTCCAAGAGCTAAATTGGATGTAATAGCAGAGGAAAAGGTACAGCCTGTCCCATGGGTATTTTTCGTATCTATTCGTTGACTTTCAAAATAATAAAATTCTTGTCCATCATAAAGAATATCTAAGGCAGCTCCAAGGGCATGACCACCTTTAACAAGAACGTTTCTGCAGCCCATATTATAAATAAGCTGCGCTGCTGCTTTCATGTCTTCTACCTTGCTTATCCTAATATTTGATATTTTTTCTGCCTCTGGAATATTAGGTGTAAGTACATCAGCATAGGGCAATACTTCCTTAATCAAAGTGTCTATTGAACTAGGATTCATTAGAGGACAACCATTTTTAGCGTACATAACTGGATCAATTACAACATTCTTAGGCTTATACTGCTCTAGCTTCTTTGCTACCGTCTTCATGGAAGCTTCTGTAGACAACATACCAATTTTAACTGCATCTACCTCGATATCCTCAAATACTGCATCAATTTGCTTTTCTATGATATCTGGAGTGATATCCTGTATATCTATTACTCTGCTTGTGTTTTCTGCCACAACTGAAACAATGACACTCATTCCATATACGCCATGGGCAGAAAATGTTTTTAAATCTGCCTGTATTCCTGCACCTCCACTACAGTCTGAGCCTGCAATACTAAGAACCTTTTTCATAAAATTCCTCCTTTATATCTATAAATTAGGGGGCTTCTCCAACGTAGAAGCCCCCTAATCATATACTTATTCCGTATGTGATTTGCTTCCCTACGCTGGTATTAACCAAACAGGTTCAAAGGGTCAGGTTTTACCTTCTCAAC
>Ga0209537_1000607_pt1 | contig 43580 bp, 39 predicted proteins | sample BioPla4DNA1_FD_187698 | JGI IMG/M metagenome (GOLD analysis project Ga0209537, IMG submission 187698) | Biogas fermentation microbial communities from Germany - Plant 4 DNA1 (SPAdes) (version 2) | ecosystem: Engineered > Bioreactor > Anaerobic > Digestate | place: Bielefeld, North...
GGTGGCAACACCTACTGCTATACCTGAAGAACCATTGACCAAAACATTGGGGAACCTGGAAGGCAGCATATCCGGTTCTTTCAGTGTATCATCAAAGTTCAGGCTGAACTTTATTGTATCTTTTTCGATATCTTTCAGCATTTCCATAGCCAAAGGCGTAAGGCGGGCCTCCGTGTATCTTATGGCGGCAGCTGCATCTCCGTCAATAGAACCAAAATTCCCATGCCCATCCACCAGCAAAGCCCGCATATTAAAACCCTGAGCCATCCTCACCATAGCATCATACACTGACGCATCGCCGTGAGGATGATATTTCCCAAGGGCATCCCCTACAATTCTTGCAGATTTCTTATGGGGTTTATCGGGAAAAAGCCCCAGTTCATACATGGAATACAGAATTCTTCTCTGTACTGGCTTCAGTCCGTCTTCCACCCTGGGCAGGGCCCTCTCCATGATTACGTATTCAGCATATGGAATTATGGATTCATGCATAACCTCTTCAAGCGGACGTTTAATTACATTATCATCATTTGCCGGTATCAATCCCCGATCTCTTTTCCTGCCAGATGCCATATCTCAGCTACACTCCCATCTCTTGAAAAACATCTACCTTGTTGAAATTAGCATATGTGCTTATATATTCCTTTCTTGGCTCCACCTTGCTGCCCATCAGTATAGTCACCAGTCTGTCGGCCTCGGCGGCATCATCAATGGTCACCTGAACAATCTTCCTGTTTTTCGGATCCATCGTAGTTTCCCAAAGCTGTTCAGGATTCATCTCTCCCAGTCCCTTATACCGCTGTACAGTATATTTCCTTCCCATTTTTTTTATCAGTTTTTTTAATTCGTCATCATTGTAAGCATATTCCGTCTTCGAACCGCTGCTAACTCTGTATAACGGAGGTAATCCGATATACAGATGCCCGTTTGTTATAAGTTCCTTCATATACCGGAAGAAAAATGTTAATAGTATGGCGCGAATATGAGCTCCATCCTGATCGGCATCCGATAGTATAATAACTTTATGATACTTCAGATTGTCTATATTAAAATCGTTCCCAATTCCGGTACTGAGTGCTGTAATTATGGTACCAAACTCTTCGTTGGACAGTACCTGATCCAGCCTTTTCTTTTCTACATTCAGGGGTTTGCCCCTTAATGGAAGTATGGCCTGGAACTGCCTGTCCCTGCCCTGTTTGGCAGAACCGCCGGCCGAATCACCTTCAACAATAAAAAGCTCGTTTAATCGTGGATCTCTGCCGGTACAGCTGGCTAATTTGCCGACCAGAGAAGCCCCTTCCAGGCTGTCTTTTTTGCGTATGATTTCACGGGCTTTTCTGGCAGCCTCTCTTACTTTCGCTGCTTTAATCGCCTTCTCTATTATAGTTTTTGCAACTCCACCGTTTGCGTGTTGTTCAATATATTGGCTGAATTGCTCGGAAACTATTGATTCAAGGGCTGTCCTGGCTTCGCTGTTGCCGAGCTTGGTCTTTGTCTGGCCCTCAAATTGAACATTATGCATCTTTAGAGATATAACAGCTGTTATCCCTTCCCGGTAGTCTTCTCCAGATAAATTAGCATCTCTTTCTTTTAGATACCCGTTCTTTCTGGCATAATCGTTCAAAACTTTGGTAAGGGCGGATTTAAAGCCGGTTTCATGAGTTCCGCCTTCATTAGTGGGAATGTTATTTACATACGAAAATATGCTTTCGGTATAAGAATCTGTATATTGAATAGCTATCTTCGCAAAAACTCCTTCTTTCTCTCCTTCAATATAAACAATATCGGAATGAATTGTATTTTTATCTTCATTAAGGTATTTTACAAAGTCAATTAATCCTCCGGTATAACAAAATGTTCGTGTATTATTTGCGTCCTTTATCCGTTCGTCACATAGCTGTATTGTTACACCGCCGTTCAAGTAAGCCAGTTCTTTTAACCTCTTTGCAATGATATCGAAATTCATCCGGATATCCTCAAATATCCGCTCATCAGGATGAAATCTTATTTTTGTGCCTGTCCCCCTGGCCTTACCTATTTCTTCCAGACTAGTAACGGGTTTTCCGGGAACAATCTTTTTTAACCGGGGATCATACAGGCTCTCATATCTTTGTCTGTAAATCCTGCCATTTCTCTTGATCTCCACCTCAAGCCAGCTTGACAATGCATTTACAACCGAAGCGCCGACTCCGTGCAATCCCCCGGAATAGCTGTAATTCTCGGTATTAAACTTCCCGCCGGCATGAAGCTGGGTAAATACAACCTCAACCCCGGGTATTTTTAAAGCCTCATGCATATCAACGGGTATCCCTCTGCCATCGTCCTCCACAGTTACGCTATTATCCTCATGCAAGGTTACTGAAATTTTTGAGGCAAATCCATTTGCAGCTTCATCAATAGCGTTGTCAACAAGTTCCCAAAGGAGATGATGCAGCCCTCTTTGCCCTGTTGAACCTATATACATCCCAGGCCGTGTACGGATAGCATCCAAACCCTCCAGGACCTGTATATTATTAGCTCTGTAAGCCTTACCCATTAAGTGCCCTCCAATCATTATAGCAAACGTATGTTCTTTATCCTTAATTATTATATCATTTTTTCTCATTATGGTAAAATCCAATTATCGATCCTGATTTATACTTCATTTGCCGGTACGGCTATCATGAAATCACGGAAGACAGCACCTTCCCTATGCTGTCGTGTATTACAATATTGGCTCTGCTATCGTAAGGAGTTGCTGTTTTATTGATAAGGACCAGTTTGTCCCCTTTGTAATAATCCACAAGGCCTGCGGCAGGATAAACAACCAGGGATGTCCCGCCTACTATCAACACATCTGCCCGGGAGATATAATCAACAGCTTTATACAGCACATCCGTATCCAGGCTCTCTTCATATAAAACCACGTCCGGCCTGACCATCCCATCGCATTTTTCACACTTTGGAACAACGCTTTCACTGTTTATAATATAGTCCAGATCGTAATTCCTGCCGCATTTCAGGCAATAATTCCTGTGTACGGAACCGTGCAGTTCCAGCACATTTTTGCTTCCCGCAGCCTGATGCAGTCCGTCAATGTTTTGTGTTATAACTGCTTTAAGTTTTCCCTGTTCTTCCAATTTGGCCAGGGCTGCATGGGCGGGATTTGGTTTGGCATCTTTATAGATCATTTTACTTTTGTAGAATTCGTAGAATTCTTCAGGATGGCTGATAAAAAAGCTGTGACTTAACATCACCTCAGGAGGGTATGTCTTTTTATTCTTATCGCTATACAGCCCGGTACTGCTTCGGAAGTCAGGAATCTGACTTTCGGTAGACACACCTGCTCCTCCAAAAAAAACTATATTATTGCTCTTCGAAATAATACTTTTCAATCTATCCATAATATCACCTATCCCTTGAAAATAGTAAAGACATGGAAGTATTCGCTTATGGCTTTCATACCCTTTTTCATTATAACACCAAATATCCGATGCTGTCATCAATGTACGGATCCATGATGCATGTACGTATATGAATAATACTATTCCGCTCGCTGGTGCTTAAGGCTAAGGACCTGCAACACTCGCTCAGGGCCTCCGCCAAAACCCGATATCGCGTTAGGTTGGATCCGACATCCTCCGCTCCGCTGACAGGTTCGTATTTTATATCAGGAATACAGCAAAAAGGGGACTTTCATTCTTAGAAAATCCCCTCATCAGTGTTCTCCTATTTTTCAATGTACAGTATTCCCACAGTCCCGGGTCCGCAATGGCTTGATATAACCGCTCCTGCATTGGTTATACAGATTTCTCCGGGATTTAAAACATCTTTTATCTTGTCTGCAAGGTAGTGAGCGCCCTCCTCATAAGCGGAGTGAGTAACAAATATCCTGTCAGTCTCTATATGACTGCCATCCCCAACGCAATCATTAAAATATGAATCCAATACTTTCTTTCCCTTTCCTCTGTACTTTTCTCCTACTATCATACCGCCGTCCTGAACTATGATCTGAGGCTTAATCTTCAGCATAGTACTCGCAATTAACTGTATTGAACTGCAGCGTCCCCCCATATGAAGGTACTTCAGAGTATCAATAACAAAGCTGCTTCGTACCCTGGGTACCAGGTTGTTTATTTCCTCAACAATCCTGGCTGCTTCTTTATTCCCCATCCTGGCCATTTCTGCTGCTCTCAGTACAAGCTGCCCTATACCGGTAGACAGGTTGCATGAATCTACCACATGTATCCTGCCCTGTTCAAACTCATTGGCTGCTAATAAAGAAGATTGAATGGTTGCCGACAGTTTGGATGATATACCTATAAAAATGACATCGTAATCATTATCAATCCACGGTTGAAAAGCTTCTGCAAAATCCTTTGCTGATGGTGCTGCAGTTTTCGGGAGGGTTTGCACTTGATCTACCATTTTATAAAGTTCATCGGTTGTTATGTCTATTCCATCGCGATAACTTTTATCTCCTATGGTGACATACAAAGGAATAACTGAAATGTTTAACTGCTTTAACTGGCTTGGTGCTAAATCAGCCGTGCTGTCGGTGAATACTTTGACCCTTCTCACAATTAATTCCTCCTTGATAAAAATAAAATAGTATTATTCCTGTAATGCTATAATATATTCTATATAACAGCATAAAATCCTTTTCTCTTTGCTGAAACTCTCATACCCGCTGCACAGGATAGACATCATTATAATACCGTTATTGCACAACAGGCATCTGGTTATCATACTGATGCATATTATGACAATTCATCATTTTTAACGCAATAAAAATCAGAACATTATATAAAAAGCGCATTTCATAAGAGCTTTCTATATAATGTTCTGTTTGTGACGGGATGTGAGATAAGTCTGTAAGCCGAGTTCTGTCATGGGCGATCATCTATCTGGACCTATTGTTGCCAACAGGTTCATGCGACCTTCACCCGGGACGTGGCGGGCCACCACATAATGCCCCCTATTTGGTCTTACTCCAGGTGGGGTTTACATAGCCATTCCAGTCACCTGGATGCTGGTGAGCTCTTACCTCACCTTTCCACCCTTACCTGACTATAATGCCTTTATTATGCATTGATTCCCAAAGGCATCAAAAATCAGGCGGTATCTTTCTGTTGCACTTTCCTTGGAGTCGCCTCCACTGGGTGTTACCCAGCACCCTGCCCTGCGGAGCTCGGACTTTCCTCAGCTGCACCATATATGCAACCGCGATCGCCTGACTTACTCACATACCATTTTATTTTGCAGACTCATGATAACATGAGAATAAGATGGTGTCAATTATAATCTGCTGTATATATTTTCCTATGAACTTTGTCTGCTTTTACCAGTATATAAAATCCTACCGCAGTTTTCACATTCAATAATTTTGTCCCCCCGCTTAAGCCTCTCAAGAACCAAAGCCGCCAAAGCCATATTACAGCCTCCGCAGCAGTCATTCTCCAGCAAAACAACAGCGGTATTCCGGCTGTTTCTAAGGTTATTGTATTTTTCCATAAGGGAATCATCGATCTTACCTCTTAGGCCATCCCTTTTTGCCTTTACAGCCAGATATTCTTTTTGTATTTTTTTTACTTCCTGGTCATACTTGACTTTTATTTCAGAATACTCTTTTTTCCCCTTGATAATATTCACTCTTATCTCATTAAGCTTATTTGATAATGATTGAACATCATTTAACAGGTTCTTCAGTTCCTCCTCTTTCTTTGCCAGTTTCTCCTTAAGCTCCAAAGCATTTTTGTGCATTTCTTCCAGCTGTTTTAACGTTTTCACCTGGGAATTATCTATTATATCATAATCTGTTTTAAATGCGTTTGCTATAGTTTCATATTCATGATTGATTCTGTTTAAGGTATTACTTTTCTTATCAGCTTCATCGTTACATTTAATGAGCTGTTCCTGCTGATCAATCAGGTAGTTTTTTAGTTCAATTAATCTATATCGTAAAGGGATATTTCTCCTCATATTCTCATACTCATCCATTTTCATATCAAATGCCTGATAATCCCACAGTATATCCAATTGTCCCACTAACACATCCTCCTCTCATTTATAATATTCAGCTTATATCCAACTAACCGAAAGTGAGCCTTAAAAACATAAGGAATAAGCACAGCCTATTCCTCTATAATCGAATAAGGATCGGCCATTGTCCGGGCTCTCGATACCTTCACTTTATATTGTAAATCATTGAAAGCTTTTTGTAAACGATGAATTAATTCCTCCACTGCCAGAAACTCAGTTGCATAGTGGCCGGCAGCTATAACCGCCATCCCTGTATATTCAACTTCACATGCATCATGATACTTCATTTCACCTGTGACAAATACATGAGCTCCTTTAGCATATGCCTTATTTATTAAGCTTGCCCCTGCCCCGGCGCATGTTGCAATTACCTTTACATCCCGGTTAATATTACCGGCAACTTGTACAGACGGTACACCTAAGCTTTTGCAAACCTTTTTTGCAAATTCCTCAAAAGGCATTTTTTTGGGTAGAATCCCAATCCTGCCAAGGCTCTGTCTATGGGTTTTATTAGCCAATGGATAGATATCGTATGCCACCTCTTCGTAGGGATGGATTTTCAGCATTGATTGAACAATATTCTCCAGATCCCGGTGCCGTGCAATGGTTTCCAGCCTGACTTCATCCACCCTTTCTGTGCGCCCCTGCTGTCCTATATACGGATTTGTACCCTCCAGGGGCAAAAAAGTTCCTATTCCTCTTGTCTGAAAAGAACAATGTCTGTATCTGCCAATGAAGCCGGCACCGGCTTCAGCCATAGCGTTCATTACTGCTTCTTCATGACCATTCGGAATAAATACAACTATCTTGTATAATCTCTCATCTTCTTCTGTTGTTAAGGGTTCCACGTTTTCAAGACCCAATCGGGCGGCCAGAACATCATCCACTCCCCCCGGGGCTTTGTCAAGATTTGTGTGGGCTGAGTAAACCGCAATGTTGTTCTTTATAAGAAGGTGCAGCAGACGCCCCTTCCCATCATCACTGCGGAGGGTTTTCAGTCCTTCAAATATTACCGGATGATGAGATATAATCATATCTACTCCGTTTTGAACAGCTTCTTCAACTATGCTGCCGGTCACATCCAGGCATACCATTATTTTTTCCACGCTATCCTGCAACCCACCAATTAACAGCCCCGTATTATCCCATTTTTCCGAAAGATATGAGGGGGCTATGCCTTCCATAACATCTACTACCTGTTTTACCGAAATACCCACCTATAAACCTCCTTATACTGCAAAAGCTTGCGACGGAACTCCCTGGCTGCATATTCAGAATTTTTTGTGTCCTGTTTCTCCAGGTGCAAGATAATATCAGTGGTTCTTTCTATTTTATGCCGGATAAAATCCTTTAATAATGGATCTTTCTTCTTTATCAGCATATAGCTTATATCATAGTATATCTCATCTGATATATACTGACTGCCGTGTGCTGCAGTTATTATTTCATAGAACCTGCTTCCTTCCCTGACCAGGATTTCATCAACAATAGCATATCCATTTTCATTCAGCCATTTTCTTAACATGCTCTGAGCTGTCATCGGCTGAAGAACAAAGGTTTCAGCCCTTGCTGTCACATAAGGAGCGCTTTCCAGGATACTTTTTATAAGCATACCACCCATACCGGCAATTACAATTGTATCAACTTCACCGGGTTTTACAGGCAAAAGCCCGTCTCCCAGCCTCGGTTCGATTTTATCCGCCAATCCCTCCTGTTTTATTAAGCTTTCAGCTTTAGCCAAAGATCCAGGACTTATATCGGTAATAATAGCTTTCTGAGCAATCCCATTAGTCACAAGCCAAACCGGAACCAATCCATGATCAGTTCCGATATCCGCAATAGCCCTTGATGGAGGAACAGCATTGGCAATTGCTAACAATCTTCCTTTTAGCAAAACGGCACCACCTGATAAAAATTACTCCCTTTACGACACTTTATCCATAAAAAGAAAGAAATCAAAATATTGTCCGGAATAAATTATCTCCACTAAGTTATAAAAAAACACCGTATATCGGTGTTAGTTAAGCTTGTCGTATAATTTATTGGTTTATTCTATATCCCGGCATTTCCATAATATAAAATATGGTGGGCCTTCAGGGATTCGAACCCCGGACCGACCGGTTATGAGCCGGTTGCTCTAACCACTGAGCTAAAGGCCCAAATATATCTTCCGCACCCGCGGATTATATTATAACTCAATATAACAACTCAGTCAATAGGTAAAGATAATTCAGCATCTCATTGATTTGAGATGCTGAATCATTAATCCAGAAAATCTTTTAACTTTTTGCTTCGGCTGGGATGCCGCAGTTTTCTTAAAGCCTTTGCTTCAATCTGTCGGATCCTTTCTCTTGTAACATTAAATTCCCTTCCCACTTCTTCCAAAGTGCGTGCTCTGCCGTCATCAAGACCAAATCGCAGACGCAATACTTTTTCCTCTCTTGGTGTCAAAGTATCCAAAACTTCCATAAGCTGTTCTTTCAGTAGATTAAATGCAGCAGCTTCGGCAGGTGCAGGAGCATCTTCATCGGGTATAAAATCCCCAAGATGACTATCTTCTTCCTCGCCTATAGGAGTCTCCAATGAGATGGGCTCCTGAGCTATTTTCATAATTTCTCTTACCTTTTCTTCGGAGATTCCCATTTCTCTGGCTATTTCCTCCGGTTGCGGCTCTCTGCCATACTCCTGCAAAAGCTGGCGGGAAACTCTTATCAGTTTGTTAATTGTCTCAACCATATGCACGGGTATTCTTATGGTCCTGGCCTGATCTGCGATTGCCCGTGTTATGGCTTGACGAATCCACCAGGTAGCATAGGTACTGAATTTATATCCCTTTCTATAATCAAATTTTTCAACTGCTTTGATCAGGCCTAAATTACCCTCCTGGATCAAATCTAAGAACAGCATCCCCCGGCCCACATATCGTTTGGCTATGCTGACCACCAAACGAAGGTTAGCCTCTGCCAATTTCCTTTTAGCATTTTCATCGCCCTGCTCCATCCTTTTGGCCAGCTCAATTTCCTCTTCGGCCGTCAGCAGGGGTACCTTCCCAATCTCCTTCAGGTACATCCGGACAGGATCATCAATATTTACACTTTCAGGAACGCTCAGTTCCAGCTCCGTCTCGGAGCTGGCCTCTTCAGCCGCTGTATCATCCAGCACATCTATACCAAGGGATTCAAGGGTATCATATATTCTTTCAATCTGTTCTGTTTCAAGTTCAATTTCTTCCAGTACATCCATTATTTCTTTGTATGTTAAAACACCCTTTGACTTTCCACTCTCAATCAATTCCTTTATTTTATTAAATTTTGCTTCACCATTTATCACAAAATTCCCTCCTTTCCCTGTCGATTCATGCTGATCTTCTGGATTATGGCAACCATTTCATTCATTAAAGCATTATAACGCTCTGTTCCCTGATGTCCTTCCTTTTCTATCTGCTCTATTAATGCTTTTACCTCCTGCCTGCGTTTTTCCAAACGGTTGCATATTACTTCTTTCAGGCAATCTGAAATAAACTTATCAATATTATCGTACTCCACCTGCTGCTCAAATATTTCAACCATTTGTCGTATCTTTGATTGATCCTGAACACAGCTTAGAACTCTGGGAATACTAATTTCCGTACCGTCTTTCATAAAACCGGATACGATATCATAGATCTCACCGTTAATAGGCTCTTCAAAATACTCCCTGCTAATTCGCCCGATAATCTTTTTGGCATAAGTTTCATCAGTGGCCATTAATGCAGCAAGGTTTCTTTCGGCTTTTATATTTACCGGCAATACTTCAAGGCTGACACCCTTTCTACCGATATACCTATTATTACCAACAACGCGCTTTTTTACACTATCCTGCCGGTTTAGAGCTTCTATCTGCTCGATTTGCCTGTATAACAGCCTGGAAGAAAAACCGGTTTGCGCCTCTAACCGTTTTATATGGGCATCCCTTTCCAGTAAATTCGGTACTTTCGTAAGTATTTTTGCAGCTTCTGTTGCATAATCCGTCCGTCCTTCCAAGGTATCCAGATTATACTGCTTGCGGAGCTGGTCGAGCTTATAATCAATCAGGGATAGAGCACTGTCCATCAGCTCTTTAAAATACCTGCTGCCGTATTCTCTAAGAGTTTGATCCGGATCCATACCTTCGGGAAAGGATATAACTTTTACCCTAAGTCCTGCATTCTGAAGCATATCCAATCCCCGTAAAGTTGCCTGCTGTCCGGATTTGTCACCATCGTAAGCAATATATACCTCTCCTGTATAGCGTCTCAAAAGCCTTGCCTGCTGATGGGTTAATGCAGTCCCCAAAGATGCCACGGTATTCTTGAACCCATACTGATACAGCGTTATAACATCCATATACCCTTCGGTTATAATCATATATTCCAGCAGTTGGCCTCTTTTAACAAGATTCAGGCCGTAAAGGGTACTGCTTTTATTAAAAACAGGACTGTCAGTGGAGTTAAGGTATTTGGGAAGGGAATCATCAATAACGCGGCCGCCGAACCCTATTACATATCCTCCAGGCCTGATAATCGGAAACATTATCCTGTTTCGAAAGCGATCGTAGGTCCTTCCCTTGTTTTCAACAATTATGCCTGATTGTACCAGCAGCTCCTCTTCATATCCCATACCCAATAAAAGCTGCTTTATATTATCCCATCCTTCAGGAGCAAACCCAAGGCCAAATATTTTAATGGTCCTGTCATCCAATCCACGGTTCTTCAAATATGAAAGCGCTTGTCCTGCCTGAGGAGAAAATAACATCTTCCGGTAATACCTTGCAGCTTCACGATTTAGCTGATGGAGTTTATCCCTTTTATCCTTCTGCATGGCAAACTCTTTTGAATCAATAGTGTCCGGCAGCTCCATACCGGCTTTTTCTGCCAGATATTTGACGGATTCCGGAAAATCCAGTTTCTCCATAGCCATGATAAAGGTAAATACATTTCCTCCCATACTGCATCCAAAACAATAATACACCTGCTTATCAGGACTCACATGGAAGGATGGAGTTTTTTCACTGTGAAAAGGACATAATCCAAAATAACCTTTACCGCTGGGTTTTAGATGTACATACTCTGAAATTATATCAACAATATCGTTTCTCGATCTTACATCCTCAATAAAATCTCCTGAAAGAAGCATACCCATTTATCATTCACCTGACTTCACCACTATAGATAATATTTTCGCCAAATTTCCCAATTTTCCTTCTAAAGTCCCAATTTTTTTTGCCGGCATCCCTTACTTTAGTCTTATATAGTATCTGATACAAGTATTAGTAACTGTTTGTTATCCGGTATAAGCATCACTTATTATTATCATCTTTTGCCAAATATATTACTTATATCCTATGAACTCTGCCATGATGAAGGAATAAATATATTGCTAAACATTCGTAATGCATAACGGTCTGTCATGCCTGCTATATAATCGCATACTACCTGTTCCAAACCGTAAACATCTATATTTAAACGGTATTCTTCTGGAAGACTCCCAGGATATTCCATAAAATATTGGAATAATCTCTCCAGTATAAATCCTGCTTTCTTTTCCTCCTTTTTTGCTGTATCATCCATATAAACCCGTTCAAACATAAAGCTGCGCAGTTTTTCAGTAGCCTCGCTCACTTCAGAACTCATCCCGACCTTCGGCTTATCCGTGCTGTTTTGTATTACATCCATAATCATAGAGTTTATTCGTTGACCGTGTGTGTTTCCCAGGAGCTCACAGCATTCCCCGGGCAGATCGTTTTCAGTTATAATCCCGGCACGTAATGCATCGTCTATATCATGGTTAATATACGCTATACGATCACTTATCCTTACCACTTGCCCTTCAAGGGTTGCAGGCGTCCCTGCCGTAGTATGGCTGGCTATACCATTTCTTACCTCCCACGTAAGGTTAAGCCCATTTTCCCCTTCCAGAATATCAACAACCCTGAGGCTGTGGATATAATGCTTAAAACCGCAGCTGGTTATTCTGTCCAATAAGCGTTCACCAATGTGCCCAAATGGGGTATGTCCCAGATCATGTCCCAGGGCAATAGCTTCTGTCAAATCCTCGTTTAATCTAAGCGCCCTGGAAATAGACCGTGCTATCTGAGCTACCTCAAGAGTATGGGTAAGCCTTGTTCTATAATGATCACCTTCAGGCGCGATAAACACCTGTGTTTTGTGTTTAAGCCGCCGGAAGGATTTACAATGCAGTATTCTGTCCCTGTCCCGTTGAAAATCCGTACGAATGCGGCATTTTTCAAGCGGGTATTGCCTCCCTTTCGTTTGACTGCTTAAACAGGCATAAGGAGATAAAAGCCTTTTCTCATTTTCCTCAATCAGCTCTCTTATCATCACCCCATCCGCATCCCTCATTGTGTCATGTATTACTTTTCTACTTTATATATACCACATTTATATCCAATATCCTTCTTTAATAACATAAAAAAGCATGGGACACAAATCATGCATTATTATATACACCGTTTTTGCTAAAACACCCGGTATTGAAGTGTTCCCGTTGATTATGCGGCATATTAACAATCGCTGTTGAGATAAAGAAAAACAGGGTACGGCTCTTTGAAAAGCGGCAGTACCCTGTGTCTGTTTCAAAAACAGTGATTCATATATAAGTTACAAATATCTTAGTTATATCAATTGCAGTACTCAGCCTATCTAGGCCTGGTTCTTTTCCTTTATTGCTGCCTGGGCTGCAGCCAGCCGGGCTATAGGTATCCTGTACGGCGAACATGATACATAATGCAGCCCTATATTATGGCAAAATTCGACTGAACTCGGATCTCCGCCATGTTCACCGCATATACCCAGTTTTATCTCAGGCCTTGCAGCCTTACCAAGCTCCGTGGCCATCTTCATGAGCTTTCCTACGCCTACCTGATCAATCCTGGCAAAGGGATCGCTCTCAAATATATTCTTGTTATAGTAATCTTCGAGGAATTTACCGGCATCGTCCCGTGAAAAACCAAATGCCATCTGAGTTAAATCATTTGTGCCGAAGGAGAAAAACTCAGCTTCCTCCGCAATCTCGTCCGCGGTTAAAGCCGCTCTGGGAACCTCAATCATGGTTCCTACCATATACTTCACTTTAACTCCCTTTTCCTTCATTACGGCTTCGGCAGTTTCTACCACTACGTCTTTTATATATTTAAGCTCTTTAGCTTCACCTACCAGCGGGATCATGATCTCAGGAAGGATATCAATTCCCTTCTCCTGCATAACCTCAATAGCCGCTTCAATAATAGCCCTGGTCTGCATCTCGGCTATTTCCGGATAAGTAACAGCCAAACGGCATCCACGATGACCTAACATGGGATTAAATTCCTGGAGTTTTACCACGGTGGCTTTAAGCTCCTCAAAAGAAATACCCATATCACCGGCCAATTCCCTGATATCCTCATCATCATGGGGAAGGAATTCATGAAGCGGCGGATCCAACAATCTGATGGTTACCGGCCTGTCCTCCATTACCTCGTAAATGCCCTTGAAATCGCCCTTTTGCATGGGCAATAACTTGGCAAGTGCTTTCCTTCTTGCTTCCTCCGTTCTGGCAACAATCATTTCCCTGACAGCAGGTATCCTGTCTTCGTCAAAAAACATGTGTTCAGTACGGCACAAACCTATGCCTTCCGCTCCAAACTCCAAAGCCTGGGCAGCATCTCTGGCAGTATCAGCGTTAGCTCTTACCTTAAGCACCCTTACCTGATCCGCCCAATCCATGAGGATGGCAAAATCACCGGTCATTGAAGGTTCCTGAGTTGGTAAGGCTTCGCCGTAAACATTACCGGTGCTTCCATCAAGGGATATAAAGTCCCCTTCTCTCAGCACTTTATCTTCAACAACAAAGTATTTCCCCTCTTCATCAATCCTGATCTGTTCGCATCCTGCCACACAGCAAGTACCTATACCCCGGGCCACAACAGCAGCATGAGAAGTCATACCACCCCGGGATGTCAATATGCCTTGAGCAGCATACATGCCTTCAATATCCTCCGGTGACGTTTCTGCTCTGACCAGGATAACCTTTTGACCGTTTTTAGCGGCTTCAGCAGCATCTTCAGCGGTAAAATATATCTGGCCGGTTGCTGCCCCGGGGGAGGCAGGAAGGCCTTTTGCAATTGGTTTGGCTGCCTTAAGCGCTTTAGGCTCAAATGTAGGATGCAAAAGAGTATCCAGTTGTCTGGGATCAACCCTGAGAACAGCCTCTTCTTTGGTAATTAACCCCTCATTCACCATATCCACCGCTATCTTCAAAGCTGCTGCCGCAGTTCTTTTGCCGCTGCGGGTTTGCAGCATGTAAAGTTTGCCGCGTTCAATTGTAAATTCCATATCCTGCATATCTCTATAATGGTTTTCCAATTTCTGAGCAATACTAATAAACTGATCATATATCTCAGGCATAATCTCTCTCATGTCCTCAATGGGCTCTGGTGTCCTGATACCGGCAACGACGTCTTCACCCTGAGCATTTAATAAGAATTCCCCATACAGCTTCTTTTCTCCGTTTGCCGGATTTCTGGTAAATGCCACTCCTGTCCCGCTATCGTCACCCATATTACCAAACACCATGGCCTGTACGTTGACAGCTGTACCCCAATCGCCCGGAATATCGTTCATACGCCTGTAAACAATTGCCCTGGGGTTATTCCATGAACGAAATACCGCTTTAACAGCTTCGAGAAGCTGTGCTTTAGGATCCTGCGGAAATTCATCCCCCATTTTCTGCCTGTATAATTCCTTATATCGGCTGACTACCTCTTTCAGATTCTCGGCAGTAAGCTCCACATCCTGTGTTGCTCCGTTCTGCTCTTTAATATCATCCAGAATTTTTTCAAATTCATTTTTATCTATGCCCATGACTACATCAGAAAACATCTGTATAAACCTTCTATAGCTGTCATAAGCAAACCTTTCATTATTTGTAAGCCTGGCCAAACCCTGAACAGCAACATCATTCAAACCCAGGTTCAAAATAGTATCCATCATGCCAGGCATAGACACCCGTGCACCGGAACGAACTGATACCAGAAAGGGATTATCCAAATCGCCAAATTTCTTGCCGGCAATTTTTTCCACTTTAGCCATTGCTTCATATATTTGATCAATAATCTCCTGGTCTATTACCTGTCCATCTTCGTAGTAACGTATACATGCTTCAGTAGTTACCGTAAAGCCCTGGGGAACAGGCAGGCCCAGATTCGTCATTTCGGCTAAATTCGCCCCTTTTCCGCCAAGCAAGTTCCTCATACCTGCATTGCCTTCACTGAAAAGATACACATACTTTTTTGCCATTAATTTTCCTCCTATCTCTGCAAATGAATCATTATTAAATCTATTCTTAAAATATTTAAAAATATTACCGCATTTATGTAAATATCTCAAAAACCACCTGTTTAATCTTATAAAATTTTTTCATTTTAGTCAATATTCTTTTATATAGTTTATAAAACATATTGACTTTTGTTTATTTGTCGTTCTTTATCATATCTATAAAGCTTCTGGTCTTTATTGGCCTGCCTATTATTTCGCTCAAATAACCCGATAATATGTAATCCAGTTCATTCCTCACCATCCCGGAAAACTTCAAGACTCCCAGCCTTTTTATGTCCATGCTTAGAATAAACCGCATTGTCTGAATTGTATTTTTATGAACAGCATATCCGTCATTAACACCGCTATTACAACTTCTGCACACTATTCCACCCTGAGAGGCGCTGAAAAAAAGTTTATTTGAATTCAGCTGTTCTATAGGACTGCCGCAGGCAATGCATCTGTCCAAAACAGGACGATAACCCAACAAATCTATGAGTTTCAGCTCAAACACATGGGCTGTATCCGCCGGGTTTATTTCTCCATATGCCAGATAAGCCAACACCTGCAAAAGCATATAAAAGAGACGGAAATTTCCCTCCTCGTAATTTACCGCCTCCTCGGTCAGGGCCAATATATGAGTGCCATAGGTAAGCCGTTCCACATCGTTGCGGATATCATAGAAAGAATTCCTTATATCGGCCTGGGTCATAACATATATCTCTTTTGACTTAACGAAGATATAATCAGCATAACAGAACAACTCGCTGGCTGCCAGCAAACGACTCTTTGGTTTACGGCAGCCCCGGGCCAATACCTGCATTTTCCCTCTGTCAGGAGAAAAAATGGTAAGCATTCTGTCAGCTTCCCTGAAATTTGTATATCTCAACACAATCCCCTGAGTACGGACAATTCTCATATTGATTCCTTCCTGATTTGATTCGCTTCCAACGAATTTATATCATATTCATGCGACAGATCAAGACTGCGTTCATCTTTAGACTTTTCAACAGCTTTATAGAGTAAATAACATCCAACCGTACCTGTTTTCTCAAACAGGTACCATAGCATATCAATCATGTCATAAACCCCCTGCTTTATTTTATGCCAGTTTCATTAATTAGAATTTCCGCTGTACCTGACCTGTATTCCATGTAAAATAATCCGACTTCGCTAATTAATATATGCTGTACTATTCATATCCTAAATTCTTCAGATCAATTGCGCTGTCGCGCCAGTCCTTCCTTACTTTAACCCATAGTTCAAGATATATACGGGTCCCAAGCAGTTTTTCTATGTCAAGCCGGGCTCTGCTTCCGATTTCCCGCAGCATCTTTCCGCCTTTTCCTATTATAATTCCCCTATGGGACTTTTTTTCACAATAAATTGTAGCATTTATATCAATTATATTCTTGTTTTGGCGTTCCTTAAAGCTGACAATCTCTACACCTATCCCGTGGGGTACCTCCTCTTTAAGCAGTTCAAGAGCTTTCTCACGAATAAGCTCAGCTGCGATAAATCTCTCGGGTTGATCCGTTATCATATCATCAGGGTAATACTTGGGGCCAATGGGCAGGTATGATACTATAGTGTGCTCCAGCCTGTCCAGATTAGTCCGATCAACAGCAGATATCATTATCATATCATCGAACTCCATTTGCTGCTGAAACTCCTTAGCCTGCCTTTCAGCTTCTTCAATTTTTCCAACCTTATCAATTTTATTGGCTGCCAAAACAACGGGGGTTTTTATTTGCCGCAGCTCTTCAGCAATGAACCTGTCTCCGCCTCCTATTCCCTGGTATACATCTACTATAAATATGATAACATCTACTTCATCCAAAGCATTCTTTGCAACCCTTACCATATATTCCCCAAGTTTATTCTTAGGCCTGTGGATACCGGGCGTATCAATAAATACAACCTGATAATCCGGGCGGTTAAGAACACATTGAATACGGTTACGGGTGGTCTGGGGTTTATCGGATATTATGGAAAGCTTCTCTCCGATTAAATTATTTATAAGAGTTGATTTTCCAACATTAGGCCTGCCAATTATGGCAGCAAAACCTGATTTATGTCCCTTTCCAGCCATACATTCCTCCTTTGTCCGGTTTATTCTATTTTATCAAATGCGTGAGGCAGCAGATCATTAAGCTTATATTCGGCTGTTCTGCCGTTTTGATCAACAACAATGATAACCGGGATTTTAAATTCTGCCATTACTTGCCGGCATATTCCGCACGGAAAGGTAAATCCCTGGGAATCAGACACAACAGCCATAGCTGTAAAATCCCGCCTGCCGTCGGATATGGCCTTAAATACAGCCACCCTTTCGGCACAACACGCAGCACCAAAAGATGCATTTTCTACGTTGCAGCCGGTATAAATTGAACCGTCCTGTGTCAGCAAAGCTGCTCCTACCCGGAATTTTGAATAGGGCGCGTACGCTCTCTCCCTTGCCTTTTCTGCCTCCCGTATAATTCTTTCAATTTTGTCCATCAGCACTATCTCCTTCAGAATCTCAACAGCTCAAATATAATTATTGTTGACAATATACCAAGAAATGCCCCCATAATTATTTCGGTAAGGGTATGGATACCGGCTTCATACCTGCTGTGAAGGACCATAAGTGCCATCAACAGGCTGAGACTGGATATCAGGGCATTTCCGCTTAACATGGTGATGGATGTAAAAAGAGAAAAAGCCAGGGCACTGTGTCCGCTAGGCATTCCCCCTCTCAGGAAATTCCCTTTATAGTTTAGCGATTTCATGATTATTACAATAATGACTACCACAATAAGGCTGATCAGTGTTATATGAACCGGTGTAGATCTTATCTGCTGTACAAGAGACAGTGAAAACCAGCTAATCTTATTGTAGAAAATGATATATCCAACCATCACCGCATTTACAGCAGTTACAAGAACCGCAGCAGCAGCAACATTTTTTGCTACTTCTGCCAAAGGATGATACTCTGAATGCAGTATATCAACAACACGCTCAATAGAAGTGTTGATAAGCTCGGTGGCAATAACAACAGTTATAGTGATAAAAAGGAAAATTGCTTCGTATTTCGTTACATTTGCCAGTAAAGCTGCAACAAGGGTGAAAAGCGCAATGGTAAAATGTATCTTTATATTCCTCTCTGTCTTAAAACTATATAACAATCCTTTGATTGCAGCATTAAAACTGTCAACGATATTTCTGGACTTCATATATTTCATCCTCATCATAGGCGGTATTTCTTATGCGTTTCACCGGCTGCGGGGCAAGTTTAACTGCTTAAGTATAATCTCTTCCCTTTGCCGCATTTTCTGTCTTTCTTGTTCCTCCAGGTGATCAAAGCCTAAAAGGTGCAGCAGCCCATGGATCAGAAGGAAACCCAGCTCACGCAAAAAACTATGATTATATTCTTGTGCCTGATGCTGTGCTCTCTCCATTGATATAACAATATCACCCAATACCACTGTATCTCCTGCTCTTTCTGCTTCACTCATTACGGCAGCAATATCCCTCTCCCCGATGCCGGACGCAAATTCCAACATTGGAAATGAAAGCACGTCGGTTGGTGAATCTATTCCCCTATATGTTTTATTAAGCCCCCTTATCTGCTGATCATCAACCAGTAATATGCTAACCTCAACAGCAGCACTTATTCCCTCAGCTTTCAAACCTGTACATATGCAATTCTCTATGAAATCCCCGATTTCCGGGTTGATCTCAACTTTGTCCTGGCGATTACTTATATCAACCGTCATTCGTTTCTCCTCTTTCTTGTTTTAAGTCCACATCGGGATACTCCACTCTTTCATGAAATATACCGCATATTGTATTTTTGAAAGCTGTTGCAATGGTATCCAGATCCTTCAGGGTTAAACGGCACTCATCAAGCTGACCGTCCTCCAATTTTTCCCTGATTAGTTTTCTGATCAAATCGTCAATTTTTTCGGGAGTGGGTTCCTGCATACTGCGCACTGCAGCTTCCACGGTATCGGCCAACATAACTATGGCAGTCTCGGGACTCTGAGGTTTTGGCCCGCCATAGCGGAAATCATCCAACTTAACGTCCTGTGAATTATCATTGTTATTCTTTGATTTATGGTAGAAATATATAACAGGCGTAGTGCCATGGTGCTGAAGCATAAAGTCCTGCAGCACTTTAGGCACTTTGTATTTTTGTGCCAGCCTTACACCATCCCTGGCGTGTGAAATAATGATGTTGGCGCTTAAGGCCGGATCCAGCCTGTCATGAGGATTATCCGCAGATAATTGATTCTCCCTGAAATAGTATGGCCTGCTCAATTTGCCAATATCATGATAATATGCTCCAACCCTTGCCAATACTCCGTTTGCCCCAACAGCTTCAGCGGCACTCTCAGCCAAATTGCCTACTATAATACTATGATGATATGTTCCAGGCGCTTCCATAAGCAGGCGTCTTAACAGCGGTTGGTTGGGATTGGATAGCTCTATCAGCCTGATAGGTGTTATAATACCAAACATATATTCCCAGACGGGCAGTGTCCCCAAAGCCAGAATGGAAGCAGCGATACCGCTTCCAATTCCCCAAAGTGAAGATTTAACGGCTGACAACCAGTTACCGGATACAATCATCTCGTATCCCATTATACTTAACATGCCGGTTACGCTTATAAACAGCCCGGTCCAGACAAGAGTGCTTCTTTGCTGGGATTTATTGCTCATATATATCCCCAGTGTACCGCTAAACAAAACAGCGGTGGTCACTCCAAATTGCCCTTGGGTCATTACTCCCAGCAGTACGCCTAACGCTACATTTATAATAAAAGCTACGCTTGGCCGTATTAATATAGTTAACAGTACAGCAGCGGCAGCTGCGGGAATAAAATACGGATGTACAAATTTTATCCCGTAACCCAAACCTAAAACAAGGCAGAATATAACAGATATCATAATTAGGATGTGAGGCTGATTCATTATATCCTTTTCAAAATAATAAAAATACATTGCCAATACTACTTCCGTTAATAATACTATCAGTCCAAGGCCTACAACTAAAGATATATCAAACTGCTGATTCTTTATCAGCCCCAAATCCAATAAAGCCATGTATTGTTCCTCGGTTACCGGCTGTCCGTCCTGAACAATATACTGGCCCTTTTTGAAAAAAACTCTTTCCACATTTTCGGCGGCTTTTTCTTTCTCGGCTTCCGTTGCCTCATGATCATACACCATATTGGGCTTAAGAAGCGATAAACCTATAGTAGTCCCTACTAAACGCAAATCATTCGATAAAGGCAGAGTAAGCATTTCATTCCGGAGTGTGTTTTTTGCCTCCAGCAAATTATCCTCTTTAATTCTAAGATCCAAGAGGTTAAACAAAACCCCGATTAAAGACTCCTGCAGCTGCAGGATCTCAGATTCATCGGCCTGGACACAAGCAATCAGTTCTTCATTTGACAGCTCAATACTTATACGGGTTTTTACCTGTTCCATAAACTGCTTGTCTATGAGCTGATTATAATTCACACCAGCATTTTCCTCATTATTATCTGATTCATCATCTGCGGGATTTTCACCGGTATTTTCATCAATACTCTCATTGGCATTTTCATCAACACTTGTATCATCAGAATCATTTTGCCGCTCATTTTTTAGTTCCTCTAATTCCTGTGCCACCATACCCCGCGCTATATGGATTTCTTCAAATATTTGATTGACTTCTTCCATTGTATTTAGCTTTACATCCTGGTTAAACCTGTAAATTGGAGATACATTCTGTTTTGCCTGCTCAATTCTTTTCTGAGTTTCTATCTTGTTCTCTATATCCCTTGGAGCACGTATAGGTTCGGCAGGAATATCTCCCACTTTTAAACTATATCGTTTAGGGCTGACAGAGTACAGCAGTATCACAAATATAACTGCATAGGTAAATACCGCAATGATAATCTTCCAAATCAGACGAATATTCAATATTTTAGATACTTGCCTGTCAGGTCCAAACCGGTTTTTATTTATCACCATTTGGTTCATCAGAATTTTCCCCCTGCTCATCTCCGGGTTTATAATTGTTGTAATTCTCATATGCCTGAACAATTTGCATTACCAGCTCATGCCGGACAACATCCTTTTTTGTTAAGTGTACAAATTCAATACCCTTTATACCTTTTAACACGTTCATAGCCTCAATTAACCCGGATTTTTTGCCCCTCGGCAAATCAATCTGAGTAATATCACCCGTTATAACCACCTTAGAACCAATGCCCATACGGGTTAAAAACATCTTCATCTGTTCCGATGTAGTATTCTGTGCCTCGTCCAGGATTATAAAAGAATCTTCCAGGGTACGCCCTCTCATATATGCTAACGGCGCTATTTCTATCGTACCTCTTTCGATCAGCTTTAAGTAGTTTTCCAACCCGATTAAATCATACAAGGCATCATACAAAGGACGTAAATATGGATCTACCTTATTCTGCAAATCACCGGGCAGAAATCCCAGTTTTTCACCGGCTTCTACTGCAGGCCGGGTTAATATTATACGCCCCACTTCCCTGCTTTTATACGCTGATATGGCCATAGCCATGGCGAGGTATGTCTTGCCGGTTCCGGCCGGGCCTATGCCAAAAACAATATCATTTTGTGCTATTGCCCTGACATAAACATTTTGCCCCAGGGATTTGCACCTTACAGGCTTGCCTTTATGAGTTATACATATAACATCAGCTGCTATTTCATTCATAAGGTCTTCCTGACCTTCCGCAGCCAGCTGTATGGCATACCTTATCCGGGCTCTGTCTATGGATTCTTTTTTCTCAATCATATCAAGGAGTTTGGAAATGACGGTATAGGCTAGTTCTGTTTGTTGAGGATTACCGGTTATTATAAGATTGGCCCCGCGGGTTATTATACTAACTCCGGTTTCTTCTTCTATCAGTTCAATATTTTCATCAAAATTACCAAAAAGCATTCTCAAGCTTTCCAGGCTGTTTATCTCTATAATCCTTTCACTGGTGAATTGTTCCAAATAAAAATCCTCCTAGTTATATATAATCTTTTGTTTTTGTGCGATATCTTCAATAGCCTCCATATATACCGTTGCCTTTACCTCTTTCCCTTCTATAATATCGTATTTCACCCTTTTGTCAACAACTTTCACATGATCAGGAATTATTTTGCGGGCGTTCTGATATGCAATATCGGAAGCCTTTTCTTTGACACGCTGCAGCTTGGTATCGCTTTGAATCTCTTCAACTTCGTAATACTCTCTTACTATCATTGTAATGGGAATAAGGCCTCTTTGGTCAATAAATGGTACCCTTTTTTCTGATACTTCATACTTTTTGAAGGGGATTTCGTCCACATGGTATTCAATAACCCACTTCCCCAGATCAAGAAATTTTTGCACCGCTTTCCGGCCCGTCCGTTTAGTCACGGGTTTATCAAAACCCCACGTTCCCGTTCCCTCGTACCAGGTACGCGCATTTATCTCCGCCATAGCATGGACATATCGTACATCATATGTTTCCTGATCCTCAATAACCCCACTGACCAAAAGCTGCCCCTTTCTGACGGTATCGCCAACTTTAACTACCGGTTCCCCTTCCAAAACCAGCATCTCATGTATTATACCATCCTTGGCTGCAACAATATTGCAAGGTATACTCCTGTCGATCATAGGAGGCGGATTCTGGGTTTCAACAACCCGTACAAGTGCTTTGGTTCCTTTTAGCTGAATGCTTACCCACCAAAGTTCAGGCATATCTATAACAACTTTATTTGCAATAGATGATGTGTCCAGATTTCTCTTATACGCCCCATGCCTGATACCATGTTTAGCCAGATTCTGCAATAACTTTTCTTCGGATATCCTGACCGCACCTTCAATTTCAATCGACCAGATAAACGAAGAAAGTCCGTATATGATTATCAAAAAAACAGATAACCCAACAACAAGCATTCTTCTTTTTTTGAATCGGACCAGTATAAAGGGCAGCCCTCTTTTCTCCAAAATCCTGACTCTACATCTGCTGGTTCTCACAATCTTCTTCAGATTTTTGAATCCGGAGATGTTAATGCATGCTGTTAAAGCTGTATAGCTGTGCCGGTCTATATCCCACATGTAAATCCCTTTGCTTACGGTCAGATTAATGAACCTTTCAAGGGAAAGGCCTTCCACCCGTATTACAAGATAGCCAAGCAGATAATTCCATAACTTAAAGAAGAGCAATACCCCTCACCCCGGTTACAAAAACTCTACAATCTTAATTTGGCCGGTTACCAGAATATCATCTGCAGCGATATTTCTTAAATTCATATTTATCCCCTGAACACGTATCACACCGATTGCTGAATTTAATCTTATCCTTTGAGGGGTATATTCAATAATTCCCTTGTGATTTTCGACCAACATCTGAATGCTTCCTATCATGGTTATTTTCGGCAGGTTCAACGTTATCTCCTTGGGCAGTTCCAGCATATCAGAAACGGTTGTTTTGACTTCGTCAAGTTTTCTTTTTTTCATCCATATCCCCCCAACACTTAAATATTATGCATCAAAAACAAAAACTAGAATACTGTTAGTATTCTAGTTTTTCTAATATTTGAGGTATAAACTAATATGTCTGATTATATTCTGCGTCGGGATTTGGGGGGTTGTAATATCTCCGACAAGATAATCCCATTTATGATAGAATCCCTGCTAAAGGATAATTTATTCCGACGCCCAGGAGAATGCTGGGTATTAGCAGGCTTCATATCAAAATCATAGGATTCATAAACAGATTGACCACCAGCGCGGAAACCCTCCTCCGCGGAAATGTCATCCAGCCTGTCATATACAATATCAGCCCTGCCGGCACCGTATCTGTCAAAATCTGCCGATGTATCACCAACGAGCGGTTTTTCATAATCAGCAGTTCTTCCGGGAACGGGCTGCCGGGGCTTCCCTCTTTGGCTGGCCTGACCAATTCCTTTTAGTATGTTCCCGATAACACTAACAATTACAAAAATAATAATAATCTCAAACATCAATCATCATCCCCTAGCAGCACCGCTATTTGCTATCTCCGTCAGGACTGTCTTCCCTTCCCATCCTTGCTATAGAATCCCGCATTTGAGTATCGGCAATTACATTTCTCATGTTGTAGTAATCCATAACGCCCAGCTTGCCTTCCCGCAGTGCTGCAGCCATTGCTTTTGGAACTTCGGCTTCAGCCTCTACAACTTTAGCCCGCATCTCCTGTACAGCGGCCTTCATTTCCTGTTCCCTGGCCACAGCCATCGCGCGCCTTTCTTCAGCTCTTGCCTGGGCTATACGCTTATCAGCCTCGGCCTGATCGGTTTGCAGCTGTGCCCCTATATTTCGCCCGACATCCACATCTGCTATATCAATTGACAATATCTCAAATGCAGTCCCCGAGTGCAGGCTTTTTCCCAATACCGTATGTGAAATGCTGTCAGGATTTTCCAATACTTCTTTATGGGATTCAGCAGAACCTACAGTTGTAACAATGCCCTCTCCTACGCGTGCCAGTATGGTCTCCTCTCCTGCGCCCCCAACCAGCCTTTCTATATTTGCCCTTACGGTAACACGGGCCTTAACAATTACTTCAATACCGTCCTTGGACACTGCAGCTACTTTCGGAGTTTCAATAACCTTTGGATTAACACTCATTTGTACTGCTTCCAGCACATCCCTCCCAGCCAAATCAATGGCAGCAGCCCTCTCAAATTCCAGGGGTATATTAGCTCTTTGAGCAGCAATTAAAGCATTTACTACCCGATCTACATTGCCTCCGGCCAGATAATGGGCTTCCAGTTTATCTACGCTCACGTCAAGGCCGGCTTTTGTCGCTTTGATAAGAGGGCTGACTATCCGTGAAGGTATTACCCTCCTCAGCCGCATACCAATAAGATTTACTATACCGATTCTTACACCGGCCGCAAGAGCTGAAATCCATAGCCCCAGTGGCACAAAAGTAAGAATAACAGCCAGCACTATTATAACAACAATAATCAAAACCATAAGGAATAAAATTGATTCTGGCATATTATCATCTCCTTAATTTATTTTTTATAATCAGGCCTTACACATCTATTAAAATACCTAAAGCCTGGTTACAACAATCTTTGAGCCTACGCTCTCAATCACCTTGACTTTCTCCCCCGGCGGAATATATTCACCATCTGAAACCACATCATATCTGTTTCCATCTATTTCTATAATCCCAGCAGGCCTTAAAGGGGTAACAGATGTGCCGGTTTTGCCGATCAGATCCGCCGATTCCTGATGATGTGCGTCAGGCCGGCTGTCAGCAGGCTTTACTGCCTCTGTCAATATCAATCTTCTGAATAATCTTGCTCCGCCAAAGTATTTGCTAAAAATTGGGATAGAAATCAATGCAGCCAGAATTGCAATCCCAACTGAAACAATTCCTTTTAAAGGATTTGATGCCGCGAGTACCAGCCCCGCCAACACGGCAATTATTCCGGATATACCAAATATCCCGAATCCCGGTACGGCCATTTCAATTCCCAGCAACACCAGGCCTATAATGAAAAGCAGTACAGCCCACCATTCGGTATTTCCAGCCAAAAAGTTCCCGCCGAAGTAAAGTGAAAAGCACACTATCCCGATAATACCCGGTAAACCAAATCCCGGTGCAAAAATTTCAATAACTACGGCAATCATGCCGATCAAGAGAAGCAAAGAAGCAACTTCCATACTGGTAAGAAACTGTGCAATTTTAATTTTAAAATCGGGCTCAGCATTATAGATTTGAGCGTCTGACCATCCCAGATATGCGATAGCTTCCTCTTCTCCTTTTATAATGGCATCAGCATAACCATACGCTTCAGCCTCTTCAGCCGTCATATCCAACAGTGAACCTTCACTGGTAAGCCCCGGGATTTCTATGGTTTTATCCACCATAGCAGCGGCTACCTGCGGATCCCTGCCTCTGAATTTGGCAGCACTTCTAAACTCAGCGCTTATTGCAGCTACATTCTTTTCGCTGTAAGGAATTGGTTCCGCAGCTCCAATATGACTGGCAGGTGCCATTATTATATTATTTGCAGCTATTGAGATTAACGCACCGGCCGAAACCGCCCTATCCTTAATATATACAACAACCGGTATTTCAGATTCTATTATTTTATCTTTTATATCGATGGCTGCATCCACTCTTCCGCCTAATGTGGATATTACCATCAGTATACCCTGGGCTTCCTCGCTATCAGCCATCTCAATCTGACGTTTTACAAAAGAAGACATGGCAGGGGTTATCTCTCCCTGTACGGGAATTATATATATTTTATCATTTGTCAAAGCAGCTGAATCTGATTGCTGCGCAAAAACAGCAACTATAAATACCAGTATAATCAGAATGTCAGCAAACGAGCTTCTTTTCATTAAAGTTCTCCTTTGCTTTTATTTAATTATTACCACTATTCCATAACAGTAAAACAATGATCCCCATTGCTTCTCATTGTAAATTATTCTATATGGTTTATATTATTCCTCTTTTTTTCCCTGCTTTATGAAGAATTAGTGAAAATACCATTGAATGATCAGAAACCCTGGAAGGAATTACAAAATGATCTATTACTTGAATGCTTTGGCTGACATATATATGATCTATCCGGGTATTGGGGATGTCACTGTAATAAGCATAAGTATTCAAGTATTCATTGCAAGTTTCAACTGCTGTATCAATCATCTTTCTGTTGATCTCTTCGGCTGTCAGTGTATCAGCCTGTTCATTAAAGTCTCCCATAAGTATAATATTCCCGTCAATTTCTTTTAATATATTGTTTATTACACCGATCTGCTTATTTCTCTCTTTGCCATCTAAACCCAGATGGGTATTCAACACATGATAAATTTCTCCGCCTATATTTATTTTGCTAACCAGAATTGCTCGTCCTTCCAATGACCTGGATGGTAATCTAATATTTTTATATTCCACTATCGGATATGCACTTAATATTGTGTTCCCATATTTTATCCCCATAAAATTAATGGTGTCTCCATAAATATAATTATAACCCAGGGCATCGGCAATTATTTTTGCCTGATTCCTGAACCGGGATCTGGGCATACGGCAATCTACTTCCTGCAGGGCTATAATTTGAGGTTTATAGGCTTTTATTTCATCAATTATTGAATCTAAACTTTCTTTTCCGGTATGATCCACACCATGCCGTATATTAAAGCTCATAACCAGTATTCCCTGATCGCTTTCGTCAACCTTTGCACCCATCATCCCGGTACTGAAGGTTTCTCTGGCTGCTGCATAATCATTTCCGGATGACTCATAGGATATTGGCATTATTCTATCAGCACCGTTTATCACGCTCTTTAGTTTATACCCAATCAGTATTATATGCAGGTAAGCTGAAAATATGGCTGCCATAAGAACAATACATCCTATGAATCTGACATATTTTAAGCCGGTTGTCCCATCCACGTACTCCTCCCCCAACCACATTCCCCCGAAAGTATTCTTATCTTTTGCTGCTGGTTCTGATTCTATTATAATACATTTTTCGTTGTTTTTCATTATCCCGATATATCTGTACTAAAATTATTTTTATCCATTTATGGAATTTTCTATATATTTTATAATAAAAAACCTGGTGTATCACCAGGTTTCAATTCTTGATATCATCAGCCGTACGTTGATGTATATCGGTTTTCAAATCCCGTCCCTAATTCCTTAATCAATAAAACCATTTTCATAACAGAGGGAAGGCAGTTAAATTCTTGTACTATTATTTATTAGTATTTCCGTTTACGGGCAGCTTCTGATTTCTTCTTACGCCTTACACTCGGCTTCTCGTAATGCTCCCTCTTGCGTATTTCAGCCAATACTCCAGCTCGGGCACATTGGCGCTTGAAACGTCTCAGTGCATTTTCAAAAGATTCATTTTCTCCTATTCTTACCTCAGACATATCTTTCCCTCCCTCCACTAACACGTTTATCCAGCAAAACAGGGTACGGGTGTTAAGCTTACACTATTATAACTCAATAATTTGTTCCATGTCAATACAGAGAAAAACGGCAAATCACATAATCGCAATTGTGGAAAATATTATTCCGCTCGCTGGTGTTCAAAGCAAGAACCTGTATCACTTGCTCCGGGTCCCAACCAAAACTCGCTATCGCGTTAGACTGATTCCGGTTTTCCTCCGCTTCTCTAACAGGTTCCGGAACTTTTCGCAAAGTGAGCTCCAGTGAGCGGAACAGCATTCTTCATAAACATAATATTTTAACAAACTTAAACAATGTTTATATTTTTGAGTTATCAGCCGGGGGGCCATGTCAGACTCCTTCCGCCAAGAACATGAAAATGCAGATGATTCACTGACTGTCCTGCATCACTTCCACAGTTTGTCACAACTCTGTATCCCGAATCTTTCACCCCCAAATTCTCAGCAATTTGGACGATAACTGAAAAAATATGGGCGATAACCTGGCTGTTTTGCTGGTTAACATCATTTAAAGACGGTATATGCTCCTTGGGGATTATAAGGATGTGTACAGGAGCTTTTGAATCAATATCGTGAAAAGCCAGTACATTCTCATCTTCATATACAATTTTCGAAGGAATCTGCTTTTCTACTATTCTGCAAAATATACAGTTTTCCACTGTTTTCACCTCCTTTTTTTACAGCAGGTTTTTTCTCTGCGGCTGCTTTTTATACACAGTACATGAACCCAACTATATAAACATATTAATTCAGCAGCCGGCCCAGCATATAATCGCCTTCAGTTTTTTCCAGATGAACATCCGGTATTAACCCTCTTATATCCTCTGAACTCTTTACCACAACCCTTATATAGTGCTGGGTATATCCTTCATAACAATCAGAAAAGTCCGGGCATTTCTGTTCAAAATACACCTTCTCAATCCTGTTAACAAAGCGTTCCATATAGCGTTCAGCCAGCTGATGCCCGATCTCTATCAGCCTCCGGCTGCGCTCCTCTTTTTCAGCAGCAGGTACTTGAGGCGCCATCTTCGCAGCCGGAGTGCCTTCTCTGGGAGAATACTGAAATACATGCAGCCTGCTGAATTCCATTTGTTTTACAAATTCAGTACTCTCCTGGAATTCATTCTCCGTTTCTCCGGGAAAGCCTGCCATTACATCAGTGGTAATGGCTGCATCAGGAAAACTATTGCGTATTTTTTCAATCGTTTCAGCATATTCCAGTGTAGTATATTTTCGGTTCATTCTTTTAAGTGTGGCATCGCTGCCGCTCTGTAACGGAATATGGAAATGTCTGCATACCTTGATAAGATCCCTGATACCATCTATGAAATCATCATTAATGAAATTTGGTTCCAGGGAGCCGAGGCGCACTCTTGCCAATCCATGAATGGCACTAATATCCTCTAACAGGGAAACAAGGTTAACCCCCTCTAAATCGGTACCGTAGGATGCAAGATGGATTCCGGTCAGGACAATCTCCTTATAGCCCGCCTCCGCAAGGCGGTTTGCCTCCTGCAGCACATCATGGGCTTGCCTGCTTCGTATTGGCCCCCGTGTATATGGGATTATACAATAGGAACAAAACTGATTGCAGCCTTCCTGTATTTTAAGTATAGCTCTTGTCCTTCCCTGGTAAGAGCTAATTGGAGTATCTTCAAAATCTTTCGAATCCATGATGTCTTTAACTTTAATCATGGGCCGCCCTGTCTTTTGCACCATTTCAATCAAATCTACAATTTCATTCCTATACTGGGTACCTAAAACCAGTTTAACTCCAGGTATCTTAGCTGCTTCGTATGCAGCTCTTTGGGCAAAACATCCTGCTACAACAATAACAGCATCCGGATTGGCCCGATGAGCCTTTCGTATCATCTGTCTGGATTTTCTGTCGGCAAGATTGGTCACGGTGCATGTGTTTATTACATAAATATCGGCCTTTTGATCAAAATCCACCACGCTGTAACCCCTGGCTCTAAACTGTTCAATAATGGCCTGGGTGTCATATTGATTGACTTTACACCCCAATGTATAAAAACCCACTTCTTTTCCTGTTTCAAATTGGCCGGGAAACCCTTCACAGTTAGCGTCATTGTCTCTGCTGTTCCAATTATCCCTCATCATGTTCCTCCTTAAAATCTACAACGATGATAACACAATTATAACTAAAACACAACGCCGGCTTTTTCCCAGGATTAAGAGAGATTATTTGAATACATAAGCATTTATTCCCCACTAAGAAGAGCCAGATTCATAATTCTGCTTTCTATCTCGGCTAATTCATTATTTATTCTGTTATATCTGTCCAAGTTAAAATCATCTTCCCTCAACCATTCTTCAGTCAGGTTGAAAGCAGTCTCAGAGACTCTCTTTAAGTTTCTGAGCTTGTTTTTGAGTTCTTCCATCAGTGCGTTTTCCTCAACAGCAGCCCATTCTTCCCAAGTTCTATGCTTAAGAGACAGTTCCACTACCTCTGCTCTTTTTTTAACCTTATAAATCACATTATAAGCCGGGATGACACAATCAATATCCAAAATATTTTTAATCTCGTTCGCAAATTCAGCTTTTGATTGGGCTTCACCATGTACCAGGAATATTTTTCTTGGTTTTTCTTTAAAGCCTTTTAACCAGTTTATTAATCCATTCCTGTCTGCATGGGCTGAAAAACCCTCCACATTATGTATTTCCGCATTCACATGAATTTCCTCTCCAAAAATTTTGACGTCTTTGGCTCCATCCAGAATCCTCCTCCCCAGAGTGCCTTCAGCCTGATATCCGACAAAAACAACACTGCATTCCTTTTTCCACAGATTATGCTTTAGATGGTGCTTAATCCTTCCTGCGTCGCACATTCCGCTCGAAGATATGATAATTTTGGGCTCGTCTGAATGGTTCAGCATTTTCGATTCCTCAACATTTTCAGTAAAGTGAAGATTTTCAAACTGCAAGGGATTATCTCCCATCATCAGATAATTTCTGGCTTCTTTATCAAAGGCATGGGCATTTCGCCAAAACACCTCCGTTGCCTTTTTTGCAAGAGGACTGTCTATATACACAGGTATTCTTTTAAGCTCGTTAATTTTATCACTGGCAGAACCAAGGCTGTTATCGTAATACTTATTCAGGTGATATATTATTTCCTGTGTCCTGCCCACCGCAAATGACGGTATTATCACCGTACCACCGCGTCTTACGGTTTTCAGAATTATATTAAGAAGCTGCTCTTCAGGTTGTTCGGTATTTGCATGTATTCTGTTTCCGTAAGTTGATTCCAGTATAACATAGTCTGCACTGCCAATAATTACCGGATCCTTTAGCAAAGGTTTATCTCGCATACCCAGATCGCCGGAATATACCACCTTTGTAATTCCATCGTCTTCTTCAAACCACATTTCTATTATGGAGGACCCCAGAACATGTCCTGCATCATTAAATCTGACGGTCAGAAACTCATCAATCTTTACGATTTGCTCGTACAGGACAGGTTTAAAATATTTGAAGCTGTCATAAACGTTGGTTTGAGTATATAAAGGAGGTACCGTCGGTTTGCCTGATCGTCTTGCTTTCCGGTTCCTCCACTCTGCTTCCGCTTCCTGTATGTGGGCACTGTCCAGCAGCATTATTTCACATAAATCATAGGTAGGTTTTGAGCAGTAAATTGTTCCTTTAAAACCGTTTTTGACAAGCAATGGGATACGTCCGCTGTGATCGATATGGCTGTGGCTTAACAGTAAATAATCAATATTTTCAGGACTCACTTCATGCCCTTTATAGTTAAAATCTTTGTCCTTACCCTGATACATTCCGCAATCCAGCATTATAAGCTTATCTCTGAATTCAATTAAATGACATGACCCCGTTACGCCTTCTACCGCGCCTAAAAATCTTATATTCATAAAATATCCTCTTCCCCATATATATCTTTTATTCTATTATATAAAACTTATATAAATAAAGGTAGAACATTATTATCCCTGTTCTACCCTTTATTAATATATATGACTGAAAGCCCGTACATGGATAAATGATTAACCGTTTATATCACAGTTCGCTATACGCCCAATTTCTTGAGATATTCACGGCTCATAGCAGCACATTCAAGAGAAGTTTTACCTAAAGCCGGTCTGTCCTGTTCAACAACAACCCATTCCGCCCCGGCTTCCCTGGATGCCTTCAATATCGAGGGAAAGTCCTGAACCCCATATCCGACCGGGCGGAACCCAAAATTTTCCCCGGATTCAACTTCTGTTTTTGTTTCAATACCGATGAGTTCATAAAGCTGTTCAGGTTTCTTTTTTCCCTTCATAACAAAATCCTTAAGATGAACCACGGGGGCTCTCCCGGAATATTTTCTTATATATTCAACGGGATCTTCTCCTGCAACATTTACCCAACAGGTATCAATTTGAGTTTTCAAAAGTTCCTCAGGGATGGTTTTGTAGATAATATCAAGCCCGTATTCACCATCCACTTTGACAAACTCAAAATCATGATTGTGATAGAGCATCTGAATACCAAACTTCTTAGCCGCCTTTGCCAGCATTTCGATATCCTTGAGCGTTTTTTCAAAACCATCCTTCCCAGGTCTTCGTTCTTCCGGAAGATAGGGAACAGCTATGTATTTACATCCAATCTCAGCATAATCACCTATCACTGTATCCGGATCGGAAAGCATTTCATCAAGCGGAACATGAGCAGAAATCGGTATAAGTCCTGTCTCCTGAACCATTTTTTTAACCTGGCCTGCCTGATTTCCGTAAAGACCGGCAAACTCTACTCCATCATAGCCCATTTCTTTTATTTTTTCCAGTGTGCCTTTTAAATCCTTTTCAGCAAAATCTCTGACCGAATATACCTGTAAAGCCACCAAAAACGACATAATTCATGCCCCCTAACTCAAATTATATGTGTATATATGCATACATATGTACATGTCACCAGAATTCAGTATATAGGAAAAATGCAATAATTACAATCTGTAAAAAAACACCTTTCACGTCACCAAATTTACAGTTCAACCCATAAGACAAATCAATTTTCAATTTTACGGACATCCATTTCCCCGCTGTAAAACATTATGGCGGCCAGTAAGGCTATACCTACCGTCTCCGTTCTAAGAATTCTGGGTCCCAGGGAAACGGTGTTCCATCCCTGCTTTTTGGCATGCAATATCTCATCTTCATCCCAGCCACCCTCGGGCCCTATCATAATGGCTATATCTCTGTGGAATTTGCCAGTTTCAAGACATTCCTTTATCCCCAGCTTCCTTTCATTTTCCCAGGGAAGTATACGAAACATATCAGAGCAGCTTTGTATGGCATTATCAAAGGCCAATGGCACTGATACTTGTGGTATAATTCCTCTCCTGCTCTGCCTTGCTGCTTCCCTGGCTATTCGCTGCCAGCGGGCTGTTTTTTTATTTGCATCCTTTTCCGATTCCAGTTTTACTATGGTCCTTGCCGTAATAACAGGAACAATCCTATACACACCAAGTTCAACACATTTTTGTATTATTATGTCCATTTTTGTTCCTTTGGGAACAGCCTGATACAGAACAACCTTCGTTTGAGGTTCGCTGCTGCTGGGGAAACTTCTCTTGACAGCAACTACTACAGAATTCTCATATATTTTTTCAATAACACCTTCATAATCCATACCCTCTCCGTCACAGAGCCGTATCATATCACCCTCATGGAGACGCAGCACTCTGCAAATGTGCCGCGAATCCTCGCCTGAAATCCGGACGGTGTTATCGCTTAAAGATCTTCTGTCTACAAAGAATCTATGCATTTTTTACCACCACTGCCGCCCACTCATCCAAAATTTGATATTCAACATTACTGTAGTTCTGCTCTTTGAAAGCTTCCATAACATCATTGAGTCTGTCTAGAATTATTCCCGAGGCAACAAAAAAACCGTTATCGTTCAAAAAATCCTTCACTAAAGCACCAAGCTCAATTATGGTATCGGCTATTATATTGGCTACAATCAAATCATATTTTCCCTTTACATTGTCCAGCAAATTGCCCTGAACAATATCTATACGGGACAGGACGCCATTTTGCATTGCGTTCTCCCGTGCAATTCTCACAGCATCCGGATCTATATCAACAGCTACAGCATGTTGAGCTCCCAGAAGCAAGGAAGAGATTGCAAGTATCCCGGTACCGCATCCTATATCCAATATCCGATAATGAGGTTCTACCAGTCTTTCCAGGGCTTTTATGCACAGAATGGTAGTTTGATGCGTACCTGTGCCAAAAGCCATCCCCGGATCCAGCTCAAGTATAACCTCGTTCCCCTGAGGTTGATACTCTTCCCAGGTAGGCTTTACTACGATCCGCTGCCCAATCTTCATAGGTTTAAAATACTTTTTCCAGCTGTTAGCCCAATCCTCTTCATGTACGCTTGTCAGGGTCATCCGGCCGGTTCCCAGTTTAAGTCCAAAATCATGACTTAACAGCCAGCTAATTCTTTCTTTTATATATTGAATCTTATCATGAAAAAAAGCATCGTTGGGCAAATATCCTTTTACTGTTACTTCCTCGCCTGTTTTATCCAGCAAGGAGTCATCTGCTTGCTCCCATGCCGCATTTTCCATGAAGGCGGAAATATCAGAAGGATCCTGAACAACAACGCCTTGAACCCCCACTTCATAAAATACCTGGGCTATTACATCCACACCTTGATTTTCAGTTTCTATGCTGACTTCTATCCATTCCATTTGTTGATCCCTCCGCCCTCACAGACATATTTTCCAGAGCCGGCTAAACTCCAAATGCATCCTTCATTTTTTCAAAAAAAGACTTTCTTTCATCATTATACTGAAGATCCTGTGTTATCTCCTCAAACTGTCTTATTAATTCCCTTTGTTTCTCATTAAGCCGTTTGGGCACTTCTATATTTACTTTTACATACAGGTCTCCTCTCGTATTGCTCCTCAGATGCGAAATACCTCTGTTGCGCAAACGAAAAACCGTGCCGGTCTGGGTACCTTCAGGAATACGATATTTTATCTTGCCTTCAAGGGTGGGAACCTGAAGTTCAGCGCCCAAAGCTGCCTGGCCAAAAGTTATAGGAATATCGCAATATATATCATAACCCTGCCGTTTGAAAATTTTATGAGGCCGTACTGTTATATACACATACAGATCACCGGGAGGGCCTCCCCTTTCTCCCGTCTCACCCTCTCCTCTCAAGGTTATAGCCTGGCCGTTGTCAATTCCGGCAGGAACGTTTATGCTTATCTTTCTCGCTCTCCGCACTTTCTTTCTGCCATGGCATCGTCTGCATGGTTCTTCAATTATTGTGCCTTCACCATTACATCTGTCGCAGGTCCTTACGTTTACAAAACGCCCGAACGCAGTATTCTGGGCATACGACACCTCTCCAGTGCCATTGCATACCGTACAGGTTACAGGTTGAGTGCCGTCCTTAGCACCCGTTCCTTCACATTCAGAACATGGTTCCATTCGGACAACCTCTATTTCCTTCTTAGTACCAAATGCCGCCTCTTCAAAAGATATATCCAAATCATATCGAATATCCGCTCCCCTTACAGGAGCATTCCTCCGATATCTGCTTCCGGTCCCAAAACCAGTGCCGCCAAAGAACATATCAAATATATCATCTATGCCGCCGAAATCAAAGCCTCCGAATCCCTGACCAGTAGGTCCTTCATGTCCAAACCGATCGTATTGGGCGCGGGTTTCAGGATTGATCAATACATTATACGCTTCGTTTATTTCTTTAAATTTTGCTTCAGCTTCGGCATCTCCCGGGTTTAAATCGGGATGATATTTCTTTGCCAGCCTTCTGTATGCCCTCTTTATCTCATCATCGCTGGCATTTCGTTCTATGCCCAGAACTTCGTAGTAGTCCCTTTTGGCCAATATACCTCACCACCTTTCTGCTGCAGTTATTGCATGTACAGAATCATTTCTAAAAAAGAATTCTGGGAAAAGCTTAAACCGTTCGGGTTCCGGCTTTTCCCAGCTGGCGTTCACCAATAGTTATAATCTATATTATCTATTCATCTTCATCTACCACTTCGTAATCAGCATCTACAACATTCTCATCTCTTTGTGCGTTATCAGTACCTGACGCCCCTTGTTCAGGTGATGAACCGGCTTGGGCCTGTTGTTGATAAACTTTACCGAACACCTCGTATGATACCTGGGTCAGTTTCTCCGTCGCCGATTTTATTTTCTCTACATCATTGCTTTCCAGCGCCTTTTTCGCTGCTTCGATTTCTGCATTAATTCTGTCCTTGTCTTCTTTGCTCAACTTATCGCCCATCTCCTTGATGGTCTTCTCTGTATTATAAATCAGTGAATCAGCATTATTCTTTGCCTCAACCTCTTCCTTCCGCTTTTTGTCCTCTTCAGCAAACCTTTCAGCTTCCTTAACGGCTTTCTGTATCTCTTCTTCACTTAAATTGGTTGAAGCTGTAATGGTGATTTTCTGCTCTTTCCCTGTTCCCAGATCCTTGGCAGATACATTAACAATACCGTTAGCATCAATATCAAAGGTTACCTCAATTTGAGGCACTCCCCGGGGTGCGGGCGGGATACCATCAAGTATGAAACGTCCCAGTGTTTTATTATAGGCCGCCATCTCTCTTTCACCCTGCAGCACATGGATCTCCACGCTTGTTTGCCCATCAGCGGCAGTGCTGAATATCTGGCTCTTTTTTGTAGGTATTGTGGTATTTCTCTCAATCAGTTTTGTAAATACACCGCCAAGGGTCTCTATACCAAGAGACAGCGGAGTTACGTCAAGCAACAGCACGTCCTTGACCTCTCCTGCCAGGACACCTGCCTGAATAGCCGCGCCAACAGCTACACATTCATCAGGGTTAATCCCTTTATATGGTTCTTTGCCTGTGATCCTCTTAACGGCAGCCTGTACAGCCGGAATTCTGGTAGAACCGCCTACCAATATAACCCTGTCTATCTTATCAGGGGTAAGCCCCGCATCATTAAGAGCTGTTCTTAGAGGGCCCATTGTCTTCTCAACCAGATCAGATGTCAACTCTTCAAATTTGGCCCTGGTCAGTGTCATGTCCAGATGTTTCGGCCCCGATGCATCAGCTGTGATAAAGGGAAGATTTATATTTGTAGTAAGTACGCTTGAAAGCTCAATCTTGGCTTTTTCGGCAGCTTCCTGCAGCCTTTGCAGGGCCATCTTGTCATTTCTTAGATCGATCCCCTGTTCTTTTCTGAATTCATCAGCCAGATAATCAACAATCCTCTGGTCAAAATCATCTCCACCCAACCGGTTATTTCCGCTGGTGGCCAGCACTTCAAAAACCCCGTCGCCTATCTCCAAAATGGATACGTCGAAAGTTCCACCACCAAGATCATATACCAGAATTTTTTGGTTTGTTTCTTTATCCAAACCATAGGCAAGAGAAGCTGCAGTAGGTTCATTGATAATACGAAGCACTTCCAGACCGGCTATTCTGCCTGCATCCTTGGTTGCCTGCCTCTGGCTGTCGCTAAAATACGCCGGTACCGTAATAACAGCCTGGGTGATCGTCTCCCCCAGATAAGCCTCAGCATCCTGTTTCAGCTTCATCAATATCATAGCCGATATTTCCTGCGGCGTATATTCATTATCATCTATTTTTATCCTGCGATCCGACCCCATATCCCGCTTAATTGAACTGATGGTACGCTCCGGATTCGTAATAGCCTGTCGCTTGGCTACCTGACCGATTAATCTCTCACCGGTTTTTGAGAATGCTACAACAGAAGGCGTAACCCTTGCACCTTCAGCATTTGGAATGACAACCGGTTCGCCGCCTTCCATAACAGCAACGCAAGAGTTGGTCGTTCCTAAATCAATCCCTATAACCTTTCCCATATATTGTTCCTCCTTATTTATGTATTGTTTTCTGATATTTCAGTTTATTGGTCTACTGCCACTTTGACCATGCTGTATCGAATTACCCTATCCTTGTATTTATAGCCCTTTTGTATAACTTCAACAATGGTATTTTCCTGTATGCCATCCTTTGCATCCGTTTTCATGACAGCATCATGAAGCTGGGGATCAAAGGTCCTGCCCATCGCTTCTATCTCTTCTACCCCCAGTTTTTTCAGAACATCAACAAACTGTTTTGTAACCATTTCAATTCCTTTGTATATTGAATCCTCCGAAGAACTATTTGAGGCCGATTCCAGCGCTCTTTCCAAATTATCCAGAACAGGAAGAAAAGCACTTACAGCGTCCACCACAGCAGATTCATAGGCTTCTGCCAAAGCACTCTTATTCCTTCTTCTGTAATTGTCAAAATCAGCCTGAAGCCTTTGAGCCAGTGTGAGATACTCGTTTTTCTCACTAATAGCCTTATTTAGCTGCTCCTGTAAATCTTCTGCTGTATACAGTTCTTCATTATCACATGAACATATATGCTCATCTTCGTTTTCACACGGTTCAGCGTTCTCCAGCGGGTTATCATTGCACTGCTTCAAATCTTTCCGACATTCATTATCATGTGAATCAGCATACTGTTCCTGTTCCGTTTGATTATCACCAGTTTGTTCCCATTTATTATCCATACCCTGCACCATAAAAGCTTCACCGTCCTTAAAATTATTATGCCGTAAACTGACATGAAAATATTATTCTACTCTTTAAACAACAGTGTTAAATGCCTGCTAACGATCTGTCCTACATAACGCATAATAGAAACCGCTTTGGAGTATTCCATCCTCGTAGGGCCGATCAAACCCATAGTTCCTAATATTTTATCCCCAATACTGTACGTACCCATAACCACGCTGCAATCCTGCATTTCATTAAATTCATTTTCAGTTCCGATGACAATCAGTACATCCTCTTCATCATAACGTCCTAATAAATTATAAAGCATATCCCTGTTTTCCATCAGATTCAGGAATTCCCTGGCCTTAATTATATCCTGGTACTCGGGGAAGTTAAATATATTGGCAGTTCCTCCTAAATATATGTCGCCTTTGTTTTGGCTGGCGATATTATTTGCAAAAGCATCCAAAACGTTATTTATAAACTCCTTTTGGTTCATCATCTCTTTCTGTATATCTACAGCATGATTTATATTAACTTCAGCAAAAGTTTTATTTCGATAATACTTTGTAAGCATGTTTGATATCCGTTCAAGGTAGCCTATATCAATGTTATCAGGTATGCGGATTAGCGTGTCCTTAATAATACCTGCACTGGTTACCACCAGAAGCAATGCATATTGCCCTTCTATCGGAATTAACTCAATATGACGAATCAGTACTTTGCTGAGGCGTGGACCTAATACAACGGAAGTATAACTGGTGATATCCGATAGTATGCTTGCAACCTGTTCGATTATCTTGTCAACCTCTGTTGTTTTCTGTTGATATATTCTCTCTATCCTCTCGGCTTCATCCGCTGTAGGCTTTCTTGTTTTCATCAGCTTGTCAACATATAACCTGTAAGCCTTATCCGATGGAATACGTCCCGCCGAGGTATGGGGCTGCTGCAAGTAACCCATTTCTTCCAAGTCTGACATTTCATTCCTTATGGTTGCAGGGCTGATACCCATGTCGTATTTTTTGGCAATAGTCCTTGAACCAACAGGTTCACCATAAGATATATAATCATGAACTACAGCATGTAAAATATGCAATTTGCGGCTCCCTAATTGCATAGATACCACCCCCTCTCTTTCTGTTAGCACTCTCCCTTTATGAGTGCTAATCTATAATCTAAATTATCACTTCCAGACAACTTTGTCAATAGGTTTTTGAAGCAGCCAAAAAGGCTAATTTAAACCCATAAATTCAAGCAATACAGTGTTTTGAACATCCATTCCCCTGGTGGTTAATCGTATTTGCCGGCCATCATCTATGAGCAGATTTTTTTCTTCAAGTTTTTTTATTGCCTCACCGTAATAATAATATATATCTCTGCCGAAACGTTCCATAAAGCTCTTTTTGCTTATGCCTTTGACCAGCCGCAAACCCAGCATAATGGTTTCAAAACGCTCGTTTACTTCATCAATTCTCTCCCGGAATTCTGTTCTCTTCGATCCCGTCATAACTGCATCAATATATTTTTTTATACCCTTATAGTTTGAAAACCTCTCTTTATTAAAGAAGGAATGGGCTCCGCTTCCAAATCCAATATATTCGCCATTATTCCAATAGATAAGATTATGAATGCATTCTCTCCCGGGTACGGCAAAATTAGAAATTTCGTACTGTTCCAGTCCATGTTGATGCAAATAATCCCTGCCTCTGTAATACATGCTCCTGTCTTCCTCCTGTGTGGGAAGACTGATTAATCCCCGGTTCAGCCAGGTATACAATAACGTGCCCTCCTCAACCTTCAGGCTGTATGTGGATACATGCTCTATGCCGAGCATACATACCCTGTATAGCGTTTCCAGCCATTCATCAACGGTTTGGCCGGGAAGGCCGAACATAACATCGATGCTTATGTTATAAAGCCCTGCATCTCTGGCGAAATCCACGCTGTATAAGAGATCCTTATTCCGGTGAATTCTGCCTAAAGTTTTCAAATGCCTCTCCTGCCAGGCCTGTAAGCCAATGCTTAAACGATTGACCCCCGAGTCCTTCAGCACCGATAGCTGCTCTTTGCTTACAGTGCCGGGATTGGCCTCTATAGTAATTTCAGCATCATCTTCAACATGAAAAATACTTGTGCATAAATTTAACACATACGCAATTTGTTCAGCCGGAATCAGTGTAGGGGTTCCTCCGCCAAGGTAAATTGTCTGAACTCTGTAATCTGTAAGCTTCCCCTTCCACTCTTGTAATTCCCTGCACAAGGCATTGATATAAGGAGTTATCCATTCGTCCATCCCCTGAAATGAAGGAAAATCACAATAATTGCACTTTCGAAGGCAAAAAGGAAAATGTATATAGAGGCCTATACTATGCATTCTTGATCCTCCTAGTTGATTTTAAGCACCGCCATAAATGCCTCCTGGGGAACCTCCACCGAACCAATCTGGCGCATTCTTTTCTTCCCTTCCTTTTGCTTCTCAAGCAGCTTCCTTTTACGCGTGATGTCCCCACCGTAGCATTTTGCAAGAACATCCTTACGAAGTGCCTTTATAGTCTCCCGTGCTATTATTTTATTACCTATGGCTGCCTGGATGGGAACTTCAAACAGCTGCCTCGGTATAACCTCCTTCAATTTCTGTGCTATTGCCCTGCCCCTGGCATAAGCCTTATCCTTGTGAACAATGGTAGAAAGGGCATCCACCGCTTCACCGCTTAAAAGTATATCAAGCTTAACAAGATCCGATTTTTTGTATCCTATATATTCATAATCAAAGGAAGCATATCCCCTGGTCCTTGATTTTAATGCATCAAAAAAGTCATATATAATCTCATTCAACGGCATCTCATAGGTTATAAGAACCCTGGTGCTCTCAATATACTCCATATGCTTGTACTCTCCCCGACGTTCCTGGCATAGCTCCATAATCGCCCCGACATATTCGTTTGGTGATATAATTTGGACACTGACCTTGGGTTCCTCAATATACTCCATTTCAACCGGCGGTGGCAGATTGGTGGGATTGGAAACCTCCACCAATTCCCCGTTTGATTTTTTAACTCTATATATAACGCTTGGCGCGGTAGTAACCAGATCCAGGTCATATTCCCTCTCCAGGCGTTCCTGAACAATTTCCATATGCAGCAAGCCCAAAAATCCGCAGCGGAATCCGAATCCCAGGGCTACCGATGTCTCAGGTTCAAACACCAGAGATGCATCATTGAGCTGCAATTTCTCCAGTGCTTCTCTCAAATCTTCATATTTAGCCCCTTCGGCAGGATAAATACCGCAATATACCATGGGCTGCATATGTTTATACCCCGGCAAAGACTCGCCGGCAGGCCTGTTTGCATGCGTTATGGTATCCCCTACACGGGTATCCCTGACACTCTTAATACCTGCCGAAATATAACCCACATCACCGGCTCTCAGCTCCTGAACCGGTGATAAAAATGGACGGAACACCCCTACATCGGTAACCTCAAATTCTTTGCCGTTGGACATTATCATAATCCGGTCCCCCGGTTTTATGGTTCCTTCTTTTACCCTGATATATGCGATAACACCGCGGTAATTATCATAGAACGAATCAAATATCAAGGCCCTCAACGGCGCTTCATCGCTTCCGATTGGAGGAGGAATCTTTTCAATAATACTATCCAATACGGCTTCTATGCCTATACCGTTTTTGGCAGATATAAGCGGTGCATCTTCAGCATCCAGGCCTATTACTTCCTCTATCTGTTTCTTAACCCAATCGGGACGGGCTCCCGGTAAATCTATCTTATTTATAACCGGAATAATCTCCAGATTCTGCTCCAAAGCCAGGTAGAGATTGGCAAGAGTCTGAGCCTGGATCCCCTGTGAAGCGTCAACCACAAGCAAGGCTCCCTCGCATGCGGCAAGGCTTTTTGATACTTCGTAAGTAAAATCTACATGCCCCGGTGTATCAATAAGATTAAGAATATATTCCTCTCCATCCTTATATTTGTACACCAACCGCACGGCCTGAGCCTTTATAGTTATACCGCGTTCACGTTCCAGCTCCATGGTATCCAGTACCTGGACATCCATTTCTCTTTCGCTAAGAGCTCCGGTCATCTCCAGCAAACGATCGGCAAGTGTAGATTTACCATGATCAATATGGGCTATTATGCAAAAATTTCTTGTCTTCTGCTGTCTCAAACTGGATATACCCTCCTTAAAACATACGCTAACATTAATACTAGCTTCCTAAATATAATAATAAATGACATAAAAAAAAGCAACTTAATTTATATATTATCAACTTGTGGCAAGAACAGCTCTTTTCGATGCATCAAACCAATTCTAAGCCATTTCACAATGCGAGCTCCATAATATTCTGCACATAAGCATCCTCATCAATGTAATCAAATTCCTATGACCCATAACGCGTTTTTGCAGATATTATGCCATTCGCTGGAGCTCAAGGCGAGCCTCATAATTTCTGCCAAAAACATACCGGTTTTGTATTATTTTTCCTTCAACTTGCAAAAGGCAGTAATAAATGCTAAAATCCCATTTATGTGCCTTAAGCAAAAAAATATTAATTAGCAGAAACTTTTTTCCTTTATGATTAAGTCTATATAATGGTGTAAAAAGAAAAATAATAAGTTGAGCCAAAGCTCATGCCTCGGTTAGAATATAGTTACCCAACAATACCAAACCGAGGAGGATGAACCATGGCTC
>Ga0209537_1000612_pt1 | contig 43423 bp, 42 predicted proteins | sample BioPla4DNA1_FD_187698 | JGI IMG/M metagenome (GOLD analysis project Ga0209537, IMG submission 187698) | Biogas fermentation microbial communities from Germany - Plant 4 DNA1 (SPAdes) (version 2) | ecosystem: Engineered > Bioreactor > Anaerobic > Digestate | place: Bielefeld, North...
CGATAATTACTCGCTCCTGTACGGACATTACATGGAAAAGGGCAGGATGTTCGGAGATTTGGAGCTGTATAAAGATGAATCCTTTTTCAGGGAAAACCAGACCGGGACCTTGATTCTGCCCGACAGAGTATATGATCTTGAAATTTATGCCTGCCTCAGTGTTCTGGCCTCAGAAGATGCAATATTTGATCCGGAACTCTGGCAGGATGATATAGATGAATTAATGCAGTTTACTGAAGATAACGCCTTGTATCTGAACCGTGCCGTGTTTGATGAATTAAGTACATCCAACGGCAGCCCCAAGATTTTGGCCCTGACCACCTGTACGTCGGATTTTACAGACGTCAGAACAGCTGTACTGGCTCGGATGGTGCCACGCTAAACTGCGAATTAGGGAGGATTAAACAATGAGAAAAAAACGGACAAAACTCATAACCGGAATATCCATATTTATAACCTGTCTTGCCTTGCTGATGCCGGTTGCTTTTGCGGCAGAGCCCATTAATGTGGCCATGCCGGCGGTATCGGTCACCCTTACCGGTTCTCCGCCGCAGGACAGTGAAGATTACGAAATAGTGCTTAAGGCAGATGATCCGGCTTTTCCCATGCCGGAAGGCAGTGAGGATGGTGAATACAGATTAATAATCACAGGGGAGGACATGGCTTTTCTGCCTGCCGTTCAGTTCTCTTCCAAAGGTATTTACACCTACACTGTGTCTCAGACCCCCGGCTCCAATGAACTGGCCGAGTATGACAACAGCCTTTTCCATCTGACCATATATATTACCTATGCCCCGGGGGGCGGCAGCCTGGAAAGCACAGTTATAGCCCGCAGAGGCGATGAAGCCGAAAAACTTTTGGACCTGGAGTTCGTCAATAATTACGAGCCGGAGGAGATAGAGATCCCGGATGAGGAAGTTCCTGGCGGCGAAGTTGAAACTCCGGATGAAGAAGAACCTGACGAAATTGAGCTGCCTGATGAAGATATACCCGGTGCAGAAGCCGAAACTCCGGATCCTCCCGAAGAAGAGACCGAAGTTCCCAAAACCGGAGACGAAGCTTTGATCTGGCCCTATATCGTATCCTTTATCGGTGCAGGTATATTGCTGATAGTTCTCGTCCTTACCAGAAAGCAGGCAGCAAAAGAGTGAGTATTATAAAGCAAAGCCCCGCCTATGCAGATAAATGAGCATGGCGGGCTTTTTTTGTTCTAATGGCAGTATCTCCCTCATAGAATTGTAAAGTACATTCAGAGAAATGAGGGATAGACATATGAAGCCAAATCCTAAAGGGATTCTAATTGCAGCCCTGATACTGCTGCTGATCACATCTGTTATCAGCCGCTTTATTCCCGGAGAAGATCCAGACATGCCGGAACCTGCAGAAAAGGAGGAACGGGATGAAATTATAATCCTTCCCAATACGCAGAAAGAAGCGGTTATTGCCATGTATAACCACTGGGAAAAGAAACTGGTGAAAATACCCCTGGAAGAGTACCTGGTAGGGGTGGTGGCGGGTGAAATGCCAGCTTCCTTTGAGCTTGAAGCTTTGAAGGCCCAGGCGGTGGCTGCCAGAACCCTGGCCGTGTATCAGATGCCCGCATACGGAGGCAAGGGGTGCAGCCGGCATGCAGGGGCCGATGTCTGCAGCTCCTATGCTCATTGCCAGGACTGGATCTCCCTGGATCATATGCGCAAAAACTGGGGGCAGAATTTTGAAGGAAACCTGAACAAGATACAACATGCAGTGCAGGAAACAAAAGGGCAGATAATGACCTATGAGGGCAAGCCCATAGAGGTGTTCTACCACTCCACCAGCAACGGTAAAACCGAAGAGGTAAGCGAAGTGTTTTCCAATTCCCTGCCCTATTATACTACCGTAGACAGCACAGGGGAGGAAAATGCCCCTATGTATGAAGGCAGCGTAACCCTGAAAAACAGCGAATTTGCAGACAAATTCTATTCCAGGTACGGCATCAGGCTTGATCCCAATAACCTGGCCTCCCAGATACAAATAAACAGTTATACCGGCAGCGGCAGAATCCGGGAGATTACCGTGGGAGGAAAGAGGCTGAGGGCAACCGAGTTCCGCCTGCTCTACGGCCTTAATTCCACCGATATCACCTTTATATTCGGCAAGGATACCATTACAATGAAAACCAAGGGCTTCGGCCACGGTGTGGGTATGAGCCAGTCTGGGGCAAATTATATGGCAAAGCAGGGTTACAGCTATAAGGATATACTCCTGCATTATTACAGGGGCGTAGAAATAGACCATTATTAAATTGATAGTATTAATCAGGCAAAAAGCCGCCTCTGCCTGTATAAGTGTCCAAAAAATGGCAACAATACAGGTGGAGGTGTATTTATAAATGGGAAGAGAAAAATGGAGAAAAAAAATTGTCGGCTTTATAGATAGGTTTGGATTTTATATTATCTTGTTAATATGTCTGGGTATAATCGGTGTAACTGCCCTGCTTACCCGGGGCGGGGAAGATCAGATTATCAAAGGAGAGGATCAGAACCTTCCGGATATTCAGGCGGAAGAGGAGCTTGCAGACAATGCCCCTGGGGATGATATTGATTTAACCATAACCGATATAATAGATGAAGAAGATGCAGCTGATCCTGACACATCAGGTGAGGAGACAAAGTCCGAAGCTGAAAGTGACACAAGAGCTGAAGTGATGGATGAAACAGATAAAGAAGCAAAGGGAGAAGCGGCTCAGGCGCCCGTGGGCCAAGGTTCAGTAAAAACAGAAGATCCCGGGCAGGTAACGGAAGAAAACACGGATGAAGATACCAAAGAGGATACAAAAGAAGATGTTCCGGCTTCAGCCGGGGCGTCAAATGAAGAACCTTACGAAATGACAATGCCGGCAGATGGTGAAGTAATAAGGCCCTGCTTCATTGACCAACTGGTTTACTCACCCACCTTGAGGGAATGGACCACACACCCAGGAATAGACATAGCAGGCCCTCTGGGCGGAGAAGTCAGAGCGGCACTGGACGGCGTAGTTGAATCAATAGAGGAGGATTCCTTAAGGGGCATTGTTATTACCCTGTCCCATGACAATAATTTAAAAACCGTATACATGGGCCTGTCCACCGGGGATATGGTAAGGGAAGGCCAGCAGGTGCAGCAAGGCCAGGTTATAAGCGGCATAGGCCGCACGGCTGCCTTTGAAATACTGGATGATGCCCATGTCCACTTTGAAGTTCTGCTTGACGGCAAGCACCAGGATCCGGCCAAATATCTAAAATTTGAATAGAATAGGTCCAATTTCATTCTATATTTCCCCCCTTTTGCATAAGCATTTAATGTATAGAGCCGCAGAACCGGAATAATCCGGAGCTGCTATTGTTAGGGGGGATTGGATTTTGAAAGATTATATTGAAGAAAGGGCATTAGAAATTGCACATTACATTATCGAAACGAAGGCTACCGTCCGGGAAGCAGCAAAGGTGTTCAAGGTCAGCAAAAGCACAGTACATAAGGATGTGTCGGAACGCCTTCCCAGAATAAACCCCAGCATAGCAGAAGAGGTAAGGAAAGTACTTAATAAAAACAAGGCAGAGAGGCACATAAGAGGCGGCTTAGCCACCCGCATTAAATATAAATCATCTGCTTTATCGGAATAACAGGCTTTTTAACCAACGATAACCTTGCAATAAAAAAAGCCGGATAATAGGCCAAATATATTGATTGGAGCATGGTTTGACCGAATTTGACGGTAAGCCATGTTTTTCTTTAGCAAAAAGAAGGAATTTTGGTAAAAAGCTCGAATAGTAAAATTGATTTGTCTAGGGAAAGGTGAGGTTTTTTTGTTAGGGTTCAGAGATTTGGGAATAGACTTGGGAACTGCCAGCGTACTGGTATATGTAAAAGGCAAAGGAATTGTTCTGAAAGAGCCTTCTGTTATTTCCATCGATAAAAACACCGGCGAAATTTTGGCTGTTGGCGAGGAAGCCCGATCCATGCTGGGCAGAACTCCCGGCAACATCGTGGCCAAAAGGCCCCTGTCAGGGGGAGTAATTTCCGACTATGAGATAACGGAAAAAATGCTCAAATACTTCCTGAATAAGGCTGTGGGCAAGCGTATGTTCGGCAAGCCCCGGGTTGTAATCTGTGTACCCAGCGGGGTTACCGAGGTTGAAAAACGCGCCGTACTGGACGCTGCAGCCGAAGCAGGAGCAGGCAGAATATTCCTTATAGAAGAACCTATAGCAGCCGCCATAGGTGCCGGCCTGGATATTTCCAAGGCCAGGGGCAATATGGTGGTAGATGTGGGCGGCGGCACAACCGATGTGGCTGTTATCTCCTTGGGCGGAGCGGTTCTGTCTGAAACCATCCGGATTGCCGGCAATGATTTTGATGAAGCTATCATAAAGTATATGCGCAAGAAGTATAACCTGCTGATTGGAGACCGTACTGCAGAGCAGATGAAGATTAACATAGGGTCGGCCTATCCGAGAAAAGAGCAGGTTTATATGGACATTACCGGCCGCAACCTGGTTTCCGGGCTGCCGAAAACGGTAAGGGTTTCCTCAGATGAAATGATAGAAGCCCTGGAGGAGCCTTTGGAGGCTATTATAGACTGCGTGCACTCGGTATTGGAACGCACTCCTCCCGAACTGGCCTCCGATGTCAGCGAACACGGCATTTGCTTAACCGGCGGCGGGGCCCTGCTATACGCCTTCGACAAGCTGCTGCAGGAGCGCACCAAAATTGCCGTTTACCTGGCGGAAGACGCCATTTCCTGCGTAGCCCTTGGCACCGGCAGGGTTCTGGAATCATTGGATGAGTTTACCAAAACCTCCGTCTTCGAGCATCGCAAAGGCGTGCCGGTATATTATTAATGGTATATAACTGATCAGGAGTATAAAATGGCTTTGGATATTAGGGAAATTATCAGGCGGATACCTCACAGATATCCCTTTCTGCTGGTGGACCGGGTAACGGAAATAGTTCCCGGGGAATATGCCAAGGGGTATAAAAATGTAACCATAAATGAACCTTTCTTCCAGGGGCATTTTCCCGCCTATCCGGTTATGCCGGGGGTGCTTATAATAGAAGCCCTGGCTCAGCTTGGAGCAGCCGTGATCCTGGGCCTGGAAGAGCATAAGGGCAGGCTTGCCTTTTTCACCGGCATTGACGGCGTGCGCTTTCGCAGGCAGGTAATCCCCGGCGACAGGCTGGACCTGGAGGTTAAGGTGTTAAAGCTCAGAAGCATAATGGGCAAGGCGGCTGTTAAGGCCTCTGTTGACGGCGAAACAGCAGCCGAGGGAGAGATAATGTTTGCCCTGTCCAAAGAAGCAGCTGATCAGTCCTGAAATAATCACAAATCTTTATTCTATACGCAGGCAGCAAAAAACAGCGCAAGCTGTTTTTTCTTGCCTTTAAATTGTCAAATTTTAATCAAATTTTTTAATAAAATCTTGAAATAATGTTCGGATTAATATAAATATGTGTTATAATAAAACCAAGGAATTTATACTTTGACAGGGGTTGATTTGTCTGAAAATCAAGAGAAATGAGCGGATTGCCGCTATGACCCGCATTCTGTGCAGCCATCCCAATCAAATCTTTACTCTCCAGTATTTCAGCGATTTATTCCAGTCAGCCAAGTCCACAGTTTGTGAAGATATTGGCATAATTCGCGATGCTTTGACAGCTTTTCGTTTAGGTGATCTTGAAACCATAGCCGGTGCAGGAGGAGGAGTTAAGTTTGTGCCGGCAGCAGAAAAGGAGAGTACTGAAGAATACATACGCAGTTTATGTGATAAACTTACAGATCCCAGCCGTATCCTGCCGGGCGGCTTTCTTTATATGAGCGATATTCTCTTCGATCCCCAGCAGCTGATCCGCATAGGCGGAATCCTGGCATCCAGGTTTTTGAGTGCCAAGCCGGATTTTGTGCTTACCATGGAAACCAAGGGTATTCCGGTGGCGGTGATGACTGCCTTTGCCCTGGGCTGCCCGCTTGTGGCCGCAACCCGTGACGGGCAGATAACTGAAGGCCCCTCGGTCAGTATCAATTATGTGGCAGCTTCTTCCCGCAGGATTCAGACCATGTCTCTTCCCAAACGCAGCATAAAGGAAGGCACCCGCGCCCTCATCGTTGACGACTTCATGAAGGGCGGCGGAACTGCCCGGGGCATGGTTCAGCTGCTGAAGGAATTCAATGTGGAGGTTGCCGGCATCGGAGTGGTAATAGCCACAAAAGAGCCCCGGAACAAAATGGTCACCGATTATGCTTCCTTAATGATATTGGAAGAGGTGGATGAGGAGGAAAAAAGAATTAAATTGTCACCTTCCCCATGGCTTTATGCAAATTCAGTATAATTTTTCTAAAAAATAGAAGGAGTATACATTTTTTTGGCGAATATGAAAATAAGGAATATTTCGGCTTGCTATTTGCTGGAAGGTGGTGAACTGGGGTGACCATTACTGATGTCCGCATCAGAAAGATTCAGAGTGAGGGCAAAATGAGGGCAGTGGCTTCCGTTACCTTTGATGACTCCTTTGTGGTACATGACATCAAGGTAATCGAGGGGCAGAGCGGATTGTTCATAGCCATGCCCAGCCGAAAGACCCCTGACGGGGAATATCGGGATATAGCCCACCCAATCAATTCCGAAACAAGGGAAAAGTTGCAGAACATCGTATTGGAAAAGTACAACAGTTTGGGTGATGAGTAAGCTTTAAAGGAGAGGAAACTCTCCTTTAAAGCTTTTTTCTTGCCTTTATAAATTTTATAAATGACATTTTTGATTATGCATTTGGATAATGATATAATGTGATGGGATTTAAATTTTCCGCTTAAGGAGAAATATGTATGGAAAAATCATTATCCGTTGTCATATCAGCCTTGGATTGTCATAATAATGAAATGCATTCAGAGATGCCCCTGGTGCTGCATTCCGTATGCGGCGGAAGCATGCTCAGTTTTGCAGTCAAAGCAGCAGAAAGGCTGGTCCGGCCGGTTGTTATAACAGCAGACGGATCCGGCAGCATAGGGGAACACTTAAATGAAAGCTGCAGAATTCATCCATTGCCTGATGAAAGTATTTCAGCTTATACATATCTGCAAACTATAGCAGAAATTGGAGCAGCTACCGAATATCTGATTCTTCTTCCGGGCAATCTGCCCCTGGTCACCACTTCCACCTTGCAGCAAATGGCTGACTTTGCCGGCAGCCGCCGGCTGAACCTGGCTGCTTTGGGTACAAAGCCCGATGAACCAAGCCATGCCCAGAATACCGTTTTCTGCATTCGTTCTGAGTGGCTGCTGGAATCTTTAAAGCTGTATCGGGAACAATTGAAGCAAACCCTTAGTTATGAGCTGGATTTATGGAACCTGTCTTCGGAGAAGGCTGGTAAGGATATCTTTATTCCGGAAGATCCGAAAGAATCCTTTTTTGTAACAGACCGCATAACCTTGGCCGAAGCCGGAAGCATTATGCGGAAGAGAATAAACTACGGGCACATGCGAAACGGAGTTACCATTATAGATCCGGCCCAGACCTATATCGGTCCTGAAGTTAAGATCGGGCAGGACACCATCATATATCCCGGCAATGTGCTGGAAGGGAATACGGTTATAGGCAAGGGATGCACCTTGTACCCCAATAACCGTTTAAACCATGCCAGGGTAGGAGACAGGGTTATTCTCCAATCATCCGTAATCCTGGAAAGCAGCATAGGGGATGAGACCACCGTAGGTCCCTATGCCTATATCCGGCCCGGCAGCGAGATAGGGCGCAAGGCCAGAATCGGCGATTTCGTGGAGATAAAAAAATCCATCATTGGCGACGGAACCAAGGTATCCCATCTAACCTATATTGGCGATGCCCAGCTGGGCAAGGGTATCAACGTGGGCTGCGGTGTGGTCTTTGTCAATTATGACGGCATCAGCAAGCACAGAGTAGTAGTGGGAGACCATGCTTTTATCGGCTGCAATGTAAACCTTATTGCGCCGGTTGAGGTGGAAGACCACGCCTATATTGCCGCCGGCTCCACCATAACCGACAAGGTTCCTGCAAGAGCCCTGGCCATTGCCAGAGCCAGGCAGCTTAACAAGGAAGGCTGGGTTGACAGGCGGGCCCGGAAGCAAGCTGAAGCACAGAGCAAGTCGGAGGATAACAAATGAATACCCATCATGGCAGAAACATAAAGATATTTGCTGCCAATTCCAATGTGGAGCTGGCAAAGGAGATTACCAAGTATCTGGGAGTTCCCTTGGGCAATGCCAGGGTAACCAAGTTCAGCGATGGCGAAATATCCATGAACATATATGAAACCGTCAGAGGGTCGGATGTATTTGTAATCCAGTCTACCTGTTCACCGGTCAACACCCATCTGATGGAACTTCTGATTATGATAGATGCTTTTAAAAGAGCCTCAGCAGCCCAGATAACAGCCGTTATTCCCTATTACGGCTATTCCAGGCAGGATCGGAAGGTAAAGGCCAGGGATCCCATCACAGCCAAGCTGGTGGCAGACCTGCTCACCACTGCCGGCGCCCACCGGGTGCTGACCATGGATCTGCATGCGGGCCAGATACAGGGCTTTTTTAACATCCCGGTGGACAACCTGTACAGCATGCCTCTCTTTGCCAGGGAGTACATAGACAGAGGTTTTACAGGGGACGAGACGGTGGTAGTGGCTCCGGATCTTGGCAGTGTTACCAGGGCAAGAAACTTTGCCCATAAGCTCAATGCGCCCTTGGCTATTATAGATAAAAGAAGGCCCAGGGTAAACGTGGCCGAGGCCATGAATATAATAGGCGATGTCAAGGGTAAGCGTGCCATCCTTATAGACGACATGATTGACACCGCCGGCACCATCCAGCAGGGTGCCAAGGCACTTATCGAAAGGGGACAGGCCAGGGAAGTTTATGCCTGTGCCACCCATGCAGTTCTGTCAGGCCCTGCCATAGAACGAATTAAAGATTCGCCTGTTAAGGAAATCATGGTTACCAACACCATACCCCTTCCCCCTGAAAAACAGATAGATAAAATTCGCGTGATTTCGGTAGCCGCCCTGTTTGCAGAAGCCATCGAACGAATCTATGAAGGGCTGCCGGTTAGCATTTTATTTGACTAAACCCAAACTTGCTGAAAGGACAGAAATTGGTTATGTATATAATAGCGGGGTTGGGAAATCCGGGTAATAAATACCACGGAAGCAGGCATAATATCGGCTTTTATGTTATAGATCTCCTGGCACAGGCCCATGATATATCTGTTAATAAGCTGAAGCATAAGGCCTTGCTGGGTGAAGGTTATATAGGCGGTCAAAAGGTAGTGCTGGCAAAACCTCAGACCTATATGAACAACAGCGGGGAAAGCCTGCTGGAATTGAAGCAGTGGTATAAAATAGATACTGAGCGTATCATAGTCGTATACGATGACATTGACCTGGATCCAGGGGTTGTAAGAATCCGGGCGGCAGGCAGTGCGGGCACCCACAACGGCATGCGCTCCATAATTTACCTGTTGCAAAGCCAGGATTTCCCCCGGGTCAGAATAGGTATCGGCCGCCCGCCGGAAGGCTGGGATTTGGCCGATTACGTACTCAGCCGTTTCAATGAGGACGAAGTGGAGGCTGTCAAGGAAGCTTGCAGCCGCGCAGTGAAAGGAATTGAATGTATTCTTTCGCTGGGAGTAGAGCAGGCTATGAGCAGATACAACGGATAGGATGATCTGATTGATTCTGCTCATTGCATTGGCAGCCTTAATGTTTTCATACCTGCTCAATAAATGGATGCTCAGACTGCTGCGGGAGCATGCAGCCATTTTGGGAGCGTCGATAATTGAGGAAATACTGAAGACATTACCGGCCTATTTCTTAAATAGGCCTATTTTGCATGTTCATTTTTTGTTCGGCCTGGGCGAAGCCCTGTATGATTTTGCTTCAGGCAGCCGGCACTCCGGCAGGTGGGCAGCAGTTTTGAGCATTATAAGCCACCTGGTTTTCGGTGCCATCACCTGGCTGGTGCTTTCTAAAACAGGGGTCATTTATCTTGCCCTGGCCAGCGCCATGGTTATTCACGGCGCATGGAACTATTTTATTTTGAAAGGGGTTAATAAGGATAAAAAAGGTTGATGTTTCAATGGGGCCCGTTTGGTTCAGGCCTATGGAAAGATGGCCTCAGTTCCAGGAGATAAAGGAATCGGTCCGAACCATGAAGGGGATTACTTCCATTACCGGTGTAACCGACGGCCAGAAAAGCCACCTGACAGCCGGTATTTTATATCCCTTTGACAGCAGCTGCATAATAATTACCTATGATGAACTGCAGGCCGGCCGTCTGTTTGACGATATGAAGCTCTTTTATCCGGACAAGGCGGCATTGTTTCCAGCCAGGGAAATAATGCTGTATCATGCAGCCGCCCACAGCCGGGAAATAACCGGCAGGCGGCTTTCGGTGCTGGAGCGGCTGGCATCGGGCGAAAAACTCATTATAATCACAACGGTTGATGCCCTGATGCAGCCCGATCTGCCTTTTGACTTTTTTAAAGAGTCAATGCTGGAAATATCAGAAGGGGACGAAATTCCCCTGTCAGAGCTTACAGCTGCTGCAGTTAAACTGGGATATGAGAGAACCGAAGCCATTGAAGGCCCGGGGCAGTTCAGCGTAAGGGGCAGCATATTTGATATCTTCCCCTTAACCAGCGGCAGGCCTTACCGGATAGATTTCTTTGATGAATTTGTGGATTCCATCCGCAGCTTCGATGTTTTAAGCCAGCGTTCGGAGGATCGGGAAGCTTCCATCAGGATCTCTCCAGCCAGGGATCTGATCCTGAATGCCGACCTGCTGGAAGCAGGAAAGGCCGGGATTCAAAAAAGCTATAAACAGCTTTTGCAAAAAACCAAAGATGATAAGAAGTTTGACAGGCTTCAGCTCCAGAACCGAATGGAAAGCCTCCTGGAGGAGCTGGATCAGGGCATTGTTTCCGATCATTTGATCAACTTCTTCCCCTTTTTCTTTGAAAAACCCGGCTGTTTGCTGGATTATGCCGGCAGGGAGGCCATAGTTGTTTTGGATGAACCGGTACGCCTGCAGCAGAGAGGCGATCGGGCAGCGGAAGAATTCGCCTCATATTTCAACGATATGCTGGTGAAGGGGGAAGTGCTGCCGGAGCAGGCAAATCTTTTGGGCAGCTATGATGTTCTGCTTGCCCGTCTGAATGATTTCAGGAGCATGGCCCTTCTTGCCCTGCCCAGGAGCAGCCTGGGCTTTGAACCCAGGAGGATTTTTGCTCTTACTTCACGTACCATTCCTGCCTATCATGGCAAATGGGAGCTGCTGGCTCAGGATTTATCCTTCTGGAAGGATAAGAAATACAGTGTGTTTCTCTTATCCGGCAGCCGCAGCAAGGCCGGAAACCTGGCCGATGCCCTGCTGGAACATAAGCTGGAGGCCTTGATTTTATCTGAAGCGGAAGGGGATGTACTGCCCGGCCAGATTGCCATAGTTCCCGGCAGCCTGAGCAAGGGCTTTGAATATACCGACGGCCGTTTTGTCCTGATCAGTGACCAGGAGCTGTTTGGAAGCCGGAAGCGCAAAACCAGGCCCAGGCCTAAGCGGAAGAAGCTGGATCCCTTTACCGATCTGAAAGCGGGCAGCTATGTAGTGCATGAAAACCATGGCATAGGAAAGTATTTGGGCATAGAAAAACTTACGGTCAACGGCCAGGAGCGGGACTACCTTCTTATCCGCTATGCAGGTACTGACCGGCTATATATTCCCACTGACCAGATGGATCTGATCCAGCCTTACCTGGGCATGGATGACAAGCCTCCCAGGCTGTCCAAGCTGGGCGGAAATGAATGGCAGAAGGCCAGGAAGAAGGTCAAGGAATCGGTTAAGGAGCTGGCCTTTGATCTTCTGAAGCTGTATGCTGCCAGGGAAGCAGCCACGGGCTATGCCTTTTCCAGGGATACCGAATGGCAGCGCCAGTTTGAGGAAAGCTTTCCCTATGAGGAAACGCCTGATCAGATCCAGTCCCTTGAAGAGATAAAGAGGGACATGGAATCCAACAAGGTGATGGACAGGCTTTTGTGCGGAGACGTAGGCTACGGCAAAACCGAGGTTGCCATCCGGGCCGCCTTCAAGGCTGTAATGGACGGCAAGCAGGTGGCGGTTTTGACGCCGACCACCATATTGGCCCAGCAGCACTATAACACCTTTGTCAGCCGTTTCGGGGAATTTCCCATAACCGTGCATGTGCTCAGCCGTTTCCGCACCCGGAAGCAGCAGAAGGAAACCCTAAAGGCCCTGAAAGAGGGCAATGTGGACGTGGTCATCGGCACTCACAGGCTTTTGAGCAAGGATGTAAAGTTTAATAACCTGGGCCTTTTGATCATAGACGAAGAGCAAAGGTTCGGGGTAGGCCATAAGGAAATTATAAAAGAGATGAAAAAGGATGTGGATGTGCTCACCCTGACCGCCACTCCCATACCCCGCACCCTGCACATGTCCCTGGTGGGCATCCGGGACATCAGCATGATCGAAACACCGCCGGAAGACCGCTATCCTGTTCAGACCTACGTGGTGGAATACAATGAATCCCTGATCCGGGATGCCATTATCCGGGAGGTTCAGCGGGGCGGGCAGGTATATTTTGTATACAACCATGTAAAGCGCATGGAAAAGATGGCGGAAAAGCTGCGGCAGCTGGTGCCTGAAGTGCGCATTGCCACCGCCCACGGGCAGATGAGCGAAGCTGTGCTGGAACGGATCATGGTCGCCTTTTATGAGCATGAGTATGATCTTCTGCTTTGCTCTACCATAATTGAAAACGGTCTGGACATACCCAATGTAAATACCCTTATTGTATACGATGCCGATCATTTCGGCCTGGCCCAGCTTTACCAGCTCCGGGGCCGGGTAGGCCGTTCCAGCCGCATGGCCTATGCCTACTTTACCTATAAGAAGGACAAAATACTCAATGAAACGGCGGAAAAGCGGCTGCGGGCCATTAAGGAGTTCACTGAATTCGGCTCCGGTTTCAAAATCGCCATGCGGGATATGGAAATCAGGGGTACCGGCAATCTGCTGGGGCCTGAGCAGCACGGCCAGATTTCGGCAGTTGGGTATGATTTGTATTGCAAATTGCTGGCAGAGGCAGTGCGGGAAATGAAGGGCGAAGAGGTGCCCGAACCCGTGGAAACCGTGGTGGATATGCAGGCGGATGCCTTTATCGATGACAGTTATATACCCGGAGAAAACCATAAGCTGCAGATGTACAAGCGGATAGCAGCCATCGAAAGCCTGGAGGATAAATTTGATGTTGAAGATGAAATGGTCGACCGCTTTGGCGATATTCCGGAGCCTGCCCGGAACCTGATTCAAATCTCCTATATCCGGGCCCTGGCAGGCCGGCTTGGCTTTGCGGAAATAATACAAAGGGGAAGGGAAGTCAGAATGAAGCTTAGGGACAGCCAGGCCCTCAGCCCCAGGGTGCTTATGATAATAGTAAATGAAAACCGCAGCAGGCTGCGCCTTATAGGCTCCAATCCCCCGCTTTTGGTCCTGCAGCTTAAGGAAGCGGCCGGAACCGAGGCTTTAAGCGCTGTCAGCGGGATGCTGGAAAAAATAAAAGATTTACAAGAAAGCGAGATAAAGGTATAATAAATAGAATTGTTATACTTGGAGGATTAAGCATAAGGAAAGGATGAAGTTGGATTGAAAAACAGGAGGGGTTTGCTGGCAGCGGTTATCTTCATCGTGCTTGCCATGGTGATTTCCGGCTGCAACCTGGTACAGGTAAATGAAGAAAAGGACAGGAAAACTGTAGTGGCCAAGGTAAACGGCGTGGAAATACTTAAAGGCGAAGTCCTTGACAGATATCATTCCTATTACGGCGGCGAAGTTGAAGAATACAACAAGGAAGTCATGCTCAGCATAGTCAACAGCCTGGTTGAAGAGGAATTGGTGCGCCAGAAGGCTGAGGAAGCCGGGCATGTTGTGAACCAGGAAGTTCTGAACCGGGCTAAGGAAGACTTTGAACAGGCAGTTAAGGATTATGCAGAATCCCTGAAAGAACTGGCAGGGGAAGATGCAGATCCCAATACGGATTATGAGCAGCAGGCCCGGGATGAAATGAAGCAATACATCGATGCTTCCGGCCAGACGGAGGAAGAGTATCTGGAGCTGGTGGGCAAATATATTGCCATTCAGGATTTTCTGGATGAATTGACCAAGGATATAACCGTTGAAGAGAGCGAGATAGAAGACTACTATCAGGACCAGATTAAATTCCAGACCGAGTATCCCTCACTGGCAGCCGGCTATACGTCAGTTACGGTGGTAAAGGAACCGGCAAGCAGGCTGGTAAAGCATATCCTGATCAAGCTGTCAGATGAAGACACCAAGGCTATATCCGACTTGCGCAATGAAGGCAAGGACGAAGAAGCCGATGCCCTTCGGGAGGAGAAGCTTGAGTCCATTAAGAGCAAGGCCCAGAATGCCTTGGAGAAGGCAAAGTCCGGCGAAGATTTTGACAAGCTTATAGAACAATACGGGGAAGATCCGGGCATGGAGATGGATGAATATAAAGACGGCTACAAAATGCTACGGGATGAAAGCATGATGCCGGAATTCCTGGAAGCTTCGTTTAAACTCAAGGAAGGGGAGATATCCGATCTGGTTGCCACCGATTACGGCTACCACATAATCAAGGTATATGAGGCCAATGAGGATGACATTATTCCTCTGGAAGAAGTGAAGGAAGACATCCGCCAGGTCCTGATCAGCCAGAAAAAAAGCGAAAAGGCTGATGAATTCATAGCCCAGTGGATGGAAGAAGCGGATATAAAAATATATGAAAACAGGCTGTAAGGACCTTTAACAATTCCAAACTTTCCAGGTGCCTTTCCAAACACATGCATAAAAGCAAAATTACAGTAAAATAATAACTGTGCAAGGATGGTTTTGTAAGCAATGCATATTAAGGAGGGAAACTTGTGAAAGCAACTGGGATTGTTAGACGGATAGACGATCTGGGCCGGGTAGTGATCCCCAAGGAGATCCGCAGAACCCTGCGGATCAGGGAAGGAGATCCCCTGGAAATATTTACAGACCGTGAAGGAGAAGTTATACTCAAGAAATATTCTCCCATAGGTGAGCTGGGCGAATTTGCAGATGAATATGTGGAATCCCTGCATCAAACCTTGGGACATATTGCGTGCGTGGCCGACAAGGACGCCATCATTGCTGTTGCCGGCGGAGCCAAAAAGGAGTTTTTGGATAAGCCCATAAGTACGGATCTGGAAGAGCTTATGGAAATGAAAAAAACCGTAGTGGCAAACCGGGGCCAGGAAGGCAGGATGTACAGCATTATAAATAACGAAAATGATCAGGAAAAATATACTTCACAGGTAATTGCCCCCATTGTTTCGGAAGGAGATGCCATTGGGGCAGTGATACTTCTGTCAAAAGAGCCCAATGCCTCCATGGGTGAGACGGAGATGAAAACAGCTGAAACGGCTGCAAGTTTTCTGGGCAGGCAGATGGAGCAATAATACAATAGGGTATCATAGGCTGAGAATAGGCTGGAACTCAGGGCATTGACTTTGTGTCAATGCCTTTTATTTTTTCCATAAATAGTTGTTATTTTAAAGCATATGGTATAATATTCTTTCATAAGTGAATTATTTAAGTGGGAGGCAGGCATGTCCAGGAAGTCTTTTGTAAAAGGGGCAGCAATACTGGCTGCTGCAGGTTTAATTTCCAAGTTTATAGGTGCTCTGTTCCGGATTCCCATGATGAACATCATCGGGTCCACCGGCATGAGCTATTACCAGATGGCATACCCTATTTATAATTTTCTGCTGATTGTATCCACCGCCGGCATACCTACGGCCATATCCAAAATGGTGGCGGAAAACATTGCCGTTGGGAATTACCGGGATGCCCACCGGGTGTTTAAGATTTCCGTGCGTTTGATGCTGATAACCGGGGGAACTGCATTTGTTATCTTTGCCTTGGCCAGCAAGCTGACAGCCCGGATAATGGGCGCTGAGGAAGCTGTTTATTCCATTCTGGCTATTTCTCCTTCCCTGGTTATTGTCACCCTGCTCTCCTCCTTCCGGGGCTATTTCCAGGGAATGCAGCATATGACTCCCACAGCCCTGTCTCAGATTGTGGAGCAGCTGGGAAAACTGATCCTGGGCCTGTGGTTTGCCTCCATGTATATTTCCAAGGGGCCGGAGTACGGAGCAGCTGCAGCGGTAGCAGGCGTTACCTTAAGCGAGGGTGCTGCCCTGGCCCTGGTTATGGGCATGTACCGCCGGAAGAAGAAGGAGATACTGCGAAGTGTAAGGCAGTCGGCCCAGCCCCGTTTAAGGGTCAGCGGCCGTTCAATCCTGTCCCGTTTGGTGCTCATATCCTTTCCTGTTACCATAGGTTCGTCCATTATGCCTTTAATCGGCGTTGCAGATTCGCTTATAGTGGTCAACCGTCTGGTTCAGATCGGCTTTAATGAGGAGCAGGCCAAATCCCTCTACGGCCTTTTAACCGGCGGAGCCAATCCGCTGATTAATTTTCCTGCCGTATTAACCATTGCCATGGCCATGAGCCTGGTTCCTGCCATATCCGAATCCTATGCCAATAAGGATTACAGGGGCATTGTGCAGAAAACCGAAGTAGGCGTACGGCTTACCTTGCTCTTAGGCCTGCCTGCAGCGGCCGGCATGGCAATACTGGCCAGGCCCATCTGCGCCCTTTTGTACCCCAGGCTGCCGGAGGCGGAAATTACGGCCACCGGCAATATACTGGCCATTTTGTCCGTTGGCGTGGTCTTCCTGACCTTGGTCCAGACCCTGACTGCCATTCTCCAGGGCTTGAGCAAAATGGCCATACCCGTGCGCAACCTTGCCATAGGAGCCCTTTTCAAGGTGGTAATTACATATGTATTGGTAGGAAACCTTGCTTTTCATGTCAGGGGTGCCGCCATCGGCACGGTGGTTTGCTATGGAATTGCAGCATTTCTGGACCTGGCGGCAGTAATACGCTATTCTAAAATAAGATTCCGTTTTGCAGACTTTATATTAAAACCTGTCGCTGCCGTTGCCCTCATGTCCTTATCCGTATATTTTTCTTATAATTTCCTGACAGGCGCCCTTGGAGGCAGCAAGGCCACCCTGCTGGCAATTGCAGTCGGGGTTCTGGTCTATGCACTAGCCTTGCTGGCCCTGGGCGGCATTGACCGGGATGTTCTCGACCTGCTTCCCGGCGGCAGCAGGCTGGGGAAGGTCTTATACCGGCTGAAACTGATTCGCGACTAGAAAGGGGTTTGTATGAAGTCCAAAATTACCATTGCAGGGCTCGGGTCCGGCAAAGCAGATGAGCTGACCCTGGGCGTGCTTAAGGCTTTGGAAGAGGCTGAACAGGTGATTCTGCGCACCGGCCGGCACGGCATTGCATCTTTTCTTAAAGAAAATGGAATTACATTTGATACCCTGGATGACATATACGAAAAAAGTGAAAGCTTTGACGGCCTCTATCCTGAGATGATCAGGCGGATAAAGGCTGCAGCGGATAAGGGAGGCTTGGTGCTGGGAGTACCCGGCCATCCTTTGATCGGCGAGCGGCTGACTTTTGAACTCATAAAGGAACTGAAAAATACCAATTATGAATTACAAATCCTTCCGGGCATAAGCCAGGCTTCATCCTTTATTGCAGAAATCGGCCGGTGCAGCGTGGAAGGCATAAAAATACTCACCGCTTCTGAACTGAAACCTTCAGAACTGGATCCGGGCCTGCCTACCGTAATAATGGAGCTTGACAATGAAATCCTGGCTTCAGAGGCAAAAATCCGCCTGCTGGAAGTATATCCTCCGGAGACCGAGGTGCTTATCAGCCGTCAGCTGGAAGACGGTTCGTCTCATGTGGAGGAAATCCCGCTGCACACCCTTGATCATGGCCGCAGATTCGACCATACCAGCTGCCTGTATATGCCCGTCTTGAGCTTAAAAGAGCTCACGAATTATAAATTCCGGCATCTGACGGAGATCATGGCAATTCTCCGCTCTCCTGAAGGCTGCCCCTGGGACCGGGAGCAGACCCACGAATCCCTGAAGCAGTATTTCATTGAGGAAACCTATGAGGTGCTGGAGGCCATAAATCTTAAGGATGCGGACAAGCTCATAGAAGAGCTGGGAGATGTGCTGCTCCAGGTGGTTTTCCATGCCCAGATAGCCAGTGAGCACGGGGAATTTACCATAAATGACGTTATAAGCGGCATCTGCCGCAAGATGATTGACCGCCACACCCATATCTTTGGCGATGCCAGGGCAGATACGGCCGAACAGGTAATAGGCAACTGGGAGGCTATAAAGAAAAAAGAGAAGGGCCTTAAAAGCCATACCCAGGTGCTGAAAGATATTCCCGCCATCCTGCCTGCACTTATGCGCAGCTACAAGGTGCAGAAGAAGGCTGCCTTGGTCGGCTTTGACTGGGACAAGCCTGAGGATGCCATGGCCAAGGCGGAGGAAGAATTCAGGGAACTGAAGGAGGCTTACCTGTCCGGCAGGAAGGAAGACATCAGGGAAGAGCTGGGTGATCTTCTCTTTGCCATAGTCAACGTCAGCAGGTTTTTAAAGGTAGAGCCGGAGCAGGCTTTGACCGAGGCCACCGAAAAGTTTATCCGCCGTTTTGCCTATATTGAAGAACATGCCGGAAAACCCTTGGAAGAGATGACCCTGGAGGAGATGGATGAGCTGTGGAACCGGTCAAAAGGCGTAATTTAAGGCGGTAAAAGGTATAAGTCATGAAATTTATGGAAAATATATAGATAATCTCACAAAATTCTACGGGAAAAAGCAGGAATTTCAAGAAAAATAGCGAATATGCTAAGTTGAATTCATATTTTTAAGGAGGGTTCTATTGTGAACAAAGCTGAATTAATAGCTGCTGTTGCTGAAAAAAGCGAGCTCACCAAAAAGGACGCGGAAAAGGCCATAAATGCTTTTATCTCAGTTGTAAGCGAAACCTTGGCTGCAAATGAAAAGGTACAGCTGGTTGGTTTCGGAACATTTGAAGTAAGGGAAAGAGCAGAGAGGAAAGGCAGAAATCCTCAGACCAGAGAGGAAATCGTCATTCCTGCATCAAAAGCTCCTGTATTCAAAGCAGGAAAAGCCTTGAAAGAGGCAGTACAATAAAGAAAAAACCGGGCAAACCCCGGTTTTTCTAATTTATGGACAGTTTATGGACAGGGGGATGAATTTTTCTTGCGTTTGGACAAATATTTAAAAGTATCCAGAATAATTAAGCGCAGAACCGTTGCAAATGAAATCTGTTCCCAGGGCAGGGTGCAGATAAACGGCAGGGCGGCCAAACCCGGCAATGCTGTTAAGGCTGGAGATATAATAACCATCCAGTTTGGCGACCGGGTCCGCCAGTATGAGGTTCTGGCCTTAAATGAGCATGCTGGCAGAAGCGATGCCCAGGAGATGTACAGGGAAATTTAGAAAGCTGGTATTGCTTCCCGCCGCGGTGCAGATACTATCCTTACAGAATCCTGACTAATATAAGGAGGAATATGTAAGGTATGGTTAGTAAAAGCAGCGGGAAAGCAAGGGTAGTTTTTTTCACATTGATAATTGCAATTCTAATCTCCGGCTGTTCTGTGGACAGAAGGCCACAGGAGCGGGAGCTTGGGGATGATGTCAGGCAGCAAAGCCAGGAACAGCCCAGGATCAAAGAAAAAAAGGAGACGGATGAATCCGGCAAGAAAGCTGGAAGCACCGATAAACCCCCTCTTCCCAAAGCCTTGGGAGCTGAGGAGGGAAAGGAACCCAGTCTGAAAGTGTATATTACAGAGGAAAAACAGGTGCGGGAGATGCCTTTTGAGGAGTATATAGCCGGTGTGGTGGCAGGGGAGATAAAGAACGACTGGCCCCTGGAAGCCATTAAGGCCCAGGCTATAATTGCCCGCACCTTTGTGCTGCAGTTTATCAGTGAAAAGGGCCGCTCCAAGTATGAAAATGCCCATGTGTCCACAGACATAGAAGAGGCTCAGGCCTGGAATGCCGGTGCGGTAAATGACCGGATCAAAAAGGCGGTGGAAGAAACCAGAGGCCTGGCAATTGTATACCAGGGCCAATTTGCCCGCACCTGGTTTCATTCCAATGCAGGCGGCAAAACCGCTACTCCTCAGGAAGGGCTGAATTACAAGGACGAGCCGCCTCCCTATATCCAGGTGGTGGATTCCCCGGACACCAATGAAGCGGTGGAAGCTGATGCCAAAAACTGGACGGCTGTTTTTTCCAAGGACCAGATTATTAAAGCCATGGAGGAAGCCGGCAAGCCCATTAAGGACTTTGACAGCATTTCCATAGGCGAAAAAGGTCCATCAGGCAGGGCAATTACCATACAGGTAGGAGAAGCCGCAGTGTCGGCTGCCGAGCTCAGGCTTGCCCTGGGCACCACGGACATGCGTTCCACCTTGATTGACAAAATTGCCCTGGAAGGCGGAAAGGTGGTCATGTCCGGACGAGGTTACGGCCACGGTGTAGGCATGTCCCAATGGGGAGCCTACAACATGGCAAACAACAAAAAGACCGCAGAGGATATTATCAACCACTACTTCAAGGATATAGAAATAGTTAAGATGTGGGAGTGATGCATTCAGGCATTTTACCGGCATAAGAAAGCCCCGGCAGGCATATTATCAAATATGGAACTGTTTGTTATTTGAGGGGGCGAGGATATTGATGCGGGAACTGGACGACAAAAAGCTTGTCAGGGGCAGGAGCCACAGCATCTTGATGGAAAACCGGGAAAGGGTCACCATAACGGGGGTACAGGATGTAGACAGCTTTGATGAGGCTTCCGTTCTGCTTGTAACCGATTTGGGATACATTGTGCTGCACGGCATGGACTTGCATATCAACAAGTTAAACCTGGAAGAAGGTCAGCTGATTGTTGAGGGAGAAATAATCGGCATAGAATACAATGATCATGAAGGATTTGGCAGCAAGGGCGGCGGCTTTTTCAAGAAGCTGTTCAGGTAGGGAGGAAACCGCCCTATGCTGTCCGTATCCGATCAGGCCTATGTGTTCCTGACCACCGTGTACGCAGGATTCATCATAGGCTTTTTCTATGACTGCTGCAGAGTTATAAGGATCATGATCAAGGCGGGAGTATTTGTCACTGCCTTGCTGGACTTATTATTCTGGATTATTATAGGCACCCTTTCCTTTCTTGTGGTTTTTTATGTAAATGACGGCAATGTAAGGTTTTTTACCATAATGGGCTTTGTCATCGGATGGGTTTTATATGTCTTGTCCATGAGCCGCTTTGTTATGAAAGCTCTGCTATGGCTGTATGAAATCCTGGCCAAGGCCATCAGCTGGCTGACGGATATCATGCTCTGGCCCATCCGCCGGCTTTGGGCAGGGGCTTTACGCCTGCTGCCGGTTTTGAAAAAAGCCTGGGGCAGATTTACATCGGTAGCGGGCAGCAAAATCCGGTCTATAGGCAAAAAAACAGGCAAAAATGCAGGCGAATAAAAGGAATTCCGGCTTGCATGTCGAATAGATAAGCATGAATTGAGCATTACAAAGGAAAGCAGGGTGTTATCATGGCAAGAAAAGGATATATGCTTAAAATGCGTACTAAACTGTTTCTGACCTTAATACTGCTGTCTTATTTCCTTTTTGTGTTCATCCAGCAGTCCTTTGAAATGCAAACCCAGCAGAACAGCATAAATCAGCTCCAGGATGAAATATCAGAAGTACAGCACGAAAATGAACTTCTCACCAGGCAGATAGAGCAGACCAAATCCAGGGAATATATCGAAAAGATAGCGCGGGAAAGGCTGGGCTGGGTTAAAGAAGGAGAAACAATTTTTATAGAAAAAAATGATTGAGGAGGATGCAAATTTTTTATGTCTGTGGAGGTCGGACAAATCGTAGAAGGCACTGTGTCAGGCATTACAAATTTCGGTGCCTTTGTGGAGCTCGGTAAAGGGCAGACTGGTATGGTGCACATATCCGAAATTGCAGACGCTTATGTGAAGGATATCAATGCCTACCTGAAGGTGAATGACAAGGTCAAGGTAAAGGTTTTAGCCATCGACCAGGACGGAAAGATCAGCCTTTCCATTCGTCAGGCGGAAGCATTAAAAAAATCTTCCAGGCCTGCCGACATTGACTGGAGCAAGGAACTGGGCGGCCAAAGAAGCGGCAGTTTTGAAGAAGCCCTTTCCAGGTTCATGAAGGAGAGCGAAGAGCGTCAGGCGGATATCAAGCGCAACCGGGAATCAAAAAGAGGTGGTGGTTATTCCCGAGGGAAGTGGTAATTCCATAAATTTAACATTTGACATTTAATATTTTTTATTATACAATATATTCTGTCGCTGCGGGGGAATACCCCGCAGCGATAATGTCGCGGGGTGGAGCAGCCAGGTAGCTCGTCGGGCTCATAACCCGGAGGTCGAGGGTTCAAATCCCTCCCCCGCAACCAATGTGGCGGCGTAGCTCAGTTGGCTAGAGCATTCGGTTCATACCCGAAGGGTCAGCGGTTCAAATCCGTTCGCCGCTACCAGGGAGCATAGCTCAGCTGGGAGAGCACCTGCCTTACAAGCAGGGGGTCATAGGTTCGAGCCCTATTGCTCCCACCAAGGAGCCGGATTCTTAAGAATCCGGCTTTCAGTTTTTAAACCGTATCACATTCTTTTAAGTATTTCTACAGCATTTGTATTCCATCGCAAACATATTTTGGAGCCCCATTGCCGGATTCTTTGTTTATTCCGGTTTTGAACGGGTTTTTGTCGTAAAGTTTTTTAAGCACCTCTTCCTATATTGACAAATAATTTGTACAAGCTTTGCTACAATAACATCACCCTCATTTTAGCTCCCGCCTGGCTGCCGCAGCCGGCTTCAATTATTCACTTAAATCTTATAGGGTGGTGTTTATATTGATTCATAAGGATGTCTTGCTGCCTCAGAGTAAATGGCTGCATAAAAGCAGTGCCAGGAAAAAGGCGTATAATTTTCCGGTGAAGTTTCTGTTCAGTGAGATATTTTCTGTGCTGGCCTGTTTTTTAATTGGACGGGCTGTCCTCTTCGATCAGATTGCTCCTTTTGGCATGGCCCTGTATGCTGTCTTTCTTTTGAAGAAAAAAGGAGGGCTGGCCTCTTTCCTGGCTGTTACAGCCGGCACAATAACGTCCGGTTTTGGTTTTGGAACAATCCGCTCAATAGCGGTAATGATTTTATTCTCCCTGCTTTGGACCTATCTAGCGAAAAAAACGGGCAGGCGGTCCGTATTTCTGGCAGCCTTCAGCTTTATGATCTGCCTGCTGCTTTTAAATGTGGCCTTCACTTTTATAAAAGGTTTTCTCCTGTATGAACTTCTGATTGGAATATTTGAAAGCATAACAGGCTTTGTAATGGTTTATGTTTTCTCCCGCTGTGCAGACGTGCTTTGGGACAACAGAAGAAGAAGGGTTCTTTCCGGCGAGGAGCTGATCTGCCTTAGCATTTTTCTGTCCCTTTTGGTCATAGGTTTCTGGGACATAACCATATTTGACTTTTCCCTGCGCAACATCCTTACCGTATTTCTTATTCTGCTTTTTTCCTATATAGGCGGTGCAGGCGTGGGTGCTGCCATCGGCATTACCACGGGCTTTATGATGTCCCTCTCCCATGTGCCGGACCCGGCCCTGATGGGGAACCTGGCAATCTGCGGCCTTATGGCAGGCACCTTTAAGGAGCTGGGCAGGCTGGGTTCCAGCATATCCTTCTTCCTGGCAAATGTTTTAATGACTTACTATATCAACAGGTCAACCTATACCATTCTGCCCTTTGGAGAAATTGCCGGAGCAGTGCTCATGGTCCTGATGCTGCCCGGGAAGACCTTGGATTACCTCAAGTCCTTCTTAAATTCCGGCCTGCTTCGCAGCCATGATCAGCAGACCTACGGCCAGAGGGTTCAGGAGCTGATAGTGGGCCGGCTCAATGAATTTGCCGAGGTTTTTCATCATTTGTCCAAGGTGTTCGGGAGAATTTCCGAACGCACCTCATCCAGCCATAAGGAAGAATTGTCTGCCCTGTTTGAAAAGGTGGCAGTGCAGACTTGTGAAGGCTGTCCTTTATACGGCAGCTGTTGGGAAAGGGGCTTTTACCATACATATGCCCATATGCTGGAGATGCTGGCCAAATGCGAAGAAAAAGGCCATATAGAAGAGAAGGACATTCCCCGCAGGATGAAGAGGTTCTGCCTCAAAGTAAACGAACTGGTGAAAGATATAAATGCCATATACCAGGCTTACTGCGACAATCTTAAATGGAACCAGAAACTGGCAGACTGCCGCCAGCTGGTGGCGGAACAGCTGGAAGGGGTCAGCCATGTGGTTACAGAGCTGGCTGCCGAGCTGGACATGGATATCCGCTTCCGGACAGGCCTGGAGGATGCCATCCGGCTTGAACTGGATAAGGCCGGCATACATGTGGGGGATATACTGGTACTTGAAAAGCCCGGGGGCAAAACCCAGGTAAATATATATAAGCCGGCCTGCGGCGGCAACCGGGAATGTCTTAAAAAGGTGGAGGCCATTGTAAGCAGGGTGCTGGGCAAGTCCATGAGCCGTCAGCATAAGGACTGCACCAGGGCGGACAAAAGCAGCTGCACTCTGCATCTTTCTGAAACCAGGCAGTTTGAGATAGTAACCGGCATAGCAAGAAAAGCACGCCAGGAAAGCGCTGCCAGCGGGGACAGCTATTCCTTCACTGCCATTAAAGACGGCAAGTACATGCTGGCCTTAAGCGACGGCATGGGCTTTGGTCCCCGGGCAGCAGAGGAAAGCAGCGCAGTTATATCCCTTATGGAAAACTTTTTGGAGGCAGGCTTTGATAAAAGCATTACCATCAAGACCATAAATTCCATCCTTATGCTCCGCTCCAGGGAAGAAATGTTTGCCACCGCTGACCTGTGCGTCATGGATCTGGTGGAGGGCACGGCGGAGTTTATAAAAATAGGCGGGGTTCCCAGCTACATCCGCCGGCAAGACAAGGTGGAGATTATCAGGCAGCCGGCTTTGCCCATAGGCATTCTGGAGGACGTGGAGGCAGAGAATATCTCGGTCCCCATCCAGGATGAAGATATGATAATCCTGATGACCGACGGCATCCTGGATGCCTTTGCAGTTGTGGGCGACAGGGAGGAGGAGCTGGCAAAATTCATTGCTACCCTGGATACCATAAACCCTCAGGAAATGGCAGACCTGATAATGCAGGAAGCCCTGCTCCACACCGGCGGTAAAGCCAAGGATGACATGACGGTAATGGCCGGCAGGGTATGGAAACCCATATAACCGCAGTAAAAATTTTTTGGTTAAGTAAAAACAAGCCTGTATCAGAAACAAAATGATACAGGCTTTTACATTTTTCATTATTCCTTGAAATACACTGGAAAAAAAGCTACAATAATGCTATTCTGTCCATAGGGAGACTATTGCTGCACAGGGAAAGACGGGGGAGTATGAATGCTTCAGAAGGTAAAAAAGTACATAGAGCGGCATAAGATGATACAGCCAGGCGATAAGGTGGTTGTGGGTTTGTCCGGCGGAGCCGACTCAGTAGCCCTGCTCCATGTGCTTAAAGAGCTGCAGGATTCCATGCATTTCGAACTGTATGCAGCTCATGTCAACCATGGTCTGAGGGGGCAGGCTGCCGTTGAAGATGCAGAATTTGCCAGAAATTTATGCCAGGAATGGTCAGTTCCTTTTTATTTGAAGGAAGCGGATGTGCGCTCTTTGGCAAAAGCTTTGAACCAGACTGAGGAAGAAGCAGGCCGGCTGGTCCGCTACGGCTTTTTCAGCGAAGTTATGGAAAAGATAAATGGCAACAGGATTGCCACCGCCCATCACAAAAATGACCAGGCGGAAACCATCCTTCATAATATTATCAGGGGAAGCGGAATGGCAGGCCTGACCGGCATCAGGCCGGTGCGGGACGGCGTTATTATCCGGCCGCTCCTGGATGTGTCCCGGCGGGAGATAGAGGATTATTTAAAAGAAAAGGGCTTAAACTGGCGGCTGGATACAACAAACCTGGATTCCGCCTACACCCGGAACCGCATTCGCAACCGGCTTTTGCCGTATCTGGCCAGGGATTATAATCCGGAAATTGTGGACAGCCTTGCCAGGCTGGGCCATATTCTCCGGGATGAAGACAGCTTTTTAAATGAATTATGCTATAATTTATACACGGAAATGGTATCTTTTGGATCCGGCCAGGTGGAATTGGATTTAAGAAAGCTCAGCCGCTGTCATCCCGCCCTCCAAAGAAGGCTGATACGCATGGCTCTTGCTGACGCCAGGGGCGACCTGGACGGGGTTGGCCACACTCATGTGGAAGCGGTGATTGATCTGGCCGGAAACGGCCAGACCGGGTCTCATACTACTATTCCTGCAGGCAGCCTTAATAAGACGCGGATCCAGGTCTTGGTCCGGTACGGTTACCTCATATTCCGGGAGGAAGGCGCAGGCAGCTCCACGCCAGCTTTTGATGAGTATCTCCCCGTTCCGGGCAGGATATTTCTGGAGGATCTTAACTTAAGCATAAGATCTGCGGTTTGGGATAAATCTAAAGGTTTCTCTTTCTCTCCCCGGTGTATATATATAGACAGGGATAAGGTGAAAGGCAGGCTTTCGGTGCGGCAGCGCCGGGAAGGAGACCGATTCAGGCCTCTGGGAATGGAGGGCAGCAAAAAGCTGAAGGATTACTTTATAGATAAGAAAATTCCCAGGGAAAAGCGTTCCCGCATACCCCTGCTGGTGGATGAGGAAAACATTATCTGGGTAGTAGGATACCAGATGAACCATGATTACCGTATTACCGATTCAACAAAAAATGTCATAAAAATTAGCGTAGAGAAACACATAAATGATGGAGGTTAAGTTATGCTGGAACATGTGGAAAAAGTTCTGATTGACGAAGAAACGCTGCAAAACCGGGTTAAGGAACTTGGCAGGCAGATTACCGAGGATTATCGGGGCAAGGATTTGGTCATAATCTGCATTTTGAAGGGAGCAATTCTTTTTACATCCGATCTGGTAAAGGAAATCAAGCTGCCCTTGGCCATCGACTTTATGGCAGTGTCCAGTTATGGCAGATCCACCAAATCTTCCGGTGTTGTTAGAATTCTGAAGGACCTGGATGAAGAAATCGAAGGCCGGGATGTACTTATCGTAGAAGATATTGTAGACTCAGGGCTGACCCTGAATTACCTGCTGGAAAACCTTCGCTCAAGGAAACCGGCATCCATTAAGATATGCTGCTGCCTTGACAAGCCTGAAAGAAGAAAGGTGCCTGTAAAGGTTGACTATGTCGGCTTTAACATTCCCGACGAGTTTGTTATAGGCTATGGGCTGGATTATGCGGAGAAATACAGGAACCTGCCTTTTATCGGTGTCCTGTCCAAAGAGGCATACCAGGAATAAGGCTGGCTGCATTGCTTTTGATATGCAGGTGTGTTAAAATAGACTAATGCCAAATTATTAAGAAGGAGGGCTGGGATTGAGGAAATTTTTGAGAGGCCCGGGCTTTTATCTGATCCTTTTTATAGTGATCATACTCGTTGTAGCCATGTCGGATATCGGCGGCATGGAGGAACGATTGCCATATCCCAAACTGTTGCAGGAAATAAGAGAGGGAAAAATTACCCATATAATGAGCACAGACCGTACCATAGTGGGGCTTAGAAAGGGTTCATCCATTCCGGTGGAAAGCTTTCCCGAAAAGTATGATTTTGAATCCTACGCACCCCACAGCACCATATTTGAAAGAGATGTAAGGGTTATTGAGGCGGAACGCCTGGGAATAGCCCCGGATGAAATCACTTCGGACCAGTTTAGTTTTGAATGGGATCCGCAGCCGGTACCTGAAACTCCATGGTGGATAAGTCTTTTGCCCTTTGTGTTTATGACTGCGGTTTTTGCCATATTCTGGTTTGTTTTCATGCAGCAGGCCCAGGGCGGAGGCAACAAGGTAATGTCCTTCGGTAAAAGCCGTGCCCGGCTGCATCAGGACGATAAAAACCGGATAACCTTTGACCACGTAGCAGGAGCTGAAGAGGAAAAAGATGAACTTAAGGAGATCGTAGAGTTCTTAAAGAATCCCAGGAAGTTTATCGAACTGGGTGCCAGAATTCCCAAAGGGGTACTTTTGGTAGGACCTCCGGGAACGGGTAAAACCCTGCTGGCCAAGGCTGTAGCCGGAGAGGCGGATGTACCTTTCTTCAGCATCAGCGGTTCCGATTTTGTTGAAATGTTTGTTGGCGTAGGCGCTTCCCGTGTCCGTGACCTGTTTGACCAGGCCAAGAAAAATTCTCCCTGCATTGTTTTCATAGATGAAATTGATGCGGTAGGCCGTCACAGAGGCGCAGGCCTGGGCGGCGGCCATGATGAGAGAGAGCAGACCTTGAATCAGCTGCTGGTTGAGATGGACGGCTTTGCCATAAATGAAGGCATAATTGTGCTGGCAGCCACCAACAGGCCTGATATTCTGGACCCTGCCCTGTTAAGGCCCGGCAGGTTTGACCGCCGCATAGTGGTGGGGGTTCCCGATGTTAAAGGCCGTGAAGAAATCATCAAGGTGCATTCCAGGGGCAAGCCCCTAAGCAAGGACGTGGACCTGAAGGTACTGGCAAAACGCACCCCCGGATTTACCGGTGCTGACATAGAGAACATGATGAACGAGGCAGCCATTCTGGCAGCCCGCAAGGACAGCAAGGAAATCGGCATGGCAGAGATAGAAGAGGCCATTACCCGGGTTCTGGCAGGGCCTGAAAAGAAAAGCCGCATAATAACCGACAAGGACAAGCGGCTGGTAGCCTACCACGAAGCCGGGCATGCAGTAGTGGCCAAGATGCTGCCCAATGCAGACCCTGTTCACCAGATATCCATTATCCCAAGGGGGCAGGCAGGAGGCTATACCCTCACATTGCCCAAGGAGGATAAGAATTATGTTTCCCGCAGCGAGCTTATGGACGAGATCACCATGCTGCTGGGTGGAAGGGTAGCCGAGCATCTGGTGCTGCAGGATATCAGCACAGGAGCATCCAACGACCTTAAGCGGGCCAGCCAGATTGCACGCAAAATGGTAACCGAATACGGCATGAGTGAAGAGCTGGGCCCTATCTCCTACAACGAACATGAGGAGGTTTTCCTGGGCCGCGATTATGCTCAGACCCGCAATTACAGTGAAGAGGTTGCTTCTCGCATAGATGCTGAAATAAAGAAAATAGTACAGGAAGCATACAATAAGGCTGAGCGGCTGCTCACCGAAAACATGAACCGCCTCCATCGCGTGGCTGAAGCCCTGCTGGAGAAGGAAAAGCTTGAGGCAGATGAGTTTGAATTAATCTTTGCTGCCGGTTAAATATTTGGGATGGCGTCAATCAGCCATCCCTTTTATTTTTTAAAGTAATCAGATGTGAAAGGAATGATGCTTTTGAATATCATTCTTTCCATACAGCCCAAACCCCGCAGGAAAGACCAGTATGTGCTGGCCCTGGATGACGGCAGGTCTTTTTCAGTGCACAAGGAAGTTGTGGCCAAATACCGTCTTAAATCCGGAATGGAGATAGACGAAGAGCGGCTTAACTTTTATATATGGGAAGCCAACCTGAAAACCGCCGGCGATCTGGCCCTTAAATATCTGGGTTACCGCAGCCGTACAAAAAAACAGCTGTATGATTACCTGAAAAGAAAAGGTTTTGAAGATCCTGTTGTGGATAAGACAATTGAAAAAATGCAGGAGTACGGCTTTTTAAACGATGAAGAGTTCGCCTTAAGGTGGGTGGAAAGCAGGAAGACCGGCAGGCCCGCAGGGCGGAGGAAAATTGCCTATGAGCTTAAGGCCAAGGGCATAGACGAGGAAACGCTGGAGTCTGCCCTGAATACCCTGACGGAAGAGGAGGAGCAGGAACAGGCCTTAAAGCTGGCAGAAAAGGCTTCATTGAGATATAAGCATCTTCCCTCAAGGGAAAGAATGGCCAGAATCAGCCAGACCCTTATGCGGAGAGGCTTTGGCTGGGACATTGTCGAACGGGCGCTCAGGCAGCTTCCGGATGATGAACCTGAACCAATGGATTATTAAGGCATCTATGGAATGCCTTTTTTTGTGAAAAACTATTTGCAAAATCCATTTTTTTGGTTATAATATTAATAAAGGTCAAAGAAAGTCAAAAATCAGAACGGGGAGTGATAAGTTGGCGCGGTTAAGTGATGTTATAGAGGAATTTATCAAATCCCTGCTTAAGGAAAGCGAGGGTCAGCTGGAGCTGCAGCGCAACGAACTGGCAGACTTTTTTGAATGTGCTCCTTCCCAGATTAATTATGTCCTGGCTACGAGGTTCACCTTAAACCACGGGTATTATATAGAAAGCAGGCGGGGCGGCGGCGGGTACATCCGCATTGTGCGCCTGGATGTGGACAGGAACGATTACCTGCATTACCTGCTGACAGAAGGAATCGGCAATAGAATTTCGGAGCAGAAGGCAATGCAGATAATCGATCGGATGAAGGAACAGGAATATATCAGCGAGAAGGCCGCTTATCTGCTGAAAGCGGCAATTTCAGACAAGGCTATCGGCATACCGGCCAATCTGAAGGACAATATCCGTGCAAACATATTAAAATCCCTGATTACAGCCATTATGGCTTATGACAGCAAGAAGCCGTGAGATGTGCCTTCTTCAGGGTATCTATTATTGGGAGGTAGAAGACTATGCTGTGCCAGGAATGCAAGCTGAGAGAGGCAACAGTACATTTTACCAAAATAATTAACAACTACAAAACCGAGCTGCATTTATGTGAGGAGTGTGCAGGCAAGCAGGAAAACCTGATGCAGATACCCTCTTTCTCCATAAATGACTTGCTTCAAGGTTTTATGGATGTCGGGCTTGCCCAGCCTGCATATGCTGCGCCGCCCGCTGTCAGATGCAAAAACTGCGGCATGGATTTCGAAAGGTTTAAAAAGATCGGGCGTTTGGGATGCCAGGAATGTTATAAATATTTCAGCAAAGAACTGGATCCTATATTGCGCAGGATTCAGGGAAACATACAGCATAGAGGCAAGGTGCCCGCAGGAGCAGGCACCGGTCTGCACAGGCAGCAGCAGATTGCCAGGCTGAAGGAAGAACTCCAAAGAGCCGTTGAGCTGGAAGCTTATGAAAGGGCAGCTGAGCTGAGAGACAAAATAAAGGAATTGGAACAGGGAAATTCTGAAGGGAGGATGGACTGATGAGCTGGATAAACGAATCCGGTCCCGCCAGGGACGTGGTTATTACCAGCCGGATCCGCCTGGCCAGAAATATTGCATCCATCCCTTTTCCTACTGTTATGCAGCCTCAGCATGCTGCCCAAGTGGCCGAAAAGATCAGAAAAAGCCTTCACAAGAAGGCAGTTGATTCCGGCTCTTTATTTACCTTTGTATATATCCGGGATGTCCCCGAAATAGAAAGGCAGATCCTGGTCGAGAAGCACCTGGCCAGCAGGGATTTGATGGAAAGCCCGGATATATCCGCTATTCTGCTGGATTCACAGGAAAAAATTGTGGTTATGGTAAATGAAGAGGACCATATCCGCATGCAGTGCATTCTTCCCGGTTTCCAGCTGAAAGAAGCCTGGGAAAAACTCAACCAGGTGGACAATATGATTGAAGAAAAAGTAGAATATGCCTTCCATGAACAGCTGGGTTACCTGACCTGCTGTCCCACCAATGTGGGCACCGGCCTGCGTTCCTCTGTCATGATGCATCTGCCTGCCCTGACAGCCAACAAGCAGATGAATGCCATCCTGCAGACCATTTCCAAGGTAGGCCTGACAGCCAGGGGCATTTACGGAGAGGGCAGCGAGGCCCTGGGAAGCATCTATCAGATATCCAACCAGATTACCTTGGGGCCGTCGGAAGAGGAACTGATTGATAACCTGATCATTATTACCAAGCAGATTATGGAAAAGGAAAGGATAGCCAGAAAGGCACTGCATAAGACCGGCGGCATGCAGTTCGAGGATTCCCTGTGGAGGGCATATGGAGTGCTGCAGAATGCCCGGGTTCTGGAACTGAAGGAATTTATGATATATATATCCCAGATGCGCCTGGGCGTCAGCATGGGGCTTATTCCCTATCTGACCCTGGAGGATGTGGACGGCCTTATGACAGCCGGCCAGCCTGCAGGGGTTATGCGAAAGGTTGGACGTACGCTGGAAGGCATCGAAGTTGACATAGCCAGGGCTGAAGTCATAAGAGAAGCTCTGGATGAGATAATAAAATCTAAGAAAAACCGATAGGAGGGTCAAAATGGCGTTTTTTGGAAGATTCACTGAACGTGCGCAAAAAGCCCTGATATATGCTCAGGAAGAAGCCAGAAGCCTGGGCCACAATTACGTGGGCACAGAACACCTGCTCCTGGGTCTGCTGCGGGAAGGCGAAGGTGCTGCAGCCCAGGTGCTGATGAGCATGGGTGTTGACAGGGATAAGATAAGAGAACAGGTGGAAAAGCTGGTAGGCAAAGGCAGCTTTAATTTCACTGAAGGCTTTGGATATACCCCCCGCACAAAAAGGGTAATGGAACTCAGCTTTTATGAGGCCAGAAACCTGGGCCATAACTACGTAGGCACCGAACACCTGCTCCTGTCCCTGATACGGGAAGGGGAAGGCGTTGCAGCCAGAATACTGAAGGATTCCGGCGTAGATCTGCAGCAGGTGCGGGAGCAGATTTACAAGCTTCTTAAGGAAGAAGGCCTGGAAACTCATCAGGGTAAGAGCCGGGGGAAATCCGATACCCCCACCCTGGACCAGTACGGCCGGGATCTGACCTATATGGCTGAGGAAGGAAAATTGGATCCGGTCATAGGCCGGGATAAGGAAATAGAGCGGATAGTGCAGATTCTCAGCCGCCGCACCAAAAACAACCCTGTCCTGATTGGAGAGGCGGGGGTAGGAAAAACTGCGGTTGTGGAAGGCCTGGCCCAGAAAATACTGCAGGGCAATATTCCCGAATTGCTTAAAGACAAAAGAGTTGTTACCCTGGACCTGGCCGGCATGGTGGCCGGCGCCAAATACAGGGGTGAGTTTGAAGAGCGGCTGAAAACCATAATGGAGGAAATCCGCAAAGCGGGCAATATTATCCTTTTCATTGACGAGATGCATACCATCATAGGTGCAGGTGCAGCGGAAGGCGCCATCGATGCTTCCAATATCCTGAAGCCTGCCCTGGCCAGAGGTGAAATTCAGGCCATAGGAGCCACCACCCTGGATGAATACAGAAAGCATGTGGAAAAGGATCCCGCCCTGGAGCGCAGGTTCCAGCCGGTTATGGTAGGGGAACCTACCAGGGAGGAGGCTGTACAGATTCTCTTCGGCCTGCGGGATAAATATGAAGCCCACCATAAGGTGCGCATCAGTGATGAAGCCATTAAGGCGGCAGTGGATCTGTCCGACCGCTATATTACCGACCGTTACCTGCCGGACAAGGCCATTGACCTGATCGACGAAGCTGCTTCCAGGGTACGCCTGCAATCCATTACTGCCCCTCCGGACCTGAAAAAGCTGGAAGATAAACTGGAAGACCTGATGAAGGAAAAAGAAGAGGCGGTAATGAACCAGAATTACGAAAAAGCTGCCAAGATCCGGGATGAGGAGCATAAGATCAGGAAGCAGCTGGAGGAGATGAAATCCAACTGGAACAGGCGTTCCGATTCAAGCACTGAAACCGTAGGAGAAGAAGAAATTGCCGAGATTGTTGCCAGCTGGACCGGCATTCCGGTAAACAAGCTTACCGAAACCGAAGCCGAGCGCCTGTTAAATATGGAGAAAATTCTCCACAGGCGGGTTATCGGCCAGGGCGAGGCCGTTAAGGCGGTTTCAAGGGCTATACGCCGTGCCCATGCGGGACTGAAGGATCCCAAAAGACCTATCGGTTCATTTATCTTCCTGGGTCCCACCGGCGTTGGCAAAACCGAACTGTGCAAAGCCTTGGCGGAAGCCCTGTTTGGCGATGAGGAAGCCATGATAAGAATTGACATGTCCGAGTACATGGAGCGGCATACCGTTTCCAGGCTGGTAGGTTCGCCTCCGGGATATGTGGGCTATGAGGAAGGCGGCCAGCTTACCGAAAAGGTCAGAAGAAAGCCCTATTCGGTTATACTGCTGGATGAGATCGAAAAGGCCCATCCGGATGTATTCAACATCCTGCTGCAGATCCTGGAAGACGGAAGGCTGACCGATTCCAAGGGCAGAACCGTCAACTTCCGCAACACCGTTGTGGTTATGACTTCCAACGTTGGAGCCCATACCATAAGGAAGCAGAAAACCATAGGCTTTACTTCCTCAGAAGATGTGGCAGCCAGCGAATACGAAAAGATGAAGGAAAATATCATGGAGGACCTTAAGAGAACCTTCCGTCCTGAATTCCTGAACAGGATCGACGAGATTATAGTATTCCATGCCCTGGACGAAGGTGATCTGAGAAAAATTGTCCGCCTGATGCTGGACAATGTGGCCAAACGCCTGGAAAAACAGGAGATATACCTGGAAGTTACGGATGCTGCGCAGGAATATATGATGCAGGAAGGTTTTGACCCCATGTATGGAGCAAGGCCTCTGCGCCGGGTAATACAGCGCATGATTGAGGATAACCTGTCTGAGGAAATCCTGGCCGGCCGGATACAGGTGGGCGACAGGGTGAAGGTGGATTATAAGGATAATAAGCTGGTATTTGAAAGGAATTAGCCGCCTTATCAACCTGCCTGGAGATGCTAAAAACATTACTATCTTTCTTTCACTCAAATGTAGATACGAATGTGCATAGAATAGAGCGGAAGTGTATATCCAAGAGCGGATATTGGTCCGCTCTTTTATATTATTTAGGCCAATATTATCTGATTTGCAGGTTTTATAAATTCCTGCGTAGAAATAACTACAAAATATGATCATGATATCCAAACATAAACTGCCTTGGAGGAAGATAAATGACAAAAAAGAAAAAAACAGCCTGGATATGCCAGTCCTGCGGTGCGAGGGCTTACAAATGGGCTGGTTACTGCAGCAGCTGCGGTGAATGGAATACCATTGTGGAGGAAGTAATAAAGAGCGATGAGCCGGCCAGGGGCATAGGTGCGGCTGCAGGCTCCTTTTCAAAGCCGGTTGCGGTAGGGAAGGTCAGTTTCACTGAAACTCCCAGGTTTTCCAGCGGTTCTGTGGAGCTGGACAGGGTGCTGGGCGGAGGCATAGTGCCCGGTTCCTTTGTCCTGGTCGGGGGAGATCCGGGCATTGGGAAGAGTACCCTGCTTACCCAGCTGGCGAGCAGGGTTGCTGACAGCAGAGGCTCGGTGCTTTATATCAGCGCCGAAGAAAGCCCTCAGCAGGTAAGGCTTCGGGCTGAAAGGCTGGGAGCCGTTAAGGATAACTTTTTGGTGGTTTCTGAAGCGGACATGGAGCAGATTGAGGCTTATTGTGAAGAAATCAAGCCGGAAGTGCTGATTGTGGACTCCATCCAGACAGTTTATAAGCCGGACATTCCTTCAGCTCCCGGCAGCGTGGTGCAGGTTCGGGAAAGCGCAGCCCAGCTGCTAAGAATTGCCAAGAATACCGGCACAGCCGTCTTTATAGCCGGCCATGTCACCAAGGACGGGGCCATAGCCGGGCCCAGGGTGCTGGAGCACATGGTGGATACGGTGCTGTATTTTGAAGGGGAAAGACATACCCAGTACCGGATTCTGCAGGCGGTGAAAAACCGTTTCGGAGCCCTGGAGATAGGAGTATATGAGATGGACGACAGCGGCCTCCATGACATTCCCAACGCTTCGGAACTGTTTTTGTCTGAAAGGCCGGTGGGAGCCAGCGGCAGCGTGGTAGTGCCCATAATGGAAGGCACCCGGCCTGTACTCCTGGAGGTGCAGGCCCTGGTCAGCACCAGCCTATATCAGAATGCCCGCAGAACTACCAACGGCATAGATGTGAACCGGCTTCAGCTCTTGATAGCAGTTTTGGAGAAAAGGGTAGGCCTCCCCATGGGAAGCTGCGATGCCTTCGTCAAGGCAACCGGAGGAGTCCGCATAGACGAGCCTGCCGTGGATCTGGGTCTGGCTTTAGCTTTGGCTTCCAGCTATTGTGATTTTCCGGTAGATCCCTATACCGTTGTTATAGGGGAAGTGGGGCTGGCCGGTGAAGTGCGGGGCGTGTCCCAGTTGGAGCACAGGATCAAGGAATCCCAGAAAATGGGCTTCCGGAAAGCTGTGGTTCCTGCCAATGCAGGCAGGATGAAAGTGAACAGCGGTTTTGAACTGATTAAGGTATCCAGTCTGGCGGAAGCCCTGAAGGCTGTAGGAATCGGCAGAAATAAAAAACAGCATTGATTATTTCAATGCTGTTCTGCCTTATCCTTTTTTCTGACGTATTTTTATCGAAGCTGGTATTTTCCAAGCGTGTCCATCTTCTTTTCTTCCTGGAGAATGATGTCATACAGGCTCAAATCCAGGGTGTTGGCCAGGCTGGCCAAGTAAAACAACTGGTCGCCCATTTCATCTTCTATGATGGATCGGCAATTGGGGCACAGACTGCCTCTTACATGGGAGTCCATAAATCCAGCCAGATCATCAAGGGAAACATTCTCCGGTATTTCCTGTTTCTTTGCATTTATTTCTATGCAGCCGCAGCTGGTTGCAGCTTTCACCACCGCCCGGTTGACCTTTGCGGCAGCATCCTGATACTTGGTTATTATGTCTAAAATACTGCGATTTCTTACCAATTGCTCGTCTACCTTGTGTTGATAGCTTTGGAACAACATATCCTTCATAAGTCTGTGCACCTCTATGTCCTGTTAGTTTAGTTTTATTATGATCCAATTTATTTGATTTGTCAAGGAAACCAGGGGTTTGTTTGTAGAAATTAAACGAAATTTACTGTTATTGTCAGCTGAAATTATTTATTAAAAAATATTTAAGTTTACCATTGACATTTAACTTCATTGATGTTAAAATATCAAATTTTGACTTTATTCCTTTCATATGGTATAATATTTAAGATCCCATTGAAAGGAGGCCCATAAATGTTCGAGATTGGTGACAAGGTTGTCTATCCAATGCATGGTGCCGGTATCATAGAAGGAATTGAAGTAAAGGAAATATTGGGAGAAAAAAAACAATATTATATACTGAACTTTCCAATGGGCGGAATGAAAGTTATGATTCCAACCAACAATGTCGAAGAAATTGGTGTCAGGGAAATTACTCCCCGTGCCGAAATCGGCAAGGTGGTTGAAGTATTGAAACAGCCCGGGGAAGCCCTTCCTGATAATTGGAACAAAAGGTACCGGGCCAACCTGGAGAAGATAAAATCAGGCGATATATACGAGGTAGCTGATGTGGTACGGGATCTCATGATAAGGGATCGGGATAAAGGGCTGTCATCAGCTGAGAAGAAAATGCTCAATAATGCAAGGCAGATACTGATTAGTGAACTGTGCATGTCCACTTCCTCGGATGAAGAAGAAATATCATCAATGATAGATAACATCACCTTAAACGGTACAGCGTCAGAATAAATGGCGCTGTTTCCTTTCACTTTGTTTTCCTATTTATTCCTTATAAATTTCTGGTATAATGATAATAATATAGAATAATTAAATAGGAGGTGATGTGATGAGGAGGGTAATGCGCTTTTTTCTTACCCTGACAGGCATTGCAATCGGTGTGGGAATCGGTCTTTCTATAAATAATATACTTGAACGTCTGAATATATTATTTATTCCTGTATATCAGGAAATAGTTCTTCTCTTTCTCAGCGGAATAGCTTTTGGAATCATATTATTTTTAATATCTCCGGGTATTATACATCATTTTTTTTCATTTCTGCACTGGGTTGAGAACAAGCTGATTGAAGTACCCATGCAGGATATAGTAATAGGCTCCTTAGGTTTGATTGCAGGCCTTATTATCGCTTTTTTGATATCTGAGCCTATAAGCCGCATGAGGCTCCACTGGGTTTCCGTAATTTTAACCGTGGCCATTTATTTTGTCTTTGGATATCTGGGTATCAGCATATCCGTCAAAAGAAAGGAAGAGCTGAGCCAGTTTTCCCTATTCAGGCGTTTTGGCAGGGATAAAGGCAGCAAGGACCAGTCCGGCAGCCAAACAGCCAAAATCCTGGATACCAGCGTCATCATCGACGGGCGCATTTTTGACATTTGCAAAACAGGCTTTATAGAAGGGCCTCTGATTATTCCTTCCTTTGTATTAAATGAATTGAGGCATATAGCGGACTCTTCCGATACCTTGAAGCGCAACCGGGGCCGGCGGGGCCTGGATGTGCTCAACAAGATTCAAAAGGAACTGGATATAGAAGTTAAAATATACGAAGATGACGTGGCAGATACAACTGAAGTGGATATAAAGCTTCTCAAGCTGGGCCAGAAATTCAACGCCAAGGTTATAACCAACGATTACAACCTCAACAAGGTGGCGGAATTTCAAGGGGTTGAAGTCCTTAACATAAATGAATTGGCAAACGCAGTAAAACCGGTTGTGCTGCCCGGTGAAGAGATGTCAGTCCACGTGATTAAGGACGGAAAGGAAACCGGCCAGGGAATAGGCTATCTGGATGACGGGACCATGATAGTGGTGGATGGCGGCAAGAAACATGTGGGAGAAACCATCAATGTTCTGGTTACCAGTGTCCTGCAGACGGCAGCAGGCCGGATGATATTTGCAAAACCAAAATCTGCAGATAAGGTTGTCTCCTGATAACTGGGGGTTTAAATGAAACAGTCGGTTGTAGCAGTAATCCTGGCTGCAGGCAGGGGCCTGAGAATGGGCGGAGAATTACCCAAGCAGTATCTGGAATTGGAAGGCCGGCCCATACTTGCCCATACCCTGGCAGCTTTTGATAAAGCATCTTCCATAGATGCGCTGGTAATAGTCTCCAATGATATAGAGCATGTCAAAGAGAGAGTTTTGATGCCTTATCCGGTGTCAAAGCCTGTTTTTTTTGTGCAGGGAGGCGAAGAACGCCAGCACTCGGTCTGGAATGCCGTTCAATTCATTAAGGAATGTGATATAATAGTTATCCATGACGGGGTGCGGCCTTTGATCGCCCCGGAAGTAATAGAAAAATCCGTTAAGGCTGCCCGCCTGCATGGGGCTTCTGCCGTGGGCATGCCCTGCAAGGATACCATTAAAGAAACCGACCACAGGGGCTTTGCCGTCCGCACGCCCGACCGCAGCAGGCTATGGGAAATCCACACTCCCCAAACTTTTAAGTTCAGCCTATTTAAATCTGCCCATGAGCAGGCTGCCAGGGATGGTTTTCTGGGAACGGATGACAGCTCCCTGGTGGAAAGGCTGGGACATCCGGTAAAGCTGATTGAAGGCGGCTATTACAATATAAAGATTACCACCCGGGAGGATCTGGAACTGGCAGCCAGGTTGTTGAGAAACAGGGGGGAAGAGAATTGAGGGTTGGCATAGGCTGCGATGTACATAAGCTGATACAAGGCCGTCCGCTTATAATAGGCGGTGTTGAAATTCCCTGGGAAAAGGGCCTGGCAGGCCATTCAGATGCAGATGTGCTGATCCATGCCATCATGGATGCCCTGCTGGGGGCAGCAGGCCTAGGGGATATAGGCAGGCACTTTCCTGATACCGATGAAGCTTACCGGGATATATCCAGCCTTCTTTTGCTGCAACAAGTCGGCCATATGCTGCGTCAGAATAATTACCGGATTGTAAACATAGATGCGGTGATTCTGGCCCAAAAGCCTAAAATGCTTCCCTATATACCTGAAATGAAAGATCATATTTCATCTGTGTTGCGCATAGATAAAAGGTGTATTAATATTAAGGCTAGCACTACTGAAAATTTAGGTTTTGTGGGCAGGGAAGAAGGAATTGCCGCTCAGGCCGTTGTATTAATAGAAAACGGCCGCAAAGTATGAAAACAGGAGGGCAACCATATGAGAAACAAATTTGTGAGAATAATTGCAGCCCTGATGCTGGCAGTATTCTGCACAGCAAGCTTTACCATTGCAGCCCGGGCGGATCAGGTTAACAAAGTGGTAAGCCTGGGAGCCAACTTGAATGATCAGCAGAAAAACGAAATGCTGGCGCTTTTTGGTGTGGATAAAGATGATGTTCAGATATTGGAAGTAACCAATGCTGAAGAAAGGGCATACCTGGAAGGCTTGGTATCTAAAGAAAAAATCGGCACCAGGGCCATATCTTCTGCATACGTTGAGATATTGGAAGAAGGCTCAGGCATTTCAGTTGAGACCCGCAATATAACCTGGGTTACCAAGGAAATGTATGCCAACGCCATGGTTACAGCCGGCGTGGAAAATGCCAAGGTAATCGCAGCAGCTCCCTTTGAAGTATCCGGCACTGCAGCCTTGACCGGTATTATGAAGGCCTTTGAGGCGGCCACCGGAGAGGAATTGTCCGATGAAGCCAAGCAGGCAGCCAATGAGGAGATAATAACCACCGGGGAACTGGCAGAGGATATCGGCAAGGATGAAGCTGCTTCCCTGGTTCAGGAAGTTAAAGAGCGGATAGTAAAAGAAAACATTACCGATCCGGAACAGATCCGTCGTATCATAATTGAAATTGCAGGGGATCTGAACATAAATATTACCCAGGAACACATTGACAAGCTGGCTGATCTGATGGAGCGCATAAGCAAGCTGGATCTGAATGTGGACAATATATCGGAACAGCTGAAAAATATAAACAAGGGCCTGGAAAAGGTAAGGGAAACCATAGACCAGAACAGAGGCTTCTTCCAAAAGGTGCTGGATGCCATAAAGCAGTTCTTTGCATGGCTGGCAGATGTGCTCAGAGGCTGAGGGGAAGCTCTTCGTTGACACTGATACCTTGTTATATTATAATTTAGCCTGAAAACATAAAATCAAATGCTACGAACGGGAAGAGTAGGCATGATTCCTGCCACAGAGAGGCGTATCCAGAGGCTGAAAGGTACGCCGGCAAGTGAACGTGCTGAAGTGCGCCCGGGAGCTTCCTGCCTGAACCTTAGTAGGGCAGGGCGGTTTGTGCCGTTATCAGCAGTAAAGCCGGGCATGCATTGTCATGCCAAGCAGAGTGGAACCGCGGAACCTCCGTCTCTGATGCATTTCAGAGAGGAGGTTTTTTAAATATCCACATCAGGGGGAATATCATGTTCAGAAATATTAAGGAAGACCTCAAAGCAGCGCTGGAACGGGATCCTGCAGCCCGCAATGCCTTGGAAGTCATATTGTGCTATCCGGGTTTTCATGCCATAGTCATGCATCGTATAGCTCATTGGCTGTATAATCACCGGCTTAAACTAATAGCCCGCCTTTTGTCTCACTGCAACAGATTTCTAACCGGCATTGAAATCCATCCGGCTGTAAAAATCGGCAAAGGTTTTTTCATAGACCACGGCATGGGCGTGGTTATAGGAGAAACCACAGAAATAGGGGATAATGTTACCATCTATCAGGGTGCTACCCTGGGCGGTACCGGTAAGGAGAGCGGCAAAAGGCATCCTACCATCGGCAACAATGTTGTAATCAGCACCGGTGCCAAGGTCTTAGGCCCTTTCCGTGTAGGCGACAACTCCAAAATCGGAGCCGGGGCGGTAGTGCTGAATGAAGTGCCGCCCAATTCTACGGTGGTAGGCATACCGGGCCGGGTGGTAAAAAGGGATAATAAGCGGGTACAAGATGTACACATTGACCTGGATCATGTATCCCTTCCCGATCCGGTCAATCAGGCTTTCCGCAGGCTGACCTTCCGCCTGCTGGAACTGGAACAGAAGGTAGATGAAATGGAGGAAAGGTTGAAAAATGAAGCTTTATAATACACTTACAAAAACCAAGGAAGAATTCGTGCCCCTTCATCCCGGGGAGGTCCGCATGTATTCCTGCGGGCCCACGGTTTATAATTATTTTCACATTGGAAACGCAAGACCCTTTATCATATTCGATGTATTCCGTAGATACATGGAATACAAGGGCTATAAGGTTACCTTTGTGCAGAATTTTACCGACATTGATGATAAGATGATTCAGCGTGCCAAGGAAGAAGGCATCACAGTAAAAGAACTGGCTGAAAAATTCATTGAGGAATACTTTAAAGATGCCGATGCCCTGGGCATACGGCGGGCAGATTACCATCCCAGGGCTACGGAACATATAGACGACATCATTGAATTCATTCAGAAGCTTATGGACAAAGGCCTGGCTTACCAGGCAGGCAATGATGTATATTTTGACACCTCGGCCTATGAGGATTACGGCAAGCTTTCAGGCCAGAGCCTGGAAGATTTGGAGATGGGAGCCCGCATTGATATCAATGAAGCCAAAAAGAATCCCATGGACTTTGTGCTCTGGAAAGGGCAGAAGCCCGGCGAACCGGCCTGGGACAGCCCCTGGGGTCCCGGCAGGCCCGGCTGGCATATTGAATGTTCTGTAATGTCAACCAAATACCTGGGTGAAACCATTGACATCCATTCAGGCGGGCAGGATTTAATTTTCCCCCACCATGAAAATGAAATTGCCCAAAGTGAAGGCCTTACCGGCAAACCCTTTGCCCGCTACTGGCTGCATAACGGCTATATCAATGTGGACAACCGTAAAATGTCCAAATCCCTGGGCAATTTCTTTACCGTGCGGGATATTATCAAGGAGTTTGACCCGGAGGTAGTGAGGCTCTTTATGCTCTCCTCCCATTACCGCAATCCAATCAACTTCAGCAGGGAATTGCTGGAGCAGGAGCAAAGCGCCCTGGAGCGCCTGTACAATGCCAAGCACAACCTGGAATACCTGTTGGAGAGTGCGCCGGACCGCCCTGCCGATGAGGAGGAAAAGCAGTTCCTGGACAAGCTGCCCCGGTTTGTTAAGGATTTTGAAGAGGCAATGGAAGATGATATCAATACGGCGGATGCAGTAGGAGTAATCTTTGACCTTGTAAGGGAGATCAACACCAGCATTAAAGGCGGACAGGCTGCTGAAACCATACGGGCAGCCCTGGATACGCTTACAAAACTTACAGGCATACTGGGCCTGCTGGCCAAGGATACCAGGCAAAAACTTGATTCAGAAATTGAAGCCCTCATTGAAAAACGTGAACAGGCCAGGAAGGAAAAGAACTGGGCTTTGGCAGACAAAATCCGGGATGAGCTGAAAGAGCAGGGCATTATCCTGGAGGATACTCCCCAGGGAGTAAGATGGAAACGGGTTTAATAAAGAAGAACAGTTTCATTTAAATTATAAAAAGCAGTCTGATCTTTTGGTCAGGCTGCTTTTTTCTTTTAGGCTCTATGTCAATTGTTGGGGTAGAGATAAACCCAAGAGTAAATAAACCGAATGTAAAGAGAGGTGTCTTCAAATTTGAAGGCACCTTCTTTTGCCTTGCAGATAGTTTTC